>ODAJ012066325.1_pt1 | contig 18019 bp, 10 predicted proteins | sample 1539241 | NCBI WGS metagenome assembly ODAJ01 (sample SAMN02144231, study PRJEB22623) | gut metagenome | biome: sheep rumen | host: Ovis aries | place: New Zealand
ACAACCACCTGCGCGTCGTCGCGGACAACTCCGCCTGCCCCAACTCCCGCTGGTATTCCGGCAGCGGGATCTACCGCCCGGTAAACCTCTGGGTCGGGCCGCAGGACGGGATCGAACCGGAGAGCGTGAAGATCAGCACGGTGAGCATCGTCCCTGCGGTGATCCGCATCCAGGCTCCCAAGCCCGTTGCTGTCACGGTGGAGGGCGTGTCCGGCGAGGGGACGGATTTCACCATGACGATTCCCGACGCCAGACTCTGGAGCGCGGAGACGCCGAACCTGTACACCGCCCATGTGAAGCGCGGCGAGGACAGCGAGGAGATCCGCTTCGGTATTCGGACCCTCGCCTGGGATGCAAAGAATGGCTTCCAGGTCAACGGCAAGACCGTAAAGCTGCGCGGCGGCTGCGTCCACCACGACCACGGCATTCTTGGCGCCGCGGCTTGGGACAAAGCCGAAACCCGCAGAGCCAAAACGCTGAAGGATCTGGGCTATAACGCGATCCGCTACTCGCACAACCCGGCGGGCAAGAACTTCCTGGACGTCTGCGACGAGCTTGGCCTCTATGTGATCGACGAGAGCTTCGACCAATGGAAGGTGCCCCAGTCCGCCTGCGACTACGCCCTGCACTTCGACGCCGAGTGGCAGAAGGACGTGGAGAGCATGGTCAGCAAGGACTACAACCACCCCTGCGTGGTCATGTATTGCGTTGGCAACGAGATCACCGATACCGGCCTGCCCTTCGGCGGCGCGATCTGCAAGGGGATCTGCGCCAAATTCAAGTCGCTGGATCCGACCAGACCCACCATGATCGCCATCAACAGTATGCTCTCCACGCTCGCCGCCATGAAAGCCAGGCAGGCGGCTGAGAAGAAAGACGAGGGCGAGAACGTGGGCAGCAAGGAGGTCAACGATATCGTGGCCATGCTGCCGAAGATCATGGCCTCCATCACGCCGGACAGCCTCGAAGCCATCATCCACGACTGTGTGGAGGCCGTGGACATCGTGGGCTACAACTACGGCCACAATCTCTATGAGGGAACCCACGAAAAGTTCCCGGAGCGGGTGATCCTCTCCAGCGAGACCTTCCATGCACGCATGGGGACGAACTGGGACAAGGTGCTGCAAAACGACTATGTGATCGGCGACTTCCACTGGACAGCCTGGGACTACCTGGGTGAGGCCGGCGTGGGATTGCCGGTGTACGGCACCTCAAAGGCTCCCTTCTCCAAGAGTTATCCTGCTTTCACCGCCAACTGCGGCAGCGTGGATCTGACCGGCCTGCCGGAGAGCGCGGCCATGTACACCGCCATCCTCTGGGGCGCTTATGACAAGCCCTATATCGGAGTCCGCCCGGTGAACCACAGCGGCGAGGAATACGCCCTGGGCAACTGGCGCATGACCGACAGCGTTGCGAACTGGACCTGGCCCGGCTGCGAAGGCCGGACAGCACAGATCGAGGTGTTCAGCCCGGGCGCCGAGGTCGAGCTTCTGCAGGACGGCGAGAGCCTTGGCAGAAAGTATCTTGACCACTGCAAGGCTGACTTCGAGACGACCTATCGCCCCGGTACGCTGACGGCGATCGCGTACGATGCAAACGGCGCTGCGCTCTCCCGTTCTGAATTGAAGAGTGCTGGCGAGGCGGTCAGACTGGCAGTCCTGCCGGAGGAGAGAAGAATCCATGCCGGGGAAATCGCTTACATTCCCGTTCATCTGACCGACGCCGAAGGTCGACGCAATATGAGCGCGGAGAAGCGCGTCACCGTTCACGTGGCCGGCGTGGGCGAATTGCTGGCGCTGGGAAGTGCCTGCCCGATCACGGAGGAGAAATACCAGAGCGAGTCCTTTACAAGCTATCAGGGGCGTGTTCTGGCGGTCGTCCGCAGCTTTGGAAATCCCGGCACGATCCGCATCACTGCCGAGGCAGAGGGCCTGCAGAGCGATTGCGCGGAAATCGCCGTGTTTTAAGAGCAATCAAATACAATAACAGATAAAAGGAGTGCACAGATATGAAAGCAAAAAAAGAACGTCCCTTCGGCACCACCTCCGGTCTGGAACGGCTGGTATACGCACTGGGTGATCTGGGCAGCAACTTCGTATGGACCTTCTGCTCGTCCTTCCTGACCCTGTACTACACGGACAGCGTTCTGGTCTCCGCCGGCCTCGTCGGCACCATCATGCTGATATGCCGCATCTTTGACGGCTTCTCCGACATCGGCGCGGGCCTGCTGATCGAAAAGACCAAGGGAAAGCGCGGGAAGGCCCGTCCCTGGTTCGGCGGAAGCATCATCCCCCTGGTGGTCATCCAGCTTCTGGTCTTCAACGTGCCCGGATCCATGGCCATGGGCGCCAAGATCGCCTGGATCATTGTCAGCTACTTCCTGCTGACCGTCGTGGCCTTCACCATCAACAACGTCAGCTATCATGCCATGCTGCCCCGCATCAGCCTGACCAGCGAGGACCGCAACAAGGTCAGCTCCCTGCGCGGTATCTTCTCCTTCATTGCCGGTCTGCTGCTGGCGATCCTGACTCCGCGTCTTCTGGCTGCCGGCGGCGGTGAGAAGCTGCAGTCCTCCTGGACCTCCGTGGCTTTGATCTACAGCGTGCTGTGCCTCGTCTTCGAGGGGATCTGCTACTTCGGCACCAGGGAGAAGATCGCGGCGACCGAGAGCACCGGGGAAGTCAAGGCCGAGCCCCACGACGTGAAGCTTGGCGTCAAAGAGCTCTTGCACACCAAGTACTTCTACATCACCGTTCTCGTCTTCATCTTCTGCTTCATCATCAACGGCATCTTCCTCTCCTCCGCCGTGTACTTCACCCGCGATGTGTTCGGCAACGCCGACCTGTATTCTCTGATCGCCATCATCTCCATCCTGGTCGCGGTCGTCGTCATGGCCTTTGCACCGAAAATGTTCCAGAAGCACGGCAAGCGGAACGTCCTGCTGGTTTTCGCCGTGGTCGGCATCGTGGGCGGTATCCTCGGCTATGTGGGCGCCAAGAGCCTGAACGTGATCCTGGTCTTCGTTTCCACCGCTCTGCATGGCGCCTCGCTGGCTCCCTTTGTGGCGGCGATCTTCACCTTCGCCTCGGATATCATCGACTATCTGGAACTGAAGACCGGGGAGCGCTATGAAGGCCTGGTCACCTCCGTCAGCTCCATCGGCTCCAAGGTCGGCACGGGCTTGGGCAGCGCCATCCTGGGCTGGGGCCTGGCAGCGGGCGGCTACGACGGCGCGCTTGCCACCCAGGCGCAGAGCGCTCTGAACGCGGAGACCTTCCTCCTCTTTATCGTTCCCACCATTGCCAGCGCCGTGTGCTTTCTCTGCATGTGGTTCTGGGATATCGACAAAAAGATTGCGGAAATGAAGAAGTAAAAGCTTGAAACAAAGAAGCTCTCAGACCAAACGATCTGGGAGCTTCCTTGTATTACGGGCCAAAAACTCAAACTTGCGGCAGACTCTCCTGGTTTCGCTTTCGGAACTTGTCCGGCGTCATGCCGAACATCTCCTTGAAGCTGCGGATGAACTGACGCGTGTCCTTGTAGCCGATCTCTTCGCAGATCTGCTCCAGTTTCCAGTTTTCGGACTTCAAAAGCTCTGCGGCCTTTCTCAGCTTGAAATCCTTGACGGTCGCCGAGAAGGAGCGCCCGGCCTGTTCCTGAAACATCCGGCTGAGATAGGAGTCGTTGTAGTGAAAGTGCGCCGCAAGACCGTGCAGCGTGATCGTCCGATAGTTATCGTACATGTAATTGACCATGTCGAGAAGCTGCTGATCCCGGATGGGAATGTTATACAGCGGCTGCATCGTATCCCGGTACTTCTGCAGAATGTAGGTGATCAGGCAGGTCAGCGTGGACTCCATCAGTTCTTTCCGATAGGGCAGCCGACTTTGCTGCTGTTCATACAAAAACAGAAGCATGCTTTCGGTGGCCGGATCCTGTCCGCATTGAAAGCTCAGGGGATACACCATGGCGGGCAGGTGGGGGACCGACATCTTTGAGAATAAGCTCAATCGGATCTTGACCGTGAGACAGACGGCGTCGTCCAGCGCGATCAACTGATGACGAACAGGGACCGGAACCAGGATAAAGCTTCCCTCATTCTGCACGACCTCGCTCTCGTCAATGCGGTGGATACAGCTGCCCCGGAGTACGAACGCGCATTCTATAAACTCATGGGAATGGGTCGGGATCTCCACATACCGCAAAAGCTGCTCGACTTCAATATCGGAACCGGGGCTGATGAAATCTGATTCCGTCAGACCGGTCTTTCCGTATCGTTCATGAAAGGCGGTTACGATCTGCCCCTGTTCGCGCAGGGCAGACGGACTGTTCATCGTGCTGAGTAGTTTTGCATTCAGCCGGTGCTTTGCCAGATATAAATACTGACCGTGGCGCAGAGGACTTCCGGTCTGATCATAGAAGTCCTTCCCCACGCGTTCATAGGGATTGAGCTCACGAAGCTCATCCACTAAGCGGGTATAGTCAGCCATAGGATCCGCCTCCTTTGTAAACGCTGATTCATATGTCTTCGGCGCCTGTCGGCAAATTTGTGCCAGCTCTTCGTTACAAAAACTTGAAATACACAAAGTATTCCTGCGTTTTTGTGCCTCGATCTGACAAAAATTTGCTCGGCATTCGCTCTCGCCGTATTGAATCATCGTTTACCTTTTGTTCAAGATTTACAATACAGGATGGCGAAGTAAAAATCAACCCATTGAAGAAGAAAAATAACGGTATTTTTTTATGCGATGAAATCGGTATAATAAAATATGCCGAGACATAAAAAGCCCGTATGAGGAAAGGAAATCATGAAATGGCAAAGCTCCTGAACGATCTGAAATGTACGCTCATCCAAAAGGCGGTCTATGCAAAGCTCTACAAGGGGCACAAGCCCAACGAGTGGGAGCCCTGGCATGCGCCGGAAATAAAGAAAACGGAAAACGGTATGGTTTGCCGCAGCGACGTCAAATACGGGGAGAGCTATCCAAACAGCTTCGCGGACATCTGGTATCCCGATGACAGCGGGGAAAAGCGGCCCGTGGTGGTGTACTTTCACGGCGGCGGCTTCATCTTCGGCAACAAGTCCGCCGGCGACCCGATGCAGACCGGCGGAGGCGGCGTGGGAAAGCTGGAAGCCATCGTGAAAGCTGGCTACATTCTGGTCAATGCGGATTACGCGCTCGCGCCGCAGTACCGGTTTCCGGTGCCGATCCGGCAGACGGACGAGTTGTTCCGCTATTTGATCGCACATGAAGAGGAACTGCATCTGGATATGTCCCATGTCTGCCTCTCGGGAGGCAGTGCCGGGGCGAATATGACGGCAATCTATGCCGCCTGCGTCTGTAATCCCGAGTATGCCGACCTGCTGGGCGTCGATCCCGTGATGACAAGGGAAAACCTGAAGGTGCTTGCCATCGACGAGGCCGCGCTGGACGCCAGTGTCTTTGACAAAAACATGTATGCCATGCTTGGCTGCGCAACAGGAGCAAAACGCAACACGCCGGAGTCTGTGGCGATCATCAACGCAAAGAACTATATCCGTGACAACTTCATTCCCAGCTGGATCAACGCCTCCAACGAGCCAAACGACGAGAACGGCTATTTCATCACCGAGGGTCGGGGCCTCAAAGAGAAGCTGGATGAGATTGGCGTCCCAAACGACCTGGTCTTCTTTCCCGGAGCGAAGCTGCCTCACGGATACATGGACCGAATGGACGCGGAGCCGCATGCGAAAGAAGCCTTCGACCGGATGATGAACTTCATTCAAAAATACATATAATACCAATCTTCAATAAAACGCTTACAAAGAAGCGTTTTATGCGCAGCAAAGGCTGCGCATGGCAAAGCCTGTGCTTTGCCGAAGATTGGTATTGCACGGCTTTTTCAAAGGCGCAATGCGCCTTTGCCTGTGAGCACAATGGCTCACAGGCAATGAAACGATTATGAATCGTTTCATAAAAAATAGTATAAGGGGTAGAGAACGATGGCAAGAAAAGAAAGAGTGAACAAGCATCCCGACTGGCGGCTGAGCCGGTCGGAAAAGAACTGGTACTATGTGGGCGACACGGCGCGGCTCTTCTGCACCTCCCTGGTTGGCTCCTACATGACCGTGTTTCTGATGTTCCAGGGCATCAATACCGCGTCCCTGGCCACGGCGATCCTGCTCGTCAAGATCATTGACTCGGTGGATGATGTGCTGTTCGGCTATATCATCGACCGGATCCACATCAAGGACTGGAAGCTGTTTCAGAGATTTGCCGGCGAAGGCAAGTATATGCCCTGGTACCGGCTGTTCTTCTGGACCTTCCCGGTCGCGACGATCCTGTTTTTCCTGATGCCCAAGGGCGCGCCGGACAGCCTGAAGATCGTCTGGTTTTTCGTGACCTATCTGTTCTATGATTTCACCTGCACGCTGACGGAGGTCCCGATGCAGTCGATGATCACCACGCTGACGGACAGCCCCTCCGAGCGCAACAGCATTCTGACCGTAAAAGGCGTGATCACTGTCATTGCGGCCATCGGTATGGCGACCGTCGTCTCCGCTCTGATGAGCGAAAAGGTGGGCGTGCCGCTGAAGAACATCGGTATCGGCGGCGCGGTGATCTTCCTGGCCTTCATGCTCCCGATGGTGTTCAAGGTCAACGAGCACAATATTGAGCTCAAGAACGTGGAAAACGAGGGCTCCCAGGAGAATTACAGCTTCAAGGACATGATCAACTGCGTGTTCACGAACAAGTACATCCTGGTCTATTTCCTGGCCGTCATCATCTCCACCATCTTCTGCACCCGCACCGCTGTGGAAAGCTTCCTGGGCTTCTACATTTTCCACGACTCGATGATCTTTACTTATGTGATGCTGATCGGCTTTGTCCCAGGCATCATCCTGAGCGCTTTCTGCGGCAAGCTGGCGGACAAATTCGGCAAGCGCAACCTTCTGGCCTTCATCTTCGTGCTGCTGACGGCCGCGACGCTGATCATCTATTTCTTCTGCCATAACAACAAAACCATGTTCATCGTGGTCGGCGGCCTGTGCGCGATCCCCAACGCGCTGGTCAGCGTAGTCAGGACCTACATCGCGCCTGACACCATCGACTACACCCGGTATAAGACCGGCAAGGACTGCTCCGGCATCTTCTATGCGCTGCAGTCCTTCCTGAACAAGGCGCTGGGCGGTGTGGTCGGTTCCGTCGCCCTGTATATCCTGGCGATGTTCGGATGGAAAGAGGTCACGGGCGACAGCTTTGCGGATCTGGCCGCCCAGGGCGTGACCCAGTCCGAGACCGCGCTGAACGCTCTCTGGAATCTGGGCTATCTGATCCCGGCCATCGGCTTTGGGATCTCGGCGATCCTGCTGTACGCGTTCTACAATCTGAAGGACAAGGATGCGGAACTGATGGCCAAGTGCAACGCCGGACAGATCACCCGCGAGGAATGTGAAGCGCAGCTTTCGAGGAAGTACTGATGAATCGGGAGAGCTTCAACAGCGGCTGGATGTTCTGCCGCGGCAGCGGAACGGCGCTGGAGCGCACGATCAGCGGCGCACAGACACCTGTCCCGGTAACGCTGCCCCATGACGCCATGATCGGTGAGGCGCGGGATCCCCAAACGCCCACCGGCAATGCCACCGGGTATTACCCCGCCGAGACCGTTCACTATACCAAAGTATTCCAATGGAATGACCCCTCCGGCGCCGCGTACCTGGAATTTGAAGGCGTCTATCACAACGCTGCAGTTTATATTAACGGCTGCCTGGCGGCGCAGCACGATAATGGCTATACCGCTTTTGCGGTCGATATTTCGCCTTTCCTGAAGCAAGGAAAGAATACCGTCAAGGTACTGGTGCGAAACGGCGTTCCTTCCAGCCGCTGGTATACGGGCACCGGCATCTACCGGGACGTGTGGCTGCTGCGGGCGGGCAGCGTCCATATCGCGCCAAACGGCGTGAAGATCACGGTGGCGGAAGCGGATGAGGAAGCGGCGGCGCTGCTGATCCAAACCACGCTGGTCAACCGGGAAGGAAGACAGCAAACACTCCGTCTGCGTCATCGGATCGGCGATGCGGAGATCAGCGCCCCGGTAACGCTCTTAGCCGGCGAAACCAAGACGGCAACGCTGCGCTTTACGCTGGAGCATCCGAAGCTCTGGAGCCTTGACTGCCCTTACCTTTATGATTGCGAGACCGAACTGGAGGGACTGGACACCGAGCACACGCGCTTCGGCGTACGAACCCTTTCCCTGGACGTCAGACGCGGGCTGCGCGTAAACGGCGAGCCCATCAAGCTCCGGGGCGGATGCATCCACCAGGATCACGGCGTAATCGGGGCGGTGGAGCACCGGGCGCTGACTTTCCGGCGCATCCGGAAGCTCAAGGAAGCGGGCTATAACGCGATCCGCTGCGCCCATTTCCCCACCAGCCGGACAGTGCTGGAGGCCTGTGACGAGCTGGGGATGCTCGTGATGCTGGAACTCTGCGACGCCTGGACGGCGCCGAAGGTGGACTCTGATTATTCCGTCCACTTCCTTTCTCGCTGGAAGGAAGACGCCGCGGCCATGGTGGAGCTGGCCTTCCATCATCCCTCGGTGATCCTCTATTCCATCGGAAACGAGATCTGTGAGGTCAGCGATCCCCATGAAGTACAAGTTGGCAGACAGATCTGCGACCATATCCGCAGGCTGGATCCCACGCGCTATCTCACCAACTGCGTAAACCCGGTGCTGTCGCTAATGGAACGCATTCCGGAGCTTGCTGTCAAGGCCGGGGCGGACATCAATTCGATTTTGAACGGAAATGCCGAGGAACTGGTAAGACTCATGGCCTCCCGGGAGATCGGCGAGCCATTGGAGGAAGCGTTCAGTTATTTGGATGTGGCGGGCTACAATTACGCCGTCTTTCGCTATGAAGCGGACGCTGCGCAATACCCCCACCGTGTCATGTGGGGGGCGGAGTGCTATCCCGGCGCTCTCTATGAGAACTGGAAGCTCTGCGAGAAGCTTCCGCAGCTGATCGGGGACTTCGGCTGGACGGCCTGGGACTACCTGGGCGAGGCCGGCGTCGGGCAGCACCGCTATGGTGAGGCGGTCGAGTACGATCTGTACGGCGCCTATCCCTGGCGGACGGCCAACTGCGGCGATTTCGATCTGATCGGTGACCGCCGCCCGGTGTCCTACTGGCGGCAGATCGTCTGGGGGCTGCGGAAAGAACCTTATATAGCTGTGCAGGATCCGGCTCATTTCGGAGAAAAGCAGTCTCCCACCCGCTGGGGCTGGTCGGACGCCCTGCGGAGCTGGAATAACCGGGGCTATGAAGGCAAGCCCATCGTGGTGGAGGTCTATTCCGACGCCGACGAGGTCGAACTGCTTGTCAACGGCCGCTCGGTCGGAAAGCAGAAAACAGAGCGCTGCAAGGCGCGGTTTGACACTGTTTATGAGCCGGGCGAGCTGACAGCGATCAATATCCGGGGCGGAAAGAGAGCGGAACAGGATCGGCTGCTGACTGCCTCCGACGAAGTTCATCTGGAACAGACGGACGTTGGCGGCGGGATCATCGAGCTCTCCGTCATGGACAAGGAGGGCATCCTCAACCCGGAGGCCGTATTGACCGTCACGGCGGAAACAAAGGGCGAGCGCAGCATCCTCGGTTTTGGATCGGCAGACCCGAAGAGCGAGGAAAACTATTTCGATAAGACCATTCAAACCTGGCACGGCCGGGCGCTCATCGTGACGCGCGGTGACGGAGAGATAAAGATTGAGGTGCAATGATATGGCGTTTACGGTGATCAAACGGGCGGTGATGAACGCCCGCTTCCATAAGGTCAACAAGCATTACAAGACCGATCCCGTTGTTGGGGATCGCAGTTATATCCAGCGCGAAGGCAAGGAGCCGGTGGAAGTGCTCTTCTACTATCCCGAAAAGCGGGAAAACATGCCGGTATTCGTCCAGATCCACGGCGGCGCCTGGGTCGGCCTGGACGCGGTGGACGACGACCGCTACTGCAAACGGCTGAGCGAGGCTCTGGGGGCCTTTGTGGTCAACGTGAATTACAAGCGGCTCTATGACAAGAGCTTCCCTTATCCGCAGGAGGAGGTCGTGGATACCGTCAAGTGGCTGAAAGCCCACGCAAAACAGCTGGGCATCGACCCCGACAGGATCATCCTTTCCGGCGGCAGCGCGGGCGGACATCTCACAGCGGGTTCCGCCATATTGCTTGCCCAGCAGGGCGTACAGATCGCGGGGCAGATCATGGAGGTGCCCTTCCTGGACTTCACCCACACGATCCCCATCGACTTCCCGGAGGGAGACAAGCTCTACAAGTTGATGTTTGAGCTCTATCCTCCCAAGCTGCCCCTGGACAGCGAGGTGCTGTCCCCGGCGGCGAAGATCACGGGGGAAACGCTGGAAAAGCTCTCCCCGGCGGTGGTCATCGTCTGCGGCCGGGATCCGCTGCATCCCCAGGGAGAGCGCTACGCGGAGCTTCTGAAGCAGCACGGAAAGCTGCTGGATCTGAAGATGTACAAAGATGGTTATCACGGCTTCGGCACCGACAAGGCCGAGGAAAAGCCGGAGCAGGACAAGCTGCGGGAGGACTGCTTCCGCTATAAGGTGGAAAAGGCGAAAGAGCTCTATGCGATGAGCGGGGAGGAAAACCATGGCAAAACGGAAAACGCATAAAGAGGATCGGCGCGGCTGGCCTCTGTTCAACCGGCTCCTGGCGGATTATATCGAGCTGACCCGCTTCCCGGAGCTGCCGGAGCGCCCGAAGCAGGGAAAGAACTACGAATACTGGCCGGAGGGCGCCCTCTGCGCCAACGGCAATCCCTACCACGGCTGCATTCGGCTCGGAAGTGCGAATAAGCTGGTGATTGGTTTTTCCGGCGGCGGTGTTTCGGTGGATGAATATACCGCGGCCAGACCCCAGCGCGTGGGCGGAAAGGGTGAGATGTTCTACTCCGACGACGTGCGCTTCGGGGACGTCATTCTCCGCATGGGGACCTTCGGACAGTCAAAAAAGAATCCCTTCCGGGACTGGAACCTGCTGTTTGTGACCTACGCCACCGGGGATTTCCACTGCGGAACCGGGGATTTCCCCTATACGGACCTGGATGGAAAACCGGCCGTGCTGCATCACCACGGCTATACAAACTTTCAGATGCTGCTGAAAAAGATCAAGGAACTGGTGCCGAACCCGGATCAGATCCTGGTGACTGGCTTTTCGGCGGGAGCCTTCGCGACCTCCCTGCTGACCGACGCGGTCGCCGCCGCGTTCCCGGATTGCCGGAACATCACCGCCTGTGTGGACAGCGCCATGATGCATTACGACTGGCAGCGGGTGGCCCGGGAGGTCTGGAAGGCGCCGGAGGAGATCGCGGCGCGCCTCACCGGTGGCGAGATCGTCTCCGACAGTCTGCTGGCACTGCATAAAAATCATCCCGAGATCAAGATCATGTACTGCTGCTCCGTGCGGGATGCTGCGCTGACCCAGATGGAGATGTATCTGGAGGACGGGCGCTGGATCCCGGACAAGGCCGCAGGCGTGAGTTATCAGCGGAAGCTCAAGGAAATGCTGGAGCTTTTGCAAAAAGAGATCCCGGACCTGAGTACCTTTCTCTTCGATACGCCGGACAAAAATAGCAAGGACGCCAACTTGACTGTCCACTGCCTTTGCGGCTCCAACGCCGCTTTCACCACAGTCGTGGACGGCGTGAGCTGCGCCGACTGGATGATGCGCGGCGTCAGCGGTGAGGTACTGAAATTAGGCCTCGGACTGCTCTGAAAGGAGATTGTGACATGAAAGCGCAAGAAATCATTTTGAATGAAAAAAGAGATGTTACGCTGACCGCCTACATTCAGGAAGTCGATGGCGAATTCGGCTTTTCCAAGCGGCCCGCCATGCTGGTGATCCCCGGCGGCGGGTATGCCATGTGCTCCGACCGGGAGGCCGATCCCGTAGCCGCGGCCTATCTCAAGGCGGGTTATCAGGCTTTCATCCTGCGCTACACCTGCACGCCCAAGGGAAAGTGGCCCCTGCCGCTGGAGGATTACGAGCAGTCCATGGCGCTCATTGAGGAGCGGGCGGACGAGTGGCATCTGGACAAGACAAAGATCGCCGTGGTCGGCTTCTCGGCGGGCGGGCATCTCGCCGCCTGCGCCGCGACCGTGGCAGAACATAAGCCCGCCGCCGCTGTTCTTGTCTATCCCGCTATTCTCAAGGACATCTGCGATCTATGCCAGCCGGGGATGCCTTATCCCCATGAACATGTTACGGCGGAGACCTGCCCCTGCTTCTTTGCCGCGGCGCGGGACGACCGCACGGTGGATATTTCCAACACGCTCCGCATGGAGCTGGCGCTGGCGGAAAAAGGCGTGGCTTTTGAGAGCCATATCTATTCCTACGGCGGACACGGCTTCTCCACCGGTGAGGATTGGATCAACACCAACTCCGTCTGCCCGCGCCTGCCCCGTTGGGTGCCGGACAGCATCGAGTGGCTGGGCGAGGTCATGGGGAAGCTGAAGCGCGGCGGCTTCACCGAGCCGGTGAGCGCGATCTCCATGAACGGCAATTTCGCGCCGGTACTCAGTGTGGACTGCACGCTCTCTCACCTGCGCAGACAGAGCGAGGAAGCGAAGACCGTCCTGACCCCCATGTTTGCGGCAATCGAGGCCGTTGCCAAAGCCCGGCAGTTCTCGGTAGAGGGACTGATGGCGGCCGTGGGCAACAACACCGCGCGGGAGATCATGGAGATGGTGCAGATCCCCGGAGAGGCGATCACCGAGATCGACAAGGCGCTGCATCAGATGGTCAACGATCTGGAGGGTTAACGAACATGGTCAGAATCGATTCTCCTGAAGTGCAGGAGTTTGAAAAAGAACATCTGGCGACGCTCCGCTCCCTTGCGCCGGAGTGCATGGTGCTGCTGAAAAAGAACGGAGATTTCCCGCTTTCTTCCCCTTGCGAGATCGCCCTCTACGGCGCGGGCGCGCGGGAGACCATCAAGGGCGGCACCGGCAGCGGTGACGTGAATGTGCGCCACTATGTAACGGTGGAAGAAGGCTTGGAAAACGCAGGCTTTACCGTTACCACAAAGGCGTGGATGGACGGCTATAAGGCCATCCGGGACGGTGGAATCAAGGATTTTTATGAGGGGATCGCACAGGAGGCGAAGGAGCTTGGCAAATCCGTCTTTCTCGTCGGCATGGGACGGACGCCCCCGGAACCCCGCTATGCGCTTCCCCTTGACGGCAAGGGTGAGGTCTGCGCGTATGTGCTTGCCCGCAACTCCGGCGAGGGTGCGGACCGCCCCGGAGGCGAGGGCGACTATCTGCTCACGGAGGATGAGAAGCGGGACATTCTGCGCTGCGCGGAGCAGTACAAGAAATTCCTGCTGGTGCTGAATGTGGGCGGGCCGGTGGACATCTCGCCGGTGCTGGACAAGGTGGAAAACGTTCTGCTTTTGAGCCAGCTGGGCAGCGTTACCGGAGACGCCTTCGCGGACGTGCTGCTGGGGAAGGCCGCTCCCTCCGGCAAACTCACCACCACCTGGGCCAGGGCCGAAGATCTTCCTTCCATCGGAGACTTCGCCCAGCGGGACGACACCCGTTATCGGGAAGGCGTATTTGTGGGCTACCGCTACTATGACGCGGCGCCCGTCAAGGCGCTTTTCCCCTTCGGCTATGGCCTGAGCTACACGGAATTCGAGACGGACTGCACCGGTTTTGCGGTGGAAAACGGGATCGTGACCGTAGAGGCGACGATCCGCAACATCGGCAGCTTGGCCGGAAAAGAGACCGCACAGCTCTATGTTTCCGCCCCGGACGGCAAGCTAAAAAAGCCTTTTCGGGAGCTTGGCGCTTATGCCAAAACAAAAGAACTCGCCCCCGGCGAGAGCGAGACGCTTGTGTTGAAGCTTCCGATGGAAAACATGGCCTGCTGGGACGCGGAAAACGACTGCTGGCTGCTGGAGCGGGGTGAATACCTGTTTTCCCTCGGCGATACAGCCGTCGGGGTCGTGTCTCTGGACGGGGATGCGGCTTCCGCGACCCTCAGCCATTCCGGCAGCGAGGCGGATTTTGACGACTGGACGCCGCAGATCACACGCGAGATTCCCGAAAATCTGCCGTGTATCCCGGTTTCCGCAGCCTCACTTGGGCGAATCGGACACTTTGACAGGGAGAAAGCCGCCAGAGAACACATCGGTTTGGAGGACCTTTCCGCCTTTTCTGACCGTGAGTTGGCCACCATCTGCGCCGGCAAGCACTCGGTCGCGGAAGGAATGGCGGCCATCATCGGCAATTCCGCCTCCCGCCTGGCGGGCGGCGCGGGTGAGACCGCGTCTGTCGTGGCCGAAAAGGGCTATGGCGCCATCGTCATGGCCGACGGCCCTGCGGGACTGCGCCTGGCGACCAGGTACATGGAAACGGAGGACGGCCAGGAGGGGCTGGATTCCGACGCCTTTGACAGCATCCTCAATATCCTGCTGCCCGAGATCCAGCAGCTGATCCGCATGAAGCTGCGGCAGAACGAGGAAAAAGCCAAAAACCACAAGGTTCTTTATCACTATGCCTCTGCCATCCCCATCGGGACGGCTTTGGCCCAGGCCTGGAACCCGGCTGTAGTGGAAGCCTGCGGCGATCTGGTCGGAGAAGAGATGGAGCTCTTCGGCGCCAACGTCTGGCTGGCACCGGCTCTGAACATCCATCGCAGTCCTCTCTGCGGCCGAAACTTTGAATACTATTCCGAGGATCCGCTGATTTCCGGCAAAACCGCCGCGGCGATGACCCGCGGCGTACAGAAGCACGAAAAGTGCGCCGTCACCATCAAGCACTTCGCCTGCAACAATCAGGAGACCAACCGTTACGGTTCCAACAGCATCGTTTCCCAGCGGGCCCTGCGGGAGATCTACCTGAAAGGATTTGAAATCTGCGTAAAGGAAGCCGCTCCGAAAGCGCTGATGACTTCTTATAATCTGCTCAACGGTACCCATACCGCAAACCGCGGCGATCTGATCACAACGGTGCTGCGCGGCGAGTGGGGCTTTGAGGGCATCGTCATGACTGACTGGGGCACCACCAACGACAAGTTCAATCTGGGCGTCTACGGCGCGTCCAGCCCGGCGCTCTGCGTCAAAGCGGGCAACGATCTGATCATGTCCGGTACCAAAGAAGATGTGGACGGTATTCTCGCCGGGCTGAAGGACGGGACGATCACCCGCACCGAGCTGGAAGCGTGCGCGGGGAGGATCCTGGCACTCAGCAGGAGTTTAAGCGAATGACAAAGTGGATCTGCCATCCGGACGATGACCGGAACACGCGCCTTGTGCCCGTGTTCCGGCGCAGATTTGAAGTAAATATGGATTGGGAAAAAGCAACGCTGCGCTTGACTGCTCACGGTGTGTACGAGGCGGAGCTGAACGGCGTGAGGGTAACCGAAAACAGGTTCACACCGGGGCTGACCAGCTATTACACCCGCATCCAGGTACAGGAATATGACGTTACCGCCCTCTTAAGGGAGGGCGGCAACGAACTGCGCGTCACGGTGGGCGACGGCTGGTGGCGCTGGAACAACAACTTTGGCTATACGCTGGCGCTCTGGGGCTCTCTGAGGCTCCTTTACGCCGACGGCAGCGAGGAGACGCTCTCCACGGATGAAAGCTGGGAAGTCGGCCTCGGCCCTATCCTGCGGACGGATCTGCAAAAGGGCGAAGTCTACGATGCCCGCTTGGAGCCCCACGGCTGGCAAAAAGCCGCCCTCTGCGCCGAGCATACCGAGGGTGAACGGATCGAAAACCAGAGCGTTCCCGTGCGGGAAAAGGAGCGCTTTCCGGGCAAGCCCATGCGCGACGCCGCGGGACAGCTCGTCATCGACTTCGGGCAGAATATCGCGGGCTACGTTCATATGACCCTTCGCAACACCAAGCGTGGGCAGACCGTACACCTCAAGCATGGAGAAGGGCTGGACAAGGACGGCTGCTTCTCCACCGCCAACTGTGACGGCGGCCGGACGGAATTTCAGGAGATCACCTACATCTGCAAAGGCGCGGAGGTCGAGGAGTATACCCCGCACTTTGCCGTGTTCGGCTTCCGCTATGCCCTTGTGGAGGGCATCGAGGACGCGGACTTTGAGGCGATCGCCGTCTACTCCGACATGGAGGAAACCGGTGACTTCCATTGCTCCAACGCTCTCATCAACAAGCTTGTGGAAAACGCCCGCTGGAGCCAGAAGGGCAACTTCCTGGACGTGCCGGTAGACTGCCCCACCCGCGAGCGCAACGCCTGGACGGGCGACGCCATGATCTACTGCCGCACGGCGGCCTACTTCATGGACGTACAGCTATTTTTCAAGAAGTGGCTATGCGACCAGACCATCGAGCAGTACGCCTCCGGCAAGGTCGGCATCACCTTTCCGTCCACCTCCAGCGTCCACAATCCGGAAGAGCTCAAAGCGGTGCAGGCGGTCGATCCCGCCATGGCGCTGGCCGGACCGAGCGGCGAGGGCAACATCGGCGAGGACAGCGTGGGCTGGGGCGATTCCGCCGTGTGGATCCCATACCAGATGTATTTGATGTACGGCAATAAATCTTTCCTGGAGGAGCATTACAACACGGCAAAAAAATGGGTCGAGTTTTCGCTCCGTTGCATGAAGGAGCAGAATCCCCTGTATGCGGACAAGCCCTGGTATGCAAACGGCGACGGGGACTACATCTACGACACCCGCTTCCACTACGGCGAGTGGAACGAGCCGCTGCCGCCAGCCCCGGAGGTCATTGAGCTCTTTGCCAAGGGCGGCACGGCGGCGGACTTTGTGACCCACATGGCCAAATATGGCAAGCCGGAGGTGGCCACGGCCTACACCAAGCGCAGCTGCGACAATCTCGCCCATATGGCGCGCATCCTCGGCAAAGGCAAGGACGCGCAGCACTATGCCGCGCTCTCGGAAATAATCCAAGCCGCCTATGACAAGTACCTGATCGGCCCCGACGGCACGATCCAGCCGGGCCATCAGGCGGCCTATATCCGCGCTCTGGCGCTGGATATGGTCAGCGATGAGAAAAAGCCTCTGGTGATCGCGCAGCTTAAAAAGGAATTGGAGGCGGCCGACTACCACCTGAACACCGGCTTCCTCTCTACAGTTTATCTGCTGCCCACCCTCTGTGACAACGGCTTGGTTGACGACGCGTTTCGTGTTTTGGAGCAGACCACCGCTCCCGGGTGGCTGCACCCGATCACCCTTGGCGCGACGACCATGCTGGAAAACTGGGACGGCATGGACGTGTTCCGGGACAGCTTCAATCACTATTCCTTCGGCGCGGTCTGCCAGTTCCTGTTTGAATACGTGGCGGGCATCCGCCCGAGCTTTGACGCTCCGGGCTTCCGGGAATTTGAACTGCGTCCCATCATCGGCGGCAGCCTGACCTGGGCGGAGGGCAGCTACAAGACCCGGTACGGCACGATCCGTTCCCGCTGGGAACGTGAGGGGAAGCACTTTGTCTATATCTGCACCGTGCCGGAGGGAACAACGGCCCGCCTGACCCTGCCGGACGGCAGCGCAAAGACGCTGCGCGCCGGAACCTATCGCTTTGAAGGAGAATACAATGGATAAGCTGCCCTATCAGTTTCACGATGACCAGCGGGAGATCCGCTTTGACCGCTTTGATCTGCCCGCTCCGTGGATCAATTATCTCTCCAACGGCAGGATGCACGCCTTCGTCTCCCAGGCAGGCGGGGGCATGAGCTGGTGGCTGTCTCCGATGATGTTCCGCCTGACCCGCTACCGCTTTTATAATATGCCAATCGACTCCCCGGGCTTCTATGTGTATCTCCGCATGGCCGACGGCACGGTCTGGTCGCCCGCATTTCGCCCCTGCGAAACGCCGGTGGATTTCCACGAGGCCAGCCACGCGCCGGGATATTCCACCTTCACCGCGAAAAAAGACGGGCTGACAGCTACCATGAAGCTCTTCATGGCCCAGGACTATGACACGCTGGTGTGGGATCTCAAGCTCACGAACGAGAGCGGCGTAGAGA
>ODAJ012141742.1_pt1 | contig 18005 bp, 10 predicted proteins | sample 1539241 | NCBI WGS metagenome assembly ODAJ01 (sample SAMN02144231, study PRJEB22623) | gut metagenome | biome: sheep rumen | host: Ovis aries | place: New Zealand
CTCCAGGGCATTCAAATCTTCTGGATTGAAGATGGCGGGTAGGGCTGCACGATTCACAGTTCCTTCTGCGGTCATGGCGTCCTTACCCACGTTACGGGTGTCTGGCACTTGCTTGGCCAGTACAACAATTTTCAAAGCCATATTAATTATAATAATGTATTTATTTTATCTAAAAAAGCAACGCCTTTTCAAGAAAGGCGCTGCAAAGTTACACATTTTTTGCAAAAGTGTGCAATTTTTATCATAAAAAGATTGTTAACACCTATTAGTCCCTTTTTATAACTATCTCACGCTCCTTTTAAATATCCTGCGTAACAAAATAAGTATACGTAGTATCCAAGAAAAACCGTTTTCTATATCTTGACCATAGGTCAAGCCCGCTCCCACAGCCCTTTATTAACAAAACAAAGAACTTTTCGATTTGTTAATTAATGTTATTTCCAAACATTTTTCAGGTACTATGTATTGCAAGGTATTATATTTCTCCTTTAATTTGCAGCAGAAAACTAAAAAAATATCCTTTAAAAACAAAAGTATTATGGACAACAAACGTTTTTATCTGTCTGTTACAGACAAGAAGATTGGTGGTGTATGCGGCGGCTTGGCCGAGTACTTCGAGATTGACCCTCTGCTGGTACGAGTAGGATTCCTTGTTGCTTTCTTCGGCTTCGGTTTCGGACTGATGGCATACCTTGTTTTATGGCTGTTAGCTCCTAAAGCTCCCTATCAATACTAACACCTTTATATCATGGATATTAACAATGCTAAATCGCAGATGCGTAAGGGAATGCTGGAGTACTGCATACTCCTGCTTCTGAAGCGGCAGGCGGCTTATGCGTCAGATATCATCCAGCAGCTGAAGGAAGCAGACCTGCTGGTGGTGGAAGGAACGCTTTACCCACTGCTTACGCGTCTGAAAAAGGATGGCCTTCTTGCCTATGAATGGCAGGAGAGCACGCAAGGACCACCCCGCAAGTATTACTGCCTAACTGCCGAGGGACAAGGTTTCCTTGCAGAAATGGATCTTGCCTGGAGCGAGATAGAAAGAACCATAAATGTTCTGAAGAATTCACACACAAAAATAGTCTAAAAACACAAACACAAATTCATGAAAAAGAATATCACAATCAACCTTTGTGGGCGGCTCTTCCAAATGGACGAGGATGCTTACGAGATGCTCTCCACCTACGAGCAGTCGCTTCGTAACTATTTCCGCTCTCGCGAAAGTGGTGAAGAAATTGCCGAAGACATAGAAGCACGCATCGCAGAGCTTCTGGACGAAGTAAAAGCACAGGGCGCAGAAGCCATTAACATAGACCATGTAACGGATATCATTCAGCGCTTGGGTAAACCAGAGGAAATGGATGGCCTCTCCCCCGACCCATCTCCCGCAGACGAAGAGAAATCCGACGAGAATGAGAATTCTACGGCTTCTTCCTTCACAAATGGAAGAAAAGGCAAACGCCTTTATCGCGACCCTTACGACAAAAAGGTGAGCGGCGTACTTTCAGGCTTTGCGGCTTACTTTGGCGGAGATGTACTGTGGTGGCGTATAGGCTACGTGGGAATCATACTCCTCTCCTTTCTGGGTTCAACCTTCAATTTCCTATGGTGGTTGCCAGGACATCGTTTCTTCCTTAATATTCAATTCTGGGGGTTTGGCCTCATCATCGCCTACGTTGTATTAGCAATCTTAATGCCAGTAGCCTGGGCACCCGAGGACCGCTTGCGTATGAAGGGAAAGCCTATCAATCCGCAGAATATTGCACGACAGGTAATGGACGAATCACAACGTCCTATCGTACAACAACGTGACCAGAGTAATTATGCCGGCGGTTGCCTAAAGGCGCTGGTTGTCGTTGTCGGGATAACAGTTCTGTTTCCCTTTATCCTATTTACCATTGGCTTGCTTATTACCTTAATTGTTGTCGCAGGAATCAAAACGTCTATGGTAGTAGGTTTAATAGGTGACATGCCATTTTTCCCAGCATTCTCCTCCTTTGTCGACGCATGCCAGCCTTTATTCCTTATAACCTTGATTTGTTGGTTGACGATAGTGGCACTTCCCACCTTCGGTATCATACGTCTGCTGCGTGGCGGCAAGAAGCTTCGTTCCTCTGTAACAACGACCCTTGTAGTGGTATGGATTTTTGCCCTCGGTCTTGGAATAGCCTGTTTAATAGGAACCGGCATTAAGATTGCTGCATGGGAGGATAATGAGGGCCACGAAATAGAACTCATCCAAAATAGGAAGAAACTATCATCAATAGGCTGGACGCTGAAGACGTCCACTAACCTTGACGAATATATAGTCGACATTCGTACTGGTTTCAGCGGTCTTCCTCATTATGCTATTCAACTTGAGATGGACAAGTATGATGATATAACCTATTCCGCCGTATTAGAAAAGGAGGTAAATCTTCCCGAGGAAGGAGCCTACCAGTTCATGTCATTGACGGAAGGGTACGACGCAGGCCTTACCTATACCTTCAGCTATATGGATGGCGGAAAGGAGAAGGAAGCTGTGCTGCGCCCCTCAGAGGATGGTCTTCACATCAATACTATTGGATGCGATGAAGTGGGCAAATACGATATGCTGTTCCCTCATTTGGAGAGAGAGACTGAAGATTCATGGGAGCAATTCTCTCAATGGGGCGAGGATTGGGTTTATCATTGGATTGACCTCCCACATGTGGATGCTGGCAAGTTTAAGATTACCATCAAAGCTCACGAATGCACAGACCGCATGAAGATTCGCGAGATAAAGGTTGTGAAGGCAAACAAGGGTGCAAGAACTGTGGCACTATCAGACGCCAATAGTATTGAGGAGAGCGTTCAGGACAGCACCCAAGAGAGCGTTCAGGACAGCTGCGGAGTTGAAGGCTCTCGAGTGGTTAGAATCCGTCATGGCGAAACGCTGGCCTCCATCGCAAGGCGTAATCATACTACCGTAAGGCAGTTGTGTCGCCTCAATCATATAAAACCCAATTCACATCTCCGTAGTGGTCAGGTGTTGAGAGTAAAGTAACCCTTACAACTGATAAGCGAAACTAACACACATAAAAGACATGAATAAGAAATCATTATCAATTGTAGCAGCGCTGGCTTGTGCCAGCCTGCTCAACAGTTGCGACTTCATCCGTAGGGAGTTCGGAGAAAGAAAACAAACAGAAATCACGCTGATAAGTAAGACCGAGTGTAACATCGATACCGTAATGAACAAGCCCAACTACTCGAAGGGCAGAGAGTGGGTGATACAGAACACCGGAACTGAGAATCTGTGCATCGATAGCGTAATTCCTTCCAGCGACTGCGTAGAACTTATCTTCCCTGGTGGAACCCAAAACGTAAAGGAAGAATATTACGCTCATTGGACAAGCTACGAGAATGGCGAGATGAAGGAGCACAATATCTCTAAGAATATACAAATGACTTTGCCCCGCGATACGGAACCGGGAAAGTATCTTGCCATCCGCGCCATGCTTCACCCAGCAGAGGGAGAGGAAGGTCCCTTCTCCTACTCCATCATGGTATATGGCAACTTCCCAGATTCGCCCCTCGAACTGACTTTAGAGGGTGACTACGTGATAGCAGACTAAACACAATTAATAATAAGATATAAAGATAACACACAACATTATGTTCAAGAAGATTTTTATTAGCCTCATGCTGGCAGTTTCTTTTTCTATGACTGCCAGCGCCACAGATTGGAGTGAATTAATCGGGAAAGAGCTGGTGCTGGACAGATGGGGTAATGTACGGGACGGATGGTTCTCGGATTACCACCCCATGAACACCATGGGGGCGGACCCCGTAGAAAGAATCATCCTGAAGGATGCCACACACGTCGTATGGAACTATACCCAGCAGGGCGACTTCGCACGCGAATGCTCCCTCCAAGGCCCGGTTCTTACCTTCAACGAACCCATCTTCGGTAATAAGGAGATGAGGATACTGAAGGTAGAAGGAGAAGTCGTCCTGACATTGGGCGGGGACAGCCTGACACGCGCCTTCTACATCCTGAACCCCCAGCCGGATGCTGAGCAGCTGCCCGCTTCGGCTGACAGCAAGAGGGGATTCTGCAACGGCAAGCTAAAAGGACTGCTGCCCCATTTCACAGACCTTACCTATAGCAGCCGCACCCCCATGGGACGCCATTTCCAGCTCTGCAAACAGGCTAAGCCGGAAGAGAGACTTTGGCTGGAAAGTACAAAGGAGGTGTTTGATTATGAAGGGGCGCAGATAAAAGCATACGACATCAGCCTGTTCCCCAACGGCAACCCCGCATTGGCAGATATTCAACAGAAAGGCATGATCCAGACCAATGCCCTTGGCGTGCTGAAGGACATGGCCTGCATGTACCCCGGTTTCATCAAGTCCATCATCCATCAGGAGGCCCCGGACTCGTTCCGTGTGGATATGTTCGACCCCGACGGCAACCCCATCCGGGTATGCGTCAGCAACCGCTTCCCGCAGATTGACAAACAGATTTTCAGCACGGGAGAGAACGGTACCTATAACTGGCTGTCCATATTGGAAAAGGCTATCATGAAGTGGCTGAACGTCTATAACAACCAAATGCCCATCGCATCTTATTGCGCCGAATGGATAACCCCCATGCTCACAGGTGACGGCCGTAGCTTCTGTATCCAGCCGGGCCGGCTGACCGGAAAAGAGCTGGCTAAGGTTGTCAACACCTGCCGCCAGAACGGCATGATGGTGAACGGCGTAGCGGATTTGCGCTTCACAAGCCTTTCAGGCACCCCTACTGTTACCAACCCCGACATGGCCTTCCGCATTATCAGCCCCGGAGCCGCCGCCAATTACTTTGACCGGAACGCCGTAAACAACCCGCTAACTGTTGTCAGGACTTTTAAACCTGAAGAGCTTTACCCCTCTAACTGGCGCAACACGCAGACTGGCGACTGGGAAATCGGATTCTTCAATGACTTTGCCATCTACGACTGCCAGTTCTGGAACTATATGCAGAAGCAACAGAATGGCGACAAATATTCCCTCGTTCTGGAGAATAATGGCAGGGAAATAACCGTAAACGTAGGGAAACCGAAGAACGGACTGCGCAGATTAGAGATTGCCGGCAAGAAGGCCGACTATGACATCATAAACACGAAAACCCTGCCCGACTACCCCGTAAAGGACACCCGCACAGACTTTGTGGATAACGGCTATAAGACGGATACCATAACCATCATCGGATGGCTGAAGGACATGCCGGAACAGGACAGGAAAAAGAAAAGCGAGGTTGAAGCCCATTATTCTAACATTCTGAAGAATAAGCAAGAAAATGCATCTGCCAGCATAGATTCATTAGGACGCTTTGTGCTGAGATTCCCCATACTCAACACCACCCGCATTACGCTTATATGGTATCACAACTATATATGGACCGTAGTAGAGCCAGGGCAGACTTACTTCCTGTTCTCGGATTCCAAGTCAGGGCAGAAACTTCTCATGGGTAAGGATGTACGTATGCAGAACGAGATGCTGAAATATCCGCTTGACACAGAATCCGTTTACATGGGGTATGATGATACAGACTTTGACCGGTTTCTTGCCTCCACCGATAGTCTGCTGAAGAAACTGCCCGAGAAACTTCAATGGCTGAAAGAGGAACACCCTATGCTTTCCGACCGCTATCTCCGATACCGGAAGGGCAATACCTTCTGGAATCAGGCCCGCAACGTGGGGCAGTCACGTTTCAGGAACGAAAGCCATCATCTGCCTGACAATGTCAAGAGATTCGCATCAGACACATTCTGGGCGCATCTGGAGAAACCATACACATTGTATATGTGGCAAGAGGATTTCTTGGACGACTATCTGACGGATGTAGTAATATTTGACCGTTATACATATTCATATAAACATTTTGACCTTGCTGAAGAATATGCTGCTAATGAAAAGGAACGGGCCGTTATTGTCCGATGGAAAGAGTGGATCCTGAAGGCACAAGAATCCATTAAGCAGGCTGCTACGCAGGAGGAAAAAATCAAGATTGCAGAGGAGGAGAACAGCCGGAATGCCGACCTCATAAAAGAAGTGGAGAAGATTCTCAATAGTCCAAGAGCCCGTAAAACCATTAACGGAAAGTCCTTCCTTTCCGAATTAGAAAAAGAACTGCATCGCCTGGACTCGCTGGGCACGGATCCAGTCATCAGAGACCTCTTTCTTACAAGCCAAGCGTGGGGCAGACTGGAAGGGATCCATCAGTCATTCCTTCCAGAAGTAACAGATTCCCTTAAGAAGATAATATCCCTGCCTGCCAGTATGGAGCTGATTGAGAACAGGAACAACTACTACCTGGCCTTAGAGAACCGCGAATTTGACAAGCTGGTTCTCAAATCGTCCGACAGCCTGAATGGCATCAGCGAAGGCGAGACATTGCTGCAGAAGATTCTGGAACCCTACAAGGGAAAAATCGTGCTGTTGGATGTATGGGGGACCTGGTGCGGCCCATGCCGGGCAGCCCTCTCGCACAGCCAGGAGGAATACGAGCGGCTGAAGGACTATGACATCCAGTATCTGTATTTGGCCAAAGACAGTCCGCAAGAAGCATGGGAAAATACCATTAAGGAGTATAATGTAACTGGCGACAATGTGGCGCACTACAATCTGCCCGGCGAACAGCAAGACGCCATCGAACGGTATCTGAACATCCACTCATGGCCCAGCTATAGGCTCTTCGACCGTAACGGCAACCTGCTGGATATGGATGTTGATGGCCGGGACCTGGAAGGATTAGCCAGTTTGCTGGATAAAATGAAATAGGTTTATAGTTAGTTTTAAGGTTAAATTAATAAGGTACCTGACAGTCCCTCTGCGTTGAGAAATGCTGGGGGATTTTTTGTTAGAAAACCTCTGATTTTTAATTAAGAATTAAGAGAAAAAAGAAGAATTAATTCCCATTTTTTCCAACTCATCCAGAGGAGAGATCCTCATTATGAATTGTGAATTATGAATTATGAATTATGAATTAAAAGAAGATTCTTCACTCTTCACTTAAGCGCCGGAGGCGCACCACCTCCTCGCAAAGGGTGGGCTTGTTGGTGGTGATATAATCAACACCCAGTTGCTGCATGGCCTTAATATCCTCGGCCTCATCTACCGTCCAGACATTAACATTCATACCCAGAGCATGCGCCTCTGCCACCCACTCGGGATGCTGACGGAAGACTTTGATATGGTAGTCGATACCCGTCAGCCCCATGGCGTGAACCTCGGCGGGCGAACGGTCACCGGACAGATAGGCCACATCGGCCTGAGGAGCCAATTGGTGAAGCGCCCTGCACGCCTCTATGGAGAAGGAGATATACATCACCCGCCCTTCCAAGCCGTACTTGCGGATGGCAGCCACGGCAGCCGCCGCACATTCGCAACTACGCTCAGGACGGCGATGGTCCTTCACCTCCACCACCAGGCGTGTAGGGCTCTTGCTCTTCCTCAGTATCCTGAGCAAGTCCTTCAGTTGCGGCATACGCTCCCCGTTCCTCAGCCTCAGCTTCTTGCAGGCGGCATAGGTGGTATCCTCGGGCGTAATGCCCTGGAAGGTACGGTCGTGATTCACCATGATATGGCCGTCGCGCGTCAGCCAGATGTCTGTCTCGGAACCATAGATACCCAGGTCCAGCGCCCGCCGGAGCGAGGTGCGCGAGTTCTGGGCAGAGCCCTCCGGCATCCAGTCGCCACGATGGGCTATGGTCTGTGTACCAACTGTCTGCGCCAGCGTGGCGACAGCAGATGAAAAGCAGAAAACGGCCGCAAGGGCCAATAAACGGTAGTATGTCATGTTTGGTTAGAAGACCCTCCCCGGCCCTCCCGTGAGGGAGGGGGTAGTACACTCTTAAACTTTTTAAACTCAAAACTTATTAAACTGACTCTAAACTCTCAACTTTAAACTCTCAACTTTATAAATCAGCCCCTTCTCGCTTCACAAAAATAAAGAATTATCCATAGCAATCATCATTTCTAAACGTTATATTTGCTTAAAAGCGAAAAAGAGGGTAAATTTGCGGGCATTTTTAAGGAAAAAGGAAAAACATGAAGAGAATACTTGTCTGCTGCCTGCTGGCATTTACCTGTATGAATGCCGTACAGGCACAAGAGACCCAAAAAGAGAAAGTAAAGGAACACATTAGCAACCACTTCAAGCCCTACGGCTTCATCCGCAACTACTTCTCGGTGGATACACGCGAGAACGTGGCCGGAACGGGCGACCTGTTCAACTACCTGCCCAAGGACAACAACTGGAACCAGACGGAGGCCGAGGCTGCCGCATCAGGCGTGGCACGCGAGGACCTGAACGCTCAGACCACCATGCGCTTCCTCTCCCTGACAACCCGACTGGGACTGGACATCAGCGGCTACCGTTGGGGCAGGACCAACTTCGGCGGTAAGATCGAGACCGACTTCTATGCCGGTCTGACGGGTAGTACGGGAACAGCCCAGCTACGACTGAGACAGGCCTACCTGACCCTCTCGTGGGACAGCCTGCGCATGAGCGGCGATGCCCTGGCACGTGTCAGCCTGCAGATGGGTCAGGCATGGCATCCCCTGGCAGCCGACCTGCCCGATGTTATCTCCCTGAACTCAGGCGCTCCCTTCAACCCCTTCAGCCGTACTCCTCAGATTAAGATGGACGCTCAGCTGGGCAAGTACTTCACCCTGACGGCTTCCGCCCTCTGGCAGATGCAATACACATCAGCCGGCCCCGAGGGAGCCTCAGCCAACTACCTGAAGTATGCCTACACGCCTGAATGCTACCTGGGCCTCTCCTTCCATCCTAACACCAACGTGCTGCTGCGGGCCGGCGTGGATATCCTCAGCATCGCACCCCGTCATACCGGCACGGTCCTGAACACTCAGAATCAGGAGGTGCAGGTAAAAGTGGGCGACCGCATCACCACCTTCTCGCCCTTCCTGTATCTGCAATACAAGCACAGGGATTTCAGCCTGAAGGCCAAGACGGTCTTCGCGCAGGCCGGCGAGCACATGAACCTGAACGGCGGCTACGGCATCAGCCGCATCTGCGAGGACGGCTCATGGGAATACACACCCACCCGTAACTCATCATCCTGGATCTCCATGACCTATGGCAGGCAGGTAAAGGGTATCCTCTTTGCCGGCTATGTCCGCAACTTCGGCACCATCGACGCCCTTGCCACAGATGCCGCCGGCAACATCCAGGGCTTCTACTTCAGCAAGAACAGCTTCACCAACCTGAACCGACTGCTGCGCCTCTCGCCCACAATCCTGGTCACATGGGGCAAGTTCCAGCTGGGTGCTGAGTATGAGATAACCTCCGCCCAGTACGGCAAGGACCTGAAGGCCTCCAACGGACTGGCCGAGACCGACCTGCATTGGGTCACCAACCACAAGGTGCAGCTGATGACCAAGCTGAACTTCTAAGACATCATAGACCCGCATTCTGGCAATCGGAGTGCGGGTTTTATTTTGCCCTTTCTTGGCAAAAATGCGCAAACAAACCAATGGCTTTTGTTAAAAAAGTGTATGGTTTATTGGTCGTGTGCAGTTTTTTTTTCATATCTTTGCGGCAGAAATCAACAAAGCATTATGAAGAAAAGCATTGCATTAGGCCTATTGGCTGCTTGTTCGCTACAACTGGCAGCACAGGTGAGACTGACAAACAAGGGAGCGGGGAACGCCTTCCCTTTGGTAAACGGAAAGGAAAAGGCTGTTATCTGCTACGACAAGGAAGATGCCCTGGTAGTGGAGCGTAGCGCTAAGATGCTGGCCGAGGATGTGGCCTGCGCCACAGGAACACAACTGAAGGTGCAGGAGGGAACAGCAGGCGCCACCTACGCCATCATAGCAGGAACCATCGGGCAAAGCAAGAGCATAGACCAGCTGGTAAAGGCTGGCAAGATAGATACCACAGGTCTTACGGGAGCATGGGAACGCTACCACGTGGCATTGGTGAAGAACCCCGCGAAAGGTGTCAAGCGTGCTATCGTGGTGGCTGGTAGCGACCGCCGAGGGACAGCCTACGGCGTACTCTCCATCAGCCGTTCCATAGGAGTGAATCCCTGGCGCTGGTGGCTGGATGCCCCCACACCCCAACATTCCACGTGCCTATTGCAGGTGAACAACTTCACCTCACGCACTCCCAGCGTCCGCTATCGTGGCGTGTTCATCAATGACGAGGACTGGGGCCTCCTGCGTTGGGCCAAGCGTAACTACGAGAAGGACAGAGGCAACTTCGGCCCACGCACCTATGCCGCTGTATGCGAGCTGCTGCTCCGTCTGAATGCCAACTACCTGTGTCCTGCCATGCACGAGGCTTCATTAGCTTTCCATCAGGTACCCGAGAACCGACTTGTTGCAGATACCTTTGCTATTGTCATGGGCTCCAGCCATTGCGAGCCTCTCCTGCTGAATACAGCCAGCGAATGGAACAAGGAGAAATATGGAGCATGGGATTACATCAACAACCGCAAGGGTGTGGATAGCGTGCTGAATGCACGTGCCTTGGAACTGGCACCTTTCGAGAACGTTTACACCCTGGCATTACGCGGACTGCACGATGTGGCCATGGCGGGCGGTAACGATATGACGGAACGCAAGAACACCATGCAGGCAGCTTTGGAGGCACAGCGACAAATGGTGGCCAAGGCTACGGGCAAGGCTCCCGAAACCATTCCGCAGGCTTTCACTCCCTATAAAGAGGTATTGGATGTGTACGACAAGGGGCTGAAACTGCCCGACGACGTCACCATCATCTGGCCCGATGACAACTATGGTTACATGAAGCGCCTCTCCAGCCCCGAGGAGCAGAAGCGCTCGGGACGTAGCGGCGTCTATTACCACGTATCCTATCTGGGTCGCCCCCACGATCATCTGTGGATGAACACCCAATCACCCAACCATATGTACGAGGAACTGAAGAAAGCCTACGACCTGACAGCCGACCGCATCTGGCTGCTGAATGCCGGCGACATCAAATCGTGTGAGTTTGCCGTCGACCTTTTCCTGGCTATGGCCTATGATATAGACAGCTTCGACTATAACCGTTGTGCCGACTACCGTACAGAATGGACCTGCAACCTGCTGGGCAACGAGCACAAGGATGTTTACAAGGATATCTTCCGCACCTTCTACCGCCTGGCCTTCCAACGCCGTCCCGAATGTATGGGATGGGGACAGGAATGGGCCAGCGACGACCATGCCCGCGAGCAGAAGACAGATACCGAGTTCTCGCTTACCAACTATGGCGAGGCAGAGAACCGTCTGGCCGAGTATCGTCGCATCGGTGCCATCGTAGAGGATATGTTGGCTAAGATGCCTGCCGAAAAGCACAGCTGCTTCTATCAGGCTGTCTATTACCCCGTAAAAGGATGCGAGCTGATGAACCGCATGACCATAGGCGGACAGATGAACCGTTGGTATGCCCTCCAGAACCGTGCCGCTACCGCCCAACTGAAAGCCGAGGCCCTTCAATGTTACGACTCATTACAGATTATTACCAAAGGCTACAACAGCCTGGAGAACGGCAAGTGGGAACATATCATGAGCATGACTCAGGGCGTAACAGCCTCGTACTTCGAGAAGCCGGAGCTACGTGATGCTACGCTGGCCCCCAACGCCAAAATGGGCGTGATAGCCGAAGGGGAATACGGTACCCGCGGTCCACGAAGCGTACAGGCGCTTCCCACCTTCAGCAAATACCTTCCCACACGCACCTATTATATAGATATATATAACCAGGGCCAAGGCATACTTAACTGGGAGGCTATAGCCAACAAGGATTGGATTCAGCTGAGCCAGACAAAGGGCAGCACTCCCCTACAGCAACGCATCGTGGTAAGCGTAGACTGGAACAAGGTTCCGCAAGGCGAGGAAGAGACGGGCCTCATCACATTGAAGGACGCCAACGGCACAGAGCAAAACGTTATGGTAAGTGCTTTCAACCCAGCCTCGCCATCTGCCGATGAGCTGAAAGGCCTCTATGTGGAGGACAATGGCATAATATCCATTCCTGCCGCAGGTTTCATGCGCAAGAACGAGAATCAGGCAACCAAGATGATAGAGGTTCCCAACCTGGGTTGCGAAGATACCATCATCATGATGGGCGACCCTGTGGTACCCCGCCAGAACAGCCGAGCCCGTAACGCTCCCTATCTGGAGTACGACTTCTACACATGGGAACAAGGTATGGTAGATGTTTATACCTATGTGATGCCTACCTTCACCACTAGTGTGGATCGCGGCTTTGCCGGACACGAGCGTACCAACGTAGAGAATCAGTATGGTGTCCGAATCGATGATGGACTGCTCATGCATTGCGCCACCAACTCGTGGGAATATGCGCAAGGGTGGTACGAGAGTGTGCAACGTAATGCCCGCATCAACAAGTGTACGCTCTATGTTAAGAAGCCCGGCAAGCATACCCTTCGCATCACCTGTCAGGACCCTGGCACCATGCTGCAGAAGATTGTCATCGACCTGGGCGGCATGAAGCGCTCCTACATGGGACCCGCCACTACGATTGTCGAGTAGCGGTTAGAGGTTAGAGGTTAGCGAACTAAAGTCTAGAGCCTAAAGTCTAAAGCCTACTTACTCTTCGGCTTCTGCGAGAAGCGGTAGCTGACGGTAAGGAGGGCGTAGCGACGCATGGAGTTGGTCCACATTTCCGTACGTCCATATGAGCTGACCCAATAACGCAGGCTGGACACTTGGCTCAGGAGGTCGTAGCCACGCAGCTTTAGCAGCCATTTTCCTTGCTGGAAGGATTTTGTAAGCGAAGCATCCCAATAGAGGCGAGTATCGTTCATCTCGTCGTCGGTATAGCCACGGCGTGTATGGAACGTCATATCCGTATCAAGGGTAAAGTTCCAGGGCAACTTGTAGATTGCGTTTATTCCATAACCTATTTCCCAGATATCCGTAGGCTGCTCACCTATTGTAATGTTGCGATGGATGTTACGATATGTGACATCGCCCTTGAAGGAAAGGGACAGTTTGCTTTTCTGGAAGCGGAGTGTGGGCTTGTAGCTAACAGTTGTATTACCCACCCTATTCAGTTCAGCACTTGTGCTAGTGGAGGTAGTGGCCAGGCTGGTGCTCTTTTCATACCTGATACCGATTTCATTACCGATGAACCAGCATTTCTTCTTATCCAAAGCACGACCCCAGTTGACACTAGTTCCCGCAGACCAGTTTCCTCCGTTGATATTCTCTGGTCGATAGGTTCTCACACCCGTTAGGGGATCGTAAACAAATCCCTGCACCCTGGCATTATTTGTTATACTGGCATTAGCACCAATTTTAACGGTTTGGTCTATACTGTCTCTACGAATACTGTAGTCCAAATTAAAGTAATGGCTTGTAGTAGATTTCAGGTCGGGATTACCCAAGAAGATATACATCGGGTCGCTACTAATGGGGCGGTCTATAAGGTCTGAGGCGCCTGGCGTTGATGTAAAAGGAGAATAATAGAAATTCATATTATGGCTCCGTATGGAATCGCTTTTTGACCAGTACATGCTTAATCTGGGCTCCAGAATGGTATAGTTACGTGTAAGATTGGTGGTAAGTGGTACACTCTCATATCCCAGACATTGCTGTTGGAAATTTGCACTAAAGCCAGCAGAGATACTAATGTAGGACCACCCCTTATGGCGGCTTGAGAAACTCTTATTCAGATTAAAATCCACACCCACCATGCGGTTCATGGTCTTTTTGCGCTGATTGTAACTGTTTTGCGTATCAAAGATATAATCCACGCTATCACGCAGATACTCGCGGCGATCACTCTGTTCATCCCCTGTACCAAAGGCGATTTCCGGCTTAATGCGGATATCCCTATTTAGATTATAATTGTAAGCCAGATTAGTATTCCAATTGTATGAGTAGCTGGGTGATTTCGTTTGGCGGTCACGATGATCTGTTGTCCCCAGTTTATGATAAACATAATGGCTCAGGCTGGTGGATACGGGATTAAAGCTCTGGTTATAGTTAGCGTTGACATTAAATGTGAAATAATCGCCTGTAGGCAGACGTTTAGTCAGATTAGAATTCATATGGGCATTTAACCTGTCATACTTCTCGCGCGAGCGGCTCCACGAACTGTTGATACTGTCCATCATTACGGCATCGGCGGTTGTCAGGTTCCATCCTTCACTTTGGTTACTATCGTGGTTATAAGATAGCGAGGCCGTATTCTCATACATAAACTTACCCGTCAAACGTAGCGAATTCCGCAACTGGAATTGGTTTGTCTTGTATCTGTTGGTGGACTCTGATTTGCTAAAGCTATTGCCGCCGTTCATGAACGTCTCGCTCTGATATCTGTTCTCTCCTCTATCATCGCTCCACGACGCGCTCACCTCGGTAGAGTTGTTCACCTTGTCCTCAGGACCGATGTAAACAAACTGGCCTCCAATCTGTTTAAAGTGCCTATCGCCTGCCTGCTGCTCGTTACTCTGGTACTTCTCCTGATACCTATCAAACTCCATAGACTCGTTTATATTGTTCAGTCCGCCAAAGAGGACAGCCCTCGTATGGTCAGAGAAACGCAGCCCGAAGCCCTTCAGCTTATAGCGCCAGTCACCCCCTTTCGCAGGCCCAGGCGAGCCGCCAGCCTCCACGTTTGCCGATCCGCCCACGCTATATTCACGCTTCAGGACAACATCCATGGTGTATTCCTTCTTGTCCTCATCGTCTATGCCCAGGTATTTGTTCAGGGCTGTCTGCTTTTTGTACACTTGAATGTTCTTAACCGTAAAGTACGGCAGGTTCTGCAGCATAATCTTATTCTTTCCCTTGAAGAAGTCGGCTCCGTTCAGCGTCAGGTTATCAATTTTCTTTCCGTTGACAAATATCTCGCCGTCATCCTTCAGCTCCACGCCAGGCAACTGCTTGATAAGGCCGTCCAGCATCGAGCCCTCTGGAACATTAAAGGCGTCGGCATAATAGACCAGCGTGTCGCCCTTCCACACCATCTTTATCTTGGTGGCTTTGACCGTTACCTCGTCCAGCATACCACCATCAATATCCCCATCTTGAACTGCGACTTTCCGGTTTTGAATTCTCTTCATATAGACCTTGGGGCCTTCCACCTGTTCCAGTCGACGGTTTACACGCTTCAACTCATAGTTTACGTATGCAGTTTCGTAATTGGGGTGTTCAAATTTGAGGATGAATTTTGCAGGCTCACGGCTAACGCCAAAGTGATAGTGTGTCGTTCGTGCCGGTTCCCCATTATCACCCCCGTAGCCACCATAGACTTTGGAGGTGTAGATTACCGTAGAGTCCTCCCTCATCATGGTGGTTTTGACGTCCAGGATACCCATTTTGGTAAAGTTGTCAGCCACTATACCTTGTATAGATATCCATTCAAACTTTTCCTTCTTCTTCTTTACCTTTGTGCTGTCCGTCTGACTATAAGCCGCAATGGCAAATGTCGCCAGCAGCACCAAAAGAAATACCTTCTTCATTTGTGTGTTATGTTCTAATACCTAATCGGATGTTGAGTTTTTAAATTAAGAATTAGCGGTTATTGATTAGCGGTTAGCGAACTAAAGCCTAAAGTCTAGAGCCTAGAGTCTAATTCTCAATTTTCAACTTTCAATTTTCAATTTACTATTCCTTCCTCACATTCATCTTGTCCAGCAGTTTTGCTAAGCCGTCCAGGTCGAAGCGAGGGTCGGCATTTACGTCCAGGATATTGCCATCCCCGTCTATAAGTCTGTAGGTGGGATAACCTGATATGCCGATAAAATGCTCTATGGCCTGTTGCTGGTCTTGGGGCAGATTGTAATGGACAACGTTGTCGCCCAGCACCTCGTACTCCTTGATGATATTCTTCCAGGTTTCATCAGGGCTGCTGTTTGCCAGGTAGAGATAGACGATGTCGTAGTCCTTCAGGCGCTTGTATTCCTCCTGACTATGCTTGAGCCCCTCCTTGCAGGGGCCGCACCAGGTTCCCCAGATATCCAGCAGGATGGTTTTCCCCTTGTATGGCTCGATGAGCTTGCGCAGAATCTGTTCACCATCGCTCATGTCGGCAACATCCCCGGCAGATTTCAGGCTGGGGGATTTGGAGATGTCCCTACTCATAATAGCCTGGTACTTCTCATGCGTTGCCTTTACATAAGTTTGGCAGCAGGCATCTTTACATTCTCCTCCAGGAATTCCATTACGTGGTCTGACAGAGGCTCACGGGTACCATCCATAATTTTATCCAGCCCGTTAGCGATGATAATGTCACGTAAGTCCTGATCACAACCTATGGAATCCAGAATGCTGAGCTGAGAATCGACCCAAAATAGCGGATATTCTTCTGTAAGAGCCTGCTCAATATCTTCCCGATCATATAAGAGTCCGAATTGTTTGCACAGATCCGACTTGAAGAACTCTTCATTTGCCTTTTTTGCCTCCTCGTCATCCGTCCTATAACTGGAATACTTACTGAATCCGTCGGCATAGCGGTCAACAAGGTCCAGTTCCTCGTCGGTAATCTTCACCTTGCCGGCTGCCCGGTATTTCCTGAGAGTTGACGAATACAACTTGCAGAACGCCATCACGTGATTGACCAAATATTTATTTTCCACAAGCTGGTCGAGGTAATCTCTCCGGAACGTCTTAAACTCGCGGTATAGCGTATATGGCTGCTGAAGTTGCTGCCAATGCTGGTTTGCATAGTCCTGGATTTCGGCTGGGACCTTCCTGTCTTTCATATAGAAACGTCCCTGCATAAGGTTGCGGCATACATCCATCTGGTAATGACCCTTCAGGTAGTTGATGTAACGGTCCGAGACGTTGGGTCGGACGGCAATCACCTTCTCCAGCCGGCTCAGGGCCTCAGCCTCATCTTCCTTCAAACCCTGCATGAAGGCCAACGCTTTCTCTTTGTCCATATCCCTTTCGTCGGGATGACGGAAACCCCATGAAATGGGATGAGCCAGCGTCTCGTTCTGCAGACGGCAGTCGTCACCCATGAAGTAGCGGCGCCCCTCCTTGAAGTCATATAGCATGAAGTATGTCTTGCCCGGCTCAAACAGCGTGCGGATATAGGTACGATTCCAGTCATAAAAAACTTCGGTACTGTTCAGCATGGGAATCTTCATGACGAAGCGCCCCTTGTCATCCATCTTTCCGTAGCTGATATTCGGATTTCCGTCATTCGTAAAGATTCTATCATAAGCACTTACCTGGTACTCTTTGCCCAACTGCCTCATATCCTCCGGCATATCCTTCAGCCAGCCGACGAAGGTTACGGTATCTGTCTGGTAACGGGTGTCTGTAAAGCCTGTGCGGGTATCCTTTGTGGGGTAATCCGGCATGAAGCGGCTTGTTATCATACTGTACACCACCTTCCGGTTGCCAATCTGCATGGTCCTGAAGCCTTTTCTGTCCTTGCCTATGCTTACCTTCAGCTCTTCCTTGCCATTTGTCAGTATCATCTCTGCCTGACCTGTCTTAGGGTTCACATTACTTTGCCTGTAGTCCCAGAACTGACAGTCATAGATGGCGCAGTCTTCCAGGAAAGCTATCTTCCAGTCGCCCTTGTCATCACGCCAATAGGAGGGGAACAACTGCTGCCAACGTTCCTCTACGGGCTTGATACCCTGAATCTGCCATGCTCCGTCGAAATCACCCTCAGAGAAGTCGAACACTTTTGTGTTCTGTGGTAAGGGTTGAAAATGAAGTACAACGTCAGCCTTGCCGTCCTTTCCTGTCTGGCAATGCTTGTCCAACTCCGTTCCATCAGCGGAAATGATGAAATACTGCGTATTGCCAGCCTTCAGGAACGTTTTTCCGGAAAACTGATACCAGTATTCTGAGTAATCAGATCGTTGGCTTACGGTCATATATACCAACGTTTCCGTTTCTTTCAGCTCCACCTTGGTAATGTCAAGGGAAAGATTAAAGAATCCGTCTCCGTAGCTGGTTCCATACTCTGTGGTGGGATTCTCCCACACAACTGTTTTCACTTTTGCCTGACCTGCCATAGCCATGAGGGCAAG
>ODAJ012091392.1_pt1 | contig 18004 bp, 13 predicted proteins | sample 1539241 | NCBI WGS metagenome assembly ODAJ01 (sample SAMN02144231, study PRJEB22623) | gut metagenome | biome: sheep rumen | host: Ovis aries | place: New Zealand
CCACCCATACCGCGGTTAAAGCCTAATGACTGATCTGAGAGGATGCCTAAGCCGTACTGACTGTAGGGCGATAGCGTCGTGCTCACCTGTGCCATTGAGGGCAGCAGTGCCATACCTGCCAGCAAGCTTACTATAATGCGTTTCTTCATCTTTCGTTCTTTAATGAAATCTTTTTTCGGAGTGCAAAGGTACAAATTAGCACGAAGAATACAAAATAAATATACGAATTTTAATTTTTTATTAAAAAAAATCATACTAAACGTACGATAAGTGGAAAATAAAGGCTAATTTTGCAGCGTGAAATACTTGAAGATGATTACAAACGCCCTCAGAGGGGGGCTCATACTATTTGCTATGACCATACAGAATACAGCGCTGGCACAAGAACCCAAGTTGCCGCCGATGGATTCTGTAGAGATTAGTCTGCTTACTTGTCAGCCTCACGATGAGGTCTATAGCCTCTATGGCCATACTGCCATCCGCTACCGCGAATTGACGCGTGGCGGCATTGATGCTGCCTTCAACTATGGCGTTTTCAACTACGATGCGCCTTTCTTTGTTGTCCGCTTTGTCTTTGGACTTACCGACTACGAATTGGGAGCCTACCCCACCCAACTTTTCCAAAAAGAGTATCGGCATTTTGGCAGTATGGTGACCGAGCAAGTACTTAATCTCACCAACGACGAGAAGCTGCAATTACGACAGGCACTCATTGACAATCTGCGCCCGACGAACTGTGTCTACCGCTATAACTACTTCTACAACAACTGCACGACAAAGGCTCGCGATATCATAGAGCGTCATATCAATGGAAAGGTGCAATATGCTGAACGTGAAGATTATACGCCGACATACAGAGAGATGGTTCACGCCATGACGCGCAACCATCCCTGGTCCCGCTTCGGCAATGACCTGTTGCTTGGCATCCAGGCAGACAGCAAGACCACCTTACGTCAGCAGGAGTTCTTACCCGACAATCTGCTGTACGACTTCGACCACGCCCAGATTTATGCTAACGGCCAATATCGTCCATTAATCAAAGAGCGCCGCACCGTTGTACCCGCAGGTGTACAACTGATACACAACAGTTTTCCGCTAACCCCTATCCTGTGCGGCTACATCCTGTTGGCTATCGGTTTGTTACTCTTTCTTGCACAGTGCTTTACACGTCGTATCATCATCGTATGGGAAGCGTTGCTGATGGGATTGTCTGGCATTATTGGCATGGTGTTGTTCTTGATGCTGTTCTCCCAACATCCTACGGTACGCATCAACCTACAGATACTCTTTTTCAACCCCGTACATCTGTTCTACTTATGGCCCGTCATCAAGGGCAGACAGACCCGCTACTGGATGATTTGTCCCGTTATGGTTCTCTTGTTCCTTGCAGGCAGTCTGTTCCAGTCTTATGCTGAGGGGCTCTATTCTTTGGCACTATGTTTGCTACTGCAATCCATCATACATCTATTCTTCCGCAAGAAAAATGAGCAATAAATACATCTATATAACCCTAATCTCCGCATTGGCCTTTGGCAACGAAGCTGTCGCACAAGCCGTTCCACAAGCACCTAAGTTGGTGGTGTCCATCACTGTCGACGAGTTGCGCACAGACCATCTGGAGACATTCTCACCGCTTTACGGTCCTAACGGTCTGCGTCGGCTGCTGACAGAGGGAACGTTCTACACCAACGCCTCTTACAACTTCACCCCTGTAGACCGTTCCTCGGCAGCTGCCACGCTGTCTACAGGTACTACGCCCTACTACCACGGCATTACTGGTGAGGAATGGCTCGACCGCAACACGTTACGCCCTGTGCGGGCCGTCCACGACCAGCGCCAGGGCTACTCGCCCCGACAGTTAGGTACCTCTACGCTGGGCGATGAGCTGAAGATAGCCTCCAATGGTGTCTCGCGCGTTTTTGCCTTTGCCGCAACACCCGATAATGCCATTCTGTCAGCCGGTCACGCTGCCGATGGTGCTGCCTGGATACAGTCAGGCCAATGGGTTATAAGCAGCTATTACGAACCCGTTAACCAATGGCTGCGTGGCTTTGCCCGCCTCTACAAGCCCATCGTAAAACAGAAGGCCGATGCTGCAAAGAAGGGTGCCAAAAATAAAAAGACTGCTGCAATCAACAAGAGCGTCACCATTGATGCCAATGCTAGCGTTACCGATATATCATTGGAATGTCTGTCAAATGGCGGTATGGGCCTTGACGATAAACCAGACCTGCTCAGCATAGGCTACTCTGTTACTCCCAATATGGAGGGCTATGCAGCGCTTGACCGCACCATCTCCGTGCTCGTCGACAGCATCAGCCGCCGCTTTCCCTTGGACCGCGTGCTTTTTGTACTTACCAGTACAGGGTCTGCACGTGTAGAGAATGAACAGAACAACAACGAGAAATACCGTATTCCTACGGGTAAGTTCGATATACAGCGCACAGCCAACCTGCTGAATATGTACCTCGGCGCCTCTTTTGGCAACGCCCAGTATATTGAGTCCATCTACCGCAACCAACTATTCCTGGACCACAAGTTGCTGGAGCGTAAAAACATCAATACGGGCGACCTCCTTCGTCGTGCTCAGGAGTTCATCATGCAACTGTCCGGTGTGCGTAATGTCTACACCGCTAACCAACTGATTACCAGCGACAGCTATCAGTTGGAGCGCATTCGCAACGGCTTCAATGTCGAGAAGTGCGGCGACCTGCTCATAGACATTGCCCCAGGCTGGGAACTCGTCAACGAGAGCAACCACACATCAACGACATCACGCGTCAGCAACATCCCCTTCCCCATCATTTTCTTCGGGGCTGGTGTTAAGTCACAGCGTGTACAAACTCCTGTCACTACGGATGCCATTGCGCCCACTATTGCACGCATCATCCGCATCAGAGCCCCCAATGCTTGCTCTTCAGAACCTCTTTTTTAGTCATTAATAAGGTTAAAAAATAAAAGAGGTAAGCAGAAGTACGGAATTTTTTTCGTACCTTTGCAGCCGTTGTAATCAAACCAATCATAGTAAATCGACAAAATCAGTAAATAAAAGATATGAATTTCAACAAGTTTTTACGTTCGCTGTTTGGCGACAAGTCCTCACGCGACATGAAGCTCATCCAGCCATTGGTAGAAAAGGTGAAAGCCGTCTACCCAGAGGTACAGAAGCTCGACAACGACGCCCTTCGTCAACGTACAAAGGACATACAGCACCAGGTACAAGATTCTGCCAACGCACAGAAAGAAGAGATTGAGAAACTCAAGGCAACCATCGAGGAGACGCCCATTGACGAGCGCGCCGACATCTTCGCCCAAATAGACAAGCTGGAGAAAGAAGTGCTCGACATCTACGAGAAGGCCCTCGACGAGGTTATGCCAGAGGTGTTTGCCATCGTCAAGGAGACAGCCCGTCGCTTTGCTGAGAACGAGGAAACGGTTGTCACCGCTACCGACTTCGACCGCGAGTTGGCTGCAGATCCCCGCAAGGACTTCATCACCATCGATGGCGACAAGGCCATCTATCACAACCACTGGACAGCCGGTGGCAACGACTTGAAATGGGAGATGGTACACTACGACGTACAACTCTTTGGCGGCGTTGTGCTACACCAGGGTAAGATTGCCGAAATGGCTACGGGTGAAGGTAAAACGCTGGTAGCCACGCTGCCCGTATTCCTCAATGCCCTGACTGGCAATGGTGTACACGTGGTGACGGTAAACGACTATCTGGCCAAGCGTGACTCCGAGTGGATGGGTCCACTGTATATGTTCCACGGACTCTCAGTAGACTGCATTGACAAACACCAGCCCAACAGCGAGGCGCGCCGACGTGCCTACCAGGCCGATATCACCTTCGGTACGAACAACGAGTTCGGCTTCGACTATCTGCGCGACAACATGGCCATCTCGCCCAGCGACCTTGTACAGCGCGCCCACAACTACGCCATTGTCGATGAGGTCGACTCCGTACTGATTGACGATGCCCGTACACCGCTTATCATCTCTGGTCCTGTGCCCAAGGGCGACGACCAGATGTTCGAAGAATACCAACCCCTGGTCGAGAAACTCGTTGGCGTACAGAAGCAGTTGGCTACGCAGTATCTCGCTGATGCCAAGCAGAAGATTGCCGAAGGCCGTGAAAAGAACGACCAGAAGTTGCTCGACGAGGGTTTCCTCGCACTCTACCGTTCTCATAAGTCCATGCCAAAGAACAAGCCGCTCATCAAGTTCCTCTCTGAGGACGGCATCAAGAGCGGTATGCTCAAGACTGAGGAGACCTATATGGAAAACAACAACCGCCGCATGCCGGAGGTCGTTGAGCCCCTCTATTTCGTGGTCGACGAGAAGCTGAACTCCTGCGACCTCACCGACAAGGGTACTGCCTGGCTGGCTAAGCAGGTGGGCGATGCAGAGCTCTTCGTCCTGCCCGATATCACCTCACAACTCTCTGCCTTGGAGGGCGACTCCTCACTCTCTGACGAGGAGCGCATCAACAAGAAAGACGAGATGCTGCAACACTATGCCGTACAGTCAGAGCGCGTCCACACCTTGCAGCAGCTGCTCAAGGCCTACTGTATGTTCAATAAGGATGATGAATACGTGGTCATTGATGGCGAGGTGAAGATTGTCGACGAGCAGACGGGCCGTATCATGGAGGGCCGCCGCTGGTCAGACGGTTTGCACCAGGCTGTCGAGGCCAAGGAGCACGTCAAGGTCGAGGCTGCCACACAGACCTTTGCCACCATCACCCTGCAGAACTATTTCCGCATGTATCATAAGTTGGCAGGTATGACCGGTACCGCTTCTACCGAGGCTGGCGAGTTCTGGGACATCTATAAGCTCGATGTCGTTGAGATTCCTACCAACCGTCCTGTTATCCGCGACGACATGGACGACCGCATCTATAAGACCGCCCGCGAGAAGTACAAGGCTGTCATCGAGGAAGTCGTCCGCCTGCGCAATGCAGGCCGTCCTACTCTGATTGGTACCACCAGCGTCGAAATCTCTGAGCTGCTCTCACGCATGCTTGACATGTATGTTAACCCAGAGACGGGCAAGCGCGAGGGTATTCCCCACCAGGTACTGAATGCCAAGCTCCACCAGAAGGAGGCCGACATCGTAGCACTCGCTGGTCAGCAGGACTCCAACGGAAAGGGTGCCGTGACCATTGCCACCAACATGGCTGGTCGTGGTACCGATATCAAGCTTTCACCTGAAGTGAAAGCCGCAGGCGGTTTGGCTATCATCGGTACTGAGCGCCACGAGTCGCGCCGTGTGGACCGCCAGTTGCGTGGTCGTGCCGGACGTCAGGGTGACCCAGGTTCTTCGCTGTTCTTCATCTCTCTGGAGGACAAGCTGATGCGTCTGTTCGGTTCTGAGCGTATCGCTACCGTAATGGACAAGCTCGGTTTCAAGGAGGGCGAGATGCTGGAGAGTCCTATGATTTCCAAGCAGGTAGAGCGTGCCCAGAAGAAGGTCGAGGAGAACAACTTCGGCATTCGTAAGCGCCTGCTGGAGTACGATGACGTCATGAACAAGCAGCGTACCGTTGTTTATGGCAAGCGCCGTCACGCACTTATGGGTGAGCGCATCGGTATGGACATCTCTAACACCATCTGGGACCGCGTTGTCAACATCATCGAGACCAACGACTACGAGGGTTGCAAGGAGCAGTTCATCAAGATATTCGCCATGGAGTGCCCCTTCACCAGCGAGGAGTTCATCAACAAGAACCACGAAGAGCTCTGCGAGGAGGTCTTCCAGGTAGCTATGGGCAACTTCAAACGCAAGATGGAGCACGTTCAGGAGGTCGCCATGCCCGTCATCAAGCAGGTCTACGAGAACCAGGGTGCCATATACGAGCGCATCGTAGTACCCTTGACAGACGGTCGTAAGATGTACAACATCCCCTGCAACCTCAAGGAGGCCTACGACACCGAGTGCAAGTCGGTTGTCAAGGAGTTCGAGAAGCAGATTCTGCTCCACATCATCGATGAGGCTTGGAAGGAGAACCTCCGCGAGCTCGACGAGCTGAAGCACTCCGTACAGAATGCCTCTTACGAGCAGAAAGACCCGCTGCTCATCTTCAAGCTGGAGTCTGTCAAGCTGTTCGACAACATGGTCAACACCATGAACAACCGCTCCGTCTCCATCCTTATGCGTGCTCAGATTCCTGAGATGCAGCAGGTGCAGGAGGCCGCTCCCGAGCAGCACACACAGCGCCAGCAATACACGGAGTCGAAGCAGAACCTCTCGCAGGAGCAGATGACCGACCCCAACCAGGTAGCAGCTGCCGCTCAGGACACACGTGCCCGCCAGCCGCAGGCTCCCATCATCAAGGATAAGCTGCCCGGCCGCAACGATCCCTGTCCCTGTGGCTCTGGCAAGAAGTTCAAGAACTGCCACGGCCGCGGCTTAGTATAATAATCAGCAAGGACTATAGGACTGCCAGGACTACTTTTATTGCTTCATAAGGTGAAGGAAAGTTCTTTTAGTCCTGTAGTCCTTGCCCAAAACATACAACCATGATTAAGATTGAGAATCTCAAGAAGCAGTTTGGCGACACAATAGCCTGCGATATCCCATCGTTTCAAATCAACAATGGCGACATCCTGGGGCTTGTAGGTAACAACGGAGCAGGTAAGACGACCCTCTTCCGCATGCTCCTCGACCTGCTCAAAGCCGACGAGGGCTCCGTAGAGTACGTCTTCGCTGCTCCGTCTCCGTCCACCATGCCCGACGGTTCTCCGTTTTCCGCCGCCGCTCCGTCTCCGTCCACCATGCCCGACGGTTCTCCGTCGGGTATCAACCCCGTTGACAGCGAAGCCTGGAAGCAGCATGTCGGTGCCTATATCGATGAGGGCTTCCTCATCGACTTCCTCACCCCTGAGGAGTACTTTTCCTTCTTAGGCAAGGTGTCGGGCATGACACAGCAGCAGGTCGACGAGCGGCTGCAAGACTTCGAGCGCTTCTCCGGTGGCGAAATCTTCGGACAGAAGAAGCTCATCCGCAATCTCTCCGCAGGCAACAAGATGAAGGTGGGCATCATCTCCGCCCTACTCCGCAAGCCAGAAATTGTCATTCTCGACGAGCCCTTCAACTTCCTCGACCCCACCTCGCAGTTGGTTCTGAAGCACTTGCTCACAGACTACCAGCGGCAGACGGGAGCCACCATTCTCATCTCTAGCCACAACCTGCAGCACACGGTAGACATCTCTACCCGCATCGCGCTGCTTGAACATGGTGTTGTCATTCGCGATCTGCCCAACAGTGAAGGCAGCGCACGTACCGAACTCGAAGCCTACTTCGGAGCAGAATGAGAAGAGTTGTTCTTAGCTTGCTCTTTGCCAGCATCTCCATGTTGGCAGTAGCACAGTCACCCAATGACAGCCTATCGACCATCACCCAGGGCCATGTCAGGGTAAAGATAGAGACCCCACTGGGCGACATCGTTGTGCGACTCTATGACGCCACACCCCTCCACCGCGACAATTTCGTTCGTCTGGTCAAGGAGGGCTATTATGATAACACCCTGTTTCATCGTGTCATCAAGGGATTTATGATTCAGGGCGGCGACCCCAATTCCAAGGGTGCTCCTGCCGACGCCGTGCTGGGTAGCGGTGGTCCAGGCTATACGCTGGAAGCGGAAATACGCGACGGACTCTACCACAAACGTGGAGCCTTGGCAGCAGCCCGTGAACCGGACGATGTCAATCCTGAGCGTCGCAGTGGCGGTTCTCAGTTCTACATCGTCTGGGGACGCACCTACAGTCCTCGCCAGATGGAGTACCTTGTTGACAAGATGCGCATGGAACACCCAGAAACGGGCGGACTCAATGCCACCCAACAGCACATCTATGCCACCTATGGCGGCACCCCTCACCTGGATGGTGAATACACCGTGTTCGGTGAGGTCGAGCAAGGCCTTGATGTGGTAGAGAAGATTCAGGCCAGCCCCACTACTCCCGCCAATCGCCCCATTGCCGACATTGCTGTAAAGATGACCCTCTTGCCATAGAACTATTTGTTATAGTTCCTATATTCAAATGTCGCCAAAAGTACTTGAGTGAGTTAATAATTAAATCACGAAGAAGAAATCAGCCTAAAACAGCAATAAATCAGCTGTTCTTAGCAAAAATTCTCTAGAGAATTTTCCACTAATACAGCTAATACAGAAACGAGATAGGCTAAGTGTCACACCTAACTCAATGCTTTCCAGTTGATTACACGTGACAGTGACACTGTTTTTCTTGAATAAATTCCATAAAGCCGCAGACGTGAAACTGCGGCTTTATGTGTCGTTTTGCGATTAATAGTTTAATGATTAACTTTTCGACTGTAAAGACATTTCATTAAGCCCTAACCATTTAAGGCACTTGCAAACAAGCGCATCGGCAACATACGCCACAAGCAACATAAGACCTGTGAAAACGATGAGCAACACCATCAATGATACATAATTTTCCATAGACACTCGATTAATTTTTAGTTGTTATTTAAGATCGAGTGCAAATATACAACACAGGGTGTCCCAAAAGTCGGGACACCCTGTAAGTTTTAATATCTTTTAAGAGTTTCAGCTATCATTTGCCGCATCCTGTCGCGAAGTTCAAGTGGTTGAAGCACTTCGATGCCGTCACTATGCCTCAGCAGTTCGCCCAGAAAATCAGACGTGGGACGGATATCGAAAGAGAAGTCAGCATAGTCGGGAGTAGAAGCCAATTCGCGCTGAGTGTGATGCAAAGGCAGCGTGCGCAGGTAGTTGGGCATCCACTTGTGAGCACGGACGACGACATGGGCTAAAGGCGTATTGTCGGTCAGCACGCCAAAGTATTCTGAGAAGTAGGCCTGTGGCGAGAAATCGACTGGCATCTCAAACGTGTTGTCTGTCAGCTGCAACATCGTCATGCGATCCAGGGCATAGATGCGCATCTGCTCATTATCGTTCAGTGCCAACAGGTACCAGCGCTGGTGGAACAGCTTCAAGGCATAGGGGCATACCACCTTCTCGTAACCCTCAGACTGAAACTTCTGATAGCCAATGCGAAGACGGCGATTGGTGCGGATGGCGCGAATGACGATGTCGAGAAACTCTTCGCCGACAGGTGCATTCTCCAACACCAGACGCTCCTTCACTGCGGCACTGTCGGCCAGTACGCCATGCACGGTAAGTGTCGAGAAAAGCCAACGCTCAATGCTGTCGTCACTGAGCACCGCTTGATTGCTGATGAAGTAGCGGTAGTTTTTTTTGTCGCAATCGATGACAATGCCAAACATATCCAGAATAGCGTCACGATGCCGATTGAACGACGACCGCTGCAGTGGGTTGCCATCAGCTATCTGATCCTCCTGCCACTTCTGGTTCAACTCTTCGAAGGTCAGCTGCCTAAAGGCCCTGAGCGTATTGATAATCCAGATGTACTGGTGAAATATCTGAGCTGGTTTCATTGTTGTAAAAATACGAAAAAATCAGAGGTCTATCTGATGTTCAGCACGACATCAAACATCAGCCATCAGACTTATCTCACCGTCATATGGAAACAGCCCTGTTTGACTTCGTACTTAATATAGGCACGATTCTGCTGGCGAATGTCGCGGAGCACCTCAGAGAGTACCCACTTCAGCGTGTCGTTGCGCACCTCACGGCCAATAGCATGATAGCGGTTATAGCAGATATCGAAGGTGGTGCCGTAGAGGTGACACGAGTTGTCGGTGGCATTGCCGTTGTGGCGCTGCAGACGGGCCACGTCGTCCTTGGTGCGCAAGACGCTGGTTACGATGAGTTGGTTCAAGGGCACCCCCTTCATATAGAGGCTGTCGTAGAATGCCTGACCGATGTCCTGGAGCAGCATAGCAGCGCGTGGCACCAGATAGGGAATGGAGCTGTTGAGTTTGTCAACATGATAGTAGGGACTCTCGCCGACATACACCAGTTCTTTCTTGCGTGCCTCGGCATCCTCGCGGTTCTTGACGGGCTTGACGCCCCACTTGTTGGCAGCCACAATCTGCGTCTCCTGCAAGTCGGGGAAAGCGTCTTTATAGCTGGGTACAGAGAGGATGCGGTTCTTGGGATAAGTTAGAGGAGTTGAAGAAGTTAGAGAGGTTAAGGAAAACTGTTCATCTTCAACAGCATCACTACTCTCACCTGTCACAAAAGGGCGCACAATGGCTAACAGGGCAACAACAAAAGCAAAGCCCAACAAGTACTGACGCTTGGTGGGCATCTTCAGATTCTTAATGAATCGAATAATATTTTCTTTCTTCACATTCTTTTTAACGTAAACGTTAAACGTTTTATTGTATCACTTTGCACTTTTCACCTTGCCGTACCATTCTGCCAGCATGCCGCGCGGTATGCCACGCTTGACGGCAGCGTCGAGCACACGGCGCGCCTCTGTCTTACGTCCCAACACCAAGAGCAGGTCGACATGCGAGACGACATAGGTCACATCGCGCGGCGACAGCTCCTCAGCACGCTGCCAGTCGTAGAGTGCCACCTCGTCTTGCTTCATGTCGCGCTCCAGGTTGGCACGGGCAGCATAGGCCACCGCCGAGTCAGCATGCTGCTGGATGGTCTGGTTGAGCTGGTCCAGCGCATCCTGCTTGCGCCCCAACTGCTGCAGGACGACAGCCAGCGACAGACGGGCCTCGAAGTGGCGGGGCACAAAGGCCAACAAGTCGAGAAGGTCGGCTCGCGACAGTTCGAAGCGTCGCAGGTGGGTGTTGGCATAGGCGCGATAGAATAAGGCGGCAGGATTGTGCGGCTCACGCTGCAAGACGAGGCTATACTCATCGATGGCATACTGCCACTGCTTCAGTTGCAGATTGGCATTAGCCTTGCGTAGGTGCAAGTCGGTAGACCACGAGGACTGCGCTATCTGCTTGTTCAGTACAGTCAGCGAGTCGCGCCAGTTTTCTTGCGCCTGTACTGTTAGTTGCGGCAAAAACGCAACAAACAGTAAAACTAAGCCTTTTCGATATAGTCTACAATCCATTGTCCTACTTCTTTCGTTCCATACTTCTGACCACCCTCAACCTGGATTTCGGGTGTGCGCACATTGGCATCGAGTGATGCATTGACAGCTTGGCGCACCAGAGCGCCCTCCTTCTCCAAGCCGAAATGCTCCAGCAACATGGCAGCAGAGAGAATCTGAGCCAGTGGATTGGCAATGTTCTGACCCTTTGCCTGCGGCCACGAGCCGTGGACGGGTTCGAAGAGCGGTGTGTGCTCGCCCAGGCTGGACGAGGGCTGCAGACCCATAGACCCCGTGATGCACGACGTCTCGTCGGTGAGGATGTCGCCAAAGGTGTTCTCCGTAACGATGACATCGAAGAAGCGGGGCTCTGTCAGCACGCGCATGGAGGCGTTGTCGATGAACATATAGTCTGTCTTGACCTCCGGATACTGCGGTTCCATCTCCTTGGCAATCTGACGCCACAGACGACTGCTCGCCAAGACGTTGGCCTTGTCGACAACGGTCAGGTGCTTATGGCGCTGCATGGCCATCTCGAAAGCAACCTTCAGGATGCGCTCTATCTCCGGACGCGTATAGACATTGGTGTCGAAGGCCTTGTCATTGTCCTGATATTTCTCACCAAAATACATGCCGCCCGTGAGCTCGCGGATGACGACAAAGTCGGCACCGCGCAGCAGCTCTTCCTTCAGCGGCGACTTGTGCAGCAGGCAGTCGAAGGTGGCCACGGGGCGCACGTTGGCAAAGAGTCCCAACTGCTTGCGCATAGCCAGCAAGCCCGTCTCAGGACGCATCTTCAGCGTGGGGTCGTTGTCATACTTCAAATCGCCTACAGCAGCGAAGAGCACGGCATCGGCACGCATGCAGACATCGTGCGTGGCAGCGGGATAGGCATCGCCACAGGCCTCGATGGCACAGGCGCCCACCAGCGCCTCCTCGTATTCAAACTCATGGCCACACTTCTTGGCGATAGCATCCATCACAGCCACACCTTGTTTCATGATTTCCGGACCAATACCGTCGCCCGGTAAGACGGCAATTCTTAATTTCATATTGTTCGTTTTTTTATTGTTTCTTTTGTTCGTTCTCAATGATATTCAGCATCTTGAAAGTAGCCTTGATGGCTGCCTCCGTCTGGTCGGCATCCAGTCCGCGGGTGCGCAGCAGTCCACCCTCGTGGTGCCACGAGATAACTGTCTGCACCAAGGCATCGGTGCGTCCGCCAGGAGGAATAGAGACCTGGTAGTTGGCCAGGATGGGAAACGTGCGGTCAAGATACTTCTTGTAGATGTAGCGCAGGGCCTTGACGAAGGCATCATACTGACCGTCGCCCACGGCACTACCATCGTACTGCTTGCCATTGATCTCCACCTTGATATTGGCACCGGGCTTCAGGCCGTAGGCCGTAGAGACGACATAGCTAATAAGCTTGACCTTATCCTCAGAGCCGTCGTGCTTGAGGACGTCACTGACAATGTAGGGCAGGTCTTCCTGGGTGACAATCTCCTTCTTGTCGCCCAGCTCTGTGATGCGCTGCGTCACACGTCGCGTCTGCTCAGGAGTCAGCTCCAAGCCCAGCTCTTCCAGATTCTTGGCAATGTTGGCACGACCACTCTGCTTGCCCAGCGCATACTCGCGCTTGCGACCGAAGCGCTCAGGCATCAGCTCGTTGTAGTAGAGCTGGTCCTTCGAGTCGCCGTCGGCATGGACACCGGCCACCTGGGTGAAGACGTTCTCGCCAACGATGGGCTGGTTGGGGGCTACGGCGATGCCGCTGAAACTCTCGACCATGCGCGAGATGTCGTTGAGCTGGTCTTCGTTGATGTTGGTCTTGGCATGGAACTGGTCTTTCAGGATAACCTGTACCGAGGCCAGCGGCGCATTGCCGCAACGCTCGCCCAGACCGTTCACCGTGACGTGCAGACCCTTGGCACCGCTGAGCACGGCAGCCAGCGAGTTAGACACCGCCAAGTCGTAGTCGTTGTGGGCGTGGAAGTCGAAATGGACCTGCGGATAGCGCTTCATCATCTTACGGAAATACTCCACCACCTGCAGGGGATTCATCACGCCCAGCGTGTCGGGGAGCATGAAACGGGAGACCCCTCCTAACCTCCCCAAGGGGGAGGAACCTGGCTCCCCTCCTTGGGAGGGGTTGGGGGAGGTCAGCGCATCCATCAGCTGATAGACGTATTCCGGCGAGTCTTTCATGCCGTTCGACCAGTCTTCCAGGTAGAGGTTGACGGAGAGCCCCTGACGATGGGCATACTCCACCTCTTTAATAATATCGGCAATGTGCTCTTCGGGCGTCTTGTGCAACTGGTGCTGGCAATGTTTCAGCGAACCCTTGGCCAGGAGGTTGATGGTCTTGCCGCCACAGGAGACAATCCAGTCGACAGACTTGCCACCATCGACGAAGCCCAGCACCTCTACCCTGTCCAGCTTACCTATCTGCGCAGCATAGCGGCAAATCATGCTCACCGCCTCACGCTCTCCCTCGGAGACGCGCGCCGAGGCTACCTCGATGCGGTCTACGTTGACCTCGCGCAAGAGTTTGCGGGCCATGACGAGTTTCTCGTGGGGCAAGAAACTGACGCCGTTGGTCTGCTCACCGTCGCGCAGCGTGGAGTCCATTATCTCCACCAGCGGGGCCATGCGCTTGTAGCTGTTTACTTGTTGAGCTGTTCCCATGCTTCTATCTTGTCTTTATTCTGTACCAGGAAGTCGATGTCGTCGAGTCCGTTCATCAGACAGTGCTTCTTGTAGCCGTTGATGTCGAACTGTTCAGAGCGACCTGTGGCCTTGTTGGTTACACGTTGGTTGGGCAGGTCAACCTCTACTTCCGTCTTGGGGTCGTTTTGAATTGTCAGAAACAATTCCTGCAAGAAATCTTCTGAAACGACGACGGGCAGCACGAAGTTGTTGAGTTCGTTGTTCTTGTGGATATCGGCAAAGAATGAGCTGATAACAACACGGAAACCGTAGCCCGCAATAGCCCAAGCAGCATGTTCACGACTGGAGCCTGAACCGAAGTTCTTGCCGGCGACGAGGATGCAACCGCCGTAGGTGGGGTCGTTGAGCACGAAATCCTTGTTCACGGTGCCGTCGCTATTGTAGCGCCAGTCGCGGAAGAGGTTGTCGCCAAAGAACTGCTCCTCGCGGGTGGTAGCCTTGAGGAAACGGGCGGGGATAATCTGGTCAGTGTCCACATTCTCCAAAGGAAGGGGCACGCAGGTGGATGTTATTACGTTGAATTTCTGTTTCATAGTAGTGTACGTGGATCGGTGATAACTCCTGTTACGGCAGCGGCAGCGGCTGTCAATGGCGAGCAGAGGATGGTACGACTGCCAGGCCCCTGACGGCCCTCGAAGTTGCGGTTAGAGGTAGAGACGGCATACTTGCCGGCAGGCACCTTGTCGTCGTTCATGGCCAAACAGGCTGAACAGCCTGGCTGACGAATCTCGAAGCCGGCAGCTTCGAGCACTTTGTCAAGACCTTCGTCCGCTATCTGCTGGCGCACAGCCCATGAGCCTGGCACCAGCCAAGCGATGACGTCGGCAGACTTCTGACGACCTTTGACGATGGAGGCAAAGGCGCGGAAGTCCTCGATGCGACCATTGGTGCAGGCGCCAAGGAAGACGTAGTCAATCTTCTTGCCCAACAGCTTCTCGCCAGCCTTGAAACCCATATACTGCAGGGCCTTAGCCTCTCCTGGCAGACACTCCCCTCCTTGGGAGGGGACGGGGGAGGTGATTCCAATACCCATTCCCGGATTGGTGCCATAAGTGATGCGGGGCTCTATGTCCTTGGCGTCGAAGGTCAGCTCCTTGTCGAAGACAGCATCGTCGCCACTCTTCAGCGTTCGCCAGTAGGCCACGGCTCTCTCCCACTCTTCGCCCTTGGGAGCATACTCCCTACCTTTCAAATAATTAAAGGTCACCTCGTCAGGAGCGACGAAACCGCCACGGGCACCCATCTCGATAGACAGGTTGCAGAGCGTCAGACGGCCCTCCATCGACAGGTTCTTCACCACGTCGCCTGCATACTCCACGAAGTAGCCCGTAGCACCGCTCGTAGTCAGCTGAGCCATCAGGTAGAGGGCTACATCCTTGGCGGTGACGCCCTTCTGCAGCTGACCATTGATGCTGATGCGCATAGACTTGGGCTTCTGCTGCAGGATGCACTGCGAGGCCATGACCATCTCGACCTCAGAGGTGCCGATGCCAAAGGCTACAGCACCCATTGCCCCATGAGTGGAGGTGTGCGAGTCGCCACAGACAATGGTCATACCAGGCAGCGAGAGTCCCTTCTCAGGACCTACGACATGGATGATGCCATTGTTTTTGTCCATCATACCATAGTGCGTCAGTCCGAAGTCCTTGGCATTCTGCGCCAGCGTGTTAACCTGCTTGGCAGAGACGGGGTCAGCGATGGGCTTGTCCTGGTCGTGGGTAGGCGTGTTGTGGTCGGGCATGCAGAAGATGTGGTCGGGACGGAAACATTTCAGTCCACGAGCTCGCATGCCGTCGAAAGCCTGGGGCGACGTCACCTCGTGACAGTAGAGGCGGTCGATATACAACTGGGTAGGACCGTCGTCGACAACCTGTACGACGTGCTTGTCCCAAATCTTATCAAAGAGTGTATTCATAGACTAATCATTCTTAAACTTGTTGATACAATCGATGTAGGCTTCGACAGAGGCAGTGACGATATCGGTATTGGCACCAAAACCGTAGTACAGCGAACCGTTGTACTCTACCTGCATGTGAACCTTACCCACATCGTCGGAACCCTTGGAGATGGCCTGGATGGTAAATTCCTTCAGCGTCATCTGCTTCATGATAATCTTCTTCAGGGCCTTGATGGCAGCATCGACAGGACCATTACCAGAGGCGGCAGCTTCAAACTTCTGACCACTGATATCCAGTCCGATAGAGGCCACACTCTTGACGCCCTTACCTGTTGTAACTTGCAGGAAGTCAAGGCGAACGGCATGGGTGTCAGCTGTGTCGGCACCAGCGAGCATGAGGGCGTCGGCATCGGTCACTTCCTTCTTCTGGTCAGCCAGCACAAGGAACTTCTCGTAGACCTTGTCGAGTTTCTCCTCAGTCAGGTCAACACCGTTGACGTGCAGACGGTGCTTGAGGGCAGCGCGACCAGAACGGGCTGTCAAAACGATGCTGTTGTCATCGATACCCACATCTTTCGGATCCATAATCTCGTAGGTGTGAACATTCTTCAAGACACCATCCTGATGAATGCCGCTGGAGTGTGCGAAGGCGTTGCGCCCCACAATGGCCTTGTTGGGCTGTACGGGCATATTCATCAGACTCGACACCATGCGACTAGTGGGATAAATCTTGGTGGTATTGATATTGGTATCAATGCCCAGCGACTTGTGGCACTTGAGAATCATGGCAATCTCTTCGAGCGACGTATTACCGGCGCGCTCACCAATACCGTTGATGGTAACCTCCACCTGTCGGGCTCCCGCCATCACACCATTGAAAGTGTTGGCAGTAGCCATGCCGAGGTCGTTATGGCAATGGGTGGAGATGATGGCATTATCGATGTTGTCGACATGCTCCTTCAGGTACTTTATCTTCTCGAAATACTCCTGAGGCAGACAGTAGCCCGTGGTGTCGGGGATATTGACGACGGTGGCACCGGCCTTGATGACGGCCTCGACGACACGTGCCAGATACTCATTGTCCGTGCGTCCAGCATCCTCGCAGTAGAACTCTACATCGTCGACGAAGCGCTTGGCATACTTAGTAGCTGCTACGGCACGCTCCAAAATCTCTTCGCGGGTGGAGTTGAACTTATAGCGAATGTGCTCGTCACTGGTGCCAATACCCGTATGAATGCGCTTGTGCTTGGCATACTTCAACGCATCAAAGGCCACATCAATGTCACGCTCTACTGCACGCGTCAGCGCACAGATGGTTGGCCACGTAACAGCCTTTGAAATCTCAATAACGGAGTTAAAATCACCGGGACTGCTAATCGGAAATCCTGCCTCAATGATGTCGACGCCCAACTGTTCGAGCGCCTTGGCTACCTGAATCTTCTCAACAGTGTTCAACTGACAGCCGGGCACCTGCTCGCCGTCACGAAGTGTTGTGTCGAAAATGTACAATCTGTCACTCATCTCTTTAATTCTTAATTCTTAATGCTTAACTCTTAATTCTTAACTCTTAACTAAAAAAAGAGCCTCTCTGCACCCGGAAGTGAGAAAGGCTCGTTTTAATATTCTATCTTACATCTTTAATATTAGCATACCCTACCACTTCCGGCTACTTTTACGCAGTCGAATAATAATAATGTTGCTAATCAGATTCAGACTTTTCATCGTTCTTTTTTTTTAATCGGCTGCAAAGTTATATATTTTCTGCTAACTACACAAACAATTCATCACTTTTTTATATCATTTTATAACAATTTGCTACTTTTTGGGGGACTATAAGCCTCTTGCACGAAGGATGGCAGAAGCATCGGGCTGCTGCATTCCTGTGAAGTCAGCAAACATCTGCATGAGGTCGCCCGTATTGCCTCGACTCAGTATCTTGTCGCGCATGGCCTGACCAGTCTCAGGCTTCAAGGCACCCAGCTTGGCAAAGGTGTCAGCCACATTGACTGCCAGCACCTCCGTCCACAGATAGCTGTAGTAACCAGCGGCATAGCCCCCACCCCATACGTGGTTGAAGTAGCTGGTCATATAGCGTGGTGGAATCGGAATAAAAGGATTCAAGAGTCCCAACTTACGCAATGCCTCTGTCTCGAACACCATAGCCTTATCAGCCGTTGGGATATCTTTCGATGGCAGCATGTGCCAAGACATGTCGAGTAAGGATGCAGCGAGGTTCTCGCCCAAGGCATAACAGGGCTGGAAATTGATGCTCTTCAGCATGCGCTCCTTCAGTTCGGCAGGCATGGGTTCGTTGGTCTCGTAGTGGCGTGCATAGTGGTCGAAGACCTCAGGGATGGAGGCAAACGACTCGTTAAACTGTGAAGGCATCTCCACGAAGTCGCGA
>ODAJ012153105.1_pt1 | contig 17994 bp, 10 predicted proteins | sample 1539241 | NCBI WGS metagenome assembly ODAJ01 (sample SAMN02144231, study PRJEB22623) | gut metagenome | biome: sheep rumen | host: Ovis aries | place: New Zealand
AGAAAAGACGTTGCATTAGTCTTGCCTCCCCTTTAGCGCAGCGTTTAGGGGAGGGGGACCGCGCGCAGCGTGGTGGAGGGGTTTACTTGCAGCGACTTTAGTGTTGCGTAACGGTAAGCCGCAACACTCGTAAACCCCTCAGTCGCGGCAAACCGCGCCAGCTCCCCTGAAAGAAGGGGAGCCGAGACTAATGCAACTCTACTACTAACGTAAAGTCCAATTTAAACAATTATTGTCCTAATAACTTTATTAATCTCACAGTCCTGTTCTAACTCCTTTGTAACCATTTTGAAATTTTTTTGAAATATTTGTTATATTTGTATTGACAAAATCCGCGCTTGGTGTTACAATTTATTAGATAAACGCTGATTTAAGAATACCAAAAATAATTTGGCTTTTTGATTTAAGCAGCGTTTCCTTAGATATAAAGAATAGAAGGAGGACATAATTATGTGTATGCAAAATACCGTTTTCAAAACTAAATACTTATCCCCCTTTTATTTGTGTTTTTGTTTTTGGCAGACGATGGAAAGAGTTATTTGATTTTCTCTTTTTATTGTCTTTTTTTTTACAAGATAAGGGGGTATACAGGTGTACAACAGAAAAGACTTGCTCGGTCTGCGCGACTTGAGCCGTGAAGAAATAATGACGATACTCGACCTTGCTGCGGAAATGAAAGTCAAGATCGACAACCCCGAGCTGCGAAGCCATGAACTGCGCAAAAGCAGTATTGTGACACTGTTTTACGAAAACAGTACAAGAACAAAAATGTCTTTTATGCTTGCAGGCGATTATCTCGGTGCAATGGTAAAGGATCTCGGTGTTGCAACAAGCAGTGTAAACAAGGGTGAAAGCCTTATAGATACAGGTCTTACGCTTGACCAGATGGGCATAAACGTTATGATAATACGCCATCAGCTTACGGGTGCTGCGCACATACTTGCAAAAAATGTAAAGGCAAGCGTAGTCAACGCAGGCGACGGCTCAAACGAACATCCCACACAGGCTCTTCTTGACCTGTTCACGATACTTGAATACAAAAAGCGTTTCGAGGGCTTGAATGTAACTATTTTAGGCGATATATCCCATTCTCGCGTGGCAAGGAGCAACGCTTTCGGTCTTACAAAGCTCGGTGCCAACGTCACTCTTGCGGGTCCGTCAACACTTATCAGCAACTCTATGCGTTCTCTCGGCGTAAATGTCACCTCCGACATCCCAAGCGCCATAAAAAATGCCGATGTCGTTATGGGTCTGCGTATACAGTTTGAGCGACAGAGAAATATGCCTTTCCCGAATTTGAGAGAATATTCCTCGCTTTTCGGTGTAAATAACGAACTTCTCAAAAAATATGCAAAAGATGATGTGCTCATTATGCACCCGGGTCCCGTAAACCGTGGTGTAGAGCTTGCAAGCGAAGTCATAGACGGCAAGAACTCCGTTATAAACGTACAGGTGAAAAACGGTGTTGCGGTAAGAATGGCTATTTTAAAGCTGCTTACCGAAAGACAGCGCTGAAAGGAGCATATATATGAAAATACTTATTAAAAACGGTCATGTTATCGACCCCGCAAACAGAATAGACGAGACAGCCGATGTTCTTGTTGTTGACGAAAAGATCAAAAAGGTCGAGCGCAATATCACGGACGAAGCCGACAGAATAATAGATGCAAAGGGTATGTGGGTAACGCCCGGTCTTATCGACCTGCACGTTCACCTGCGCGACCCGGGCTACGAGCATAAAGAAACTATAGCAACAGGCACACGCGCAGGCGCGATGGGCGGTTTCACCACTATATGCGCAATGCCCAATACAAACCCCGTTACCGACAACGAGATACTTGTTGAATATGTCAAAATGAAGGCAAAGCGTGACGGCGTTATAAACGTGCTGCCCATAGGTGCCATAACAAAAGGTCAGCAGGGTGAGGATCTTGCAGATATAGGTAAAATGGCACAGGTAGGCGCCTGCGCTATATCCGAGGACGGCAAAAGCGTACCCTCCCCCGTTCTGATGAAAAACGCTTTAAGATATGCAAAGATGTTTGATCTGCCCGTATTTGACCACTGCGAGGAGATAAGTCTTGCCAAGGGTTCTATGAATGCAGGTGACAGAGCAAGCCTTCTGGGTCTCAAAGGCATATCCAACGACAGTGAGGAACTTATAGTTGCAAGGGATATGATTCTTGCAGGCAGCGTAAAGGCACAGATACACCTTTGCCATATAAGCACGACAGAAAGTATCATCCAGATAAAGCAGGCAAAGGAACGCGGCGTAAATGTAACGGCGGAAGCTACTCCACACCACTTCACTCTTTGTGATGAGGATATAACCGAATATGATGCAAACTACAAGATGAATCCTCCGTTAAGGAGCAAAAAAGATGTCGAAGCCGTAAGACAGGCTTTAAAGGACGGTACAATAGAAGTTATAGCAACGGACCACGCTCCGCACCATATCGATGACAAAAACTGCGAGTTTGAAAAGGCGGCAAACGGCATTATCGGTCTTGAAACAGCCCTGCCTTTAGGCATAAAAATACTTGTCGAAGGCGGTTATCTCACGCCGAGCGAACTTATTGCAAAAATGACCTGCAACCCCGCAAAAATACTCCACAGCGATAAGGGTACATTAAGTGTCGGTGCAGTTGCCGACATAACAATAACCGACCCCGAATGTGAAAACGTATTTGACGTAAGCAAAATGAAGAGCAAAGCAAAGAACACACCTTTCGGCGGCTATAAGGCAAAAGGCAAAGTGCTTTATACTATCGTAGGCGGCGAAATAGTTGTGGATAACGGCGAATTGGTCAGATAAAACTATCAGGAGGTACAGAAATGTTGATAATCGACAAACTTATAAACAAAATAAACGAAACGGGCAACCCGACAGTTGTAGGTCTTGATCCGCGCTTAAACTACATCCCCGAGTATATCACGGAGAAATATTATGAAAAATACGGATACACAACAAAGGCAGCCGCAAAATCCATGCTTAAATTCAACAAGAAGATAGTTGATGCGGTATGCGATATCGTTCCTGCCGTTAAACCCCAGATAGCTATGTATGAGCGTTACGGCATAGACGGTCTGAAAGCATATATCAAGACCTGCGAATATGCCAAATCAAAGGGACTTGTTGTTATAGGCGATATAAAAAGAAGCGATATTTCTTCCACTGCCGAAGCCTATTCAGATGCTCATTTAGGCAGAGTGCGTGTGGGCGAAAATGAGTTTGAGCCGTTTTGCCATGACTATGTAACGGTAAACGCTTACCTCGGTTCGGACGGCATCACGCCGTTTTTAAAGGACTGCGAGGCATATGAAAAAGGAATATTCGTGCTTGCAAAGACATCAAATCCCAACAGCGGCGAGATACAGGACCTTATGGTAGACGGTATGACGGTATATGAAAAAATGGGTCTGCTCATCGAAAAATGGGGCGCTGATTTTGTGGGCAAACACGGCTATTCAAGCGTTGGCGCGGTTGTAGGTGCAACACATCCGCAGCAGGCAAAGAAACTGCGCGAGATAATGCCCCACACCTTCTTCCTTGTTCCGGGCTACGGCGCACAGGGCGGCAAGGCGGAAGACCTGGCTGTTTGCTTTGACAAAAACGGCATAGGTGCGATAGTTAATTCTTCACGCGGTATCATCGCAGCACATATGAAAGACCAATACAAGGACTGCTTTACGGACGAAAAGGACTTTGCCCTTGCCGCAAGACAAGCCTGCATTGATATGAAAAACGATTTAAGGAGATGCATCTGATGGAAAAAACTGTAAAGGCTGAACTTATACTTGAAAACGGCGTGCGTTTCAAGGGCAGCGCTTTCGGATATATCAAAGAGACCGTAGGCGAAGTTGTGTTTACAACAGGTATGACAGGCTATCAGGAAACACTGACAGACCCCTCTTTTGCGGGACAGATAGTCACAATGACCTACCCTCTTATCGGCAATTACGGCATAAACCTTGAAGATATGGAAAGCCGCAAGCCGTTTTTAAGGGGCTTTATAGTGCGTGAAAAGTGCAATGTGCCCAACAATTGGCGCTGCGAGATGGAGCTTGACGGCTTTTTGAAGCAGAATCACATTATGGGACTTGAGGGCATAGACACACGCGCACTCACAAGAGTACTGCGCGACAACGGTACTATGCGCGGCATTATAACAACACGTTTTGAAGACCTTACCGCAAGCCAGATAAAGCAGAAATTCGATACTTACACAAACGAATTTGCGGTAAAAGAAGTAACTATCGACGAAAAATATGTTATAAACGGCAGCGGCACACACCTTGCGGTGCTTGACTGCGGCATCAAAAAAGGCATACTGCGTGACCTTAACAAGCGCGGCTGCAAGCTTACCGTTTTTCCTGCGTTCACATCCGCAGACGAGATATTGAGCGTTGAGCCCGATGCCATTTTCCTCGGCAACGGTCCCGGCGACCCCAAAGACATCCCCACGGTCATAGAGACCGTAAAGCAGCTTATAGAAAGCGGCAAGCCCGTGCTTGGCATCTGTCTTGGACATCAGCTTATAAGCCTCGCTCTCGGCTGCAACACAAAAAGACTTAAATTCGGTCACCACGGCGGCAATCACCCCGTAAGGGACTGTCAGACAGGCAGAGTATACATCACAAGCCAGAACCATAATTTCGTTGTGTGCGATCTCACGGATGATGTCGAGCCTACTTTCGTTAATGTAAACGACGGCAGTATCGAGGGCATAAGACACAAAACAAAGCCCATTTATTCCGTGCAGTTCCACCCCGAGGCAAGCCCGGGACCTCTCGACACACAGGTGTTGTTTGACAGATTTTTAAAGATCGCAGAGGAGGCGAAGAAGAATGCCTAAGGACAATTCCATAAAAAAAGTGCTTGTTATCGGTTCGGGTCCCATAGTTATCGGTCAGGCAGCCGAGTTTGACTATTCGGGCACACAGGCCTGTGAATCCATCAAGGAAGAGGGAGTCGAAGTTGTACTTGTAAACTCCAACCCTGCGACCATAATGACGGATATAGGCATGGCACACTACACTTATATCGAGCCGCTCACAATAGAATTTCTTGAAAAGGTCATTGCAAAGGAACGCCCCGACAGCATAATAGCAGGCATGGGCGGTCAGACAGGTCTTAATCTGAGCTGTGAGCTTTATGATAAGGGTATTTTGGATAAATACAATGTACGTGTTATCGGTACTTCAATAGAGTCTATAAAAGAGGGCGAGGACCGTGACAGCTTTAAGCAGCTTATGGAGCGCACGAACCAGCCTATAGTTGAAAGTGATATAGTAACGGATGTTGACTCCGCCATTCATTTTGCGGAGACCATAGGCTATCCCGTTATTGTGCGCCCTGCATATACGCTCGGCGGTACGGGCGGCGGCATAGCCGAAAACGAGGACGAACTGCGCGAGATATGTTCACAGGGTCTGCACCTTTCGCGTGTCGGACAGGTACTTATAGAAAAAAGCATAAAAGGCTGGAAAGAGATAGAGTTTGAGGTCATGCGTGACGGTGCGGGCAACTGTATAACCGTCTGCTCAATGGAAAATGTGGACCCTGTCGGCGTACACACCGGTGACAGTATCGTTGTTGCGCCCGCGCAGACACTTTCCGACCGTGAATATCAGATGCTCAGAAGTGCTGCTATAAACATCATCAACTCTATCGAGATAAAGGGCGGCTGCAACGTACAGTTTGCACTTGACCCCAACAGCTACAACTATGCGGTTATTGAGATAAACCCCCGTGTGAGCCGTTCTTCCGCACTTGCATCAAAAGCTACGGGCTATCCTATCGCAAAGGTGGGCGCAAAAATAGCTCTCGGCTACAACCTTGACGAGATCAAAAACGCAGTCACGGGCAAAACTTTTGCCTGCTTCGAGCCTGCTATCGACTATGTGGTGCTTAAATTCCCGCGCTGGCCTTTCGATAAATTCTTTGGTGCAAAGAGAACTCTCGGTACAAAGATGATGGCAACAGGCGAGGTAATGAGTATAGGCAAGAGCTTTGAAGCCGCACTTTTAAAGGGTGTGCGTTCGCTTGAGATAGGTCAGTACGGTCTTGAAAGAAAATCGAGCAAGCAGCGCGACCTTGAAGAACTGAAAAAACGTGTTCAGGTGCCCGATGACGAAAGACTTTTCGACCTTGCGGAGATGTTGAGAAGAAACTACCGTGTTGAAAAAGTCTGTGAGATAACGGGTATGGATCTGTTCTTTATATCAAAGATAAAATCCATAGTCGATATGGAAGAAGAGCTTAAAACGATGAAGCTTGATGATTTCACGGAAGACAATCTGCGCTTCTTCAAAGAAAAAGGCTTTTCGGACAAGGCTATCAGCCGTTTTGTAGGCTGCACACCGCCCGATATATACGCTTTGAGAAAGAAATACGACATTATGCCCGTATTTAAAATGGTAGATACCTGTGCAGGCGAGTTCGAGGCTATGACACCCTACTACTATTCAAGCTATGACAGCGAGGATGAAGTGGTTGTCAGCAACAAGAAGAAAGTTATGGTTATCGGTTCGGGTCCCATACGTATCGGACAGGGTATTGAATTTGACTACTGCTCCGTTCATTCCATAAAGGCGCTTAAAAAGGCAGGTATTGAAACAATTATTGTAAACAACAACCCCGAGACCGTTTCAACCGACTTTGACACAGCGGACAAGCTTTACTTTGAGCCACTTACGGAAGAAGATGTACTCAATGTTGTGGAGCGTGAGCGTCCCGACGGCGTTATCCTGCAATTCGGCGGTCAGACGGCGATAAAGCTTGCAAAGTTCTTTGACGAGATGAATATACCTATCTACGGCACAAACCCCGAACACATTGATGCCGCAGAGGATAGAGAAAAGTTTGACGAGATACTTGAAAAGCTGAATATAAGCCGTCCCAAAGGCAAGGGTGTATGGACGGTCGAAGAAGGTACGGAAGTTGCCGAGAGTCTCGGTTTCCCCGTGCTTGTAAGACCCAGCTATGTTCTCGGCGGTCAGGGTATGGAAATAACCTACAACCGCGAACAGCTTATAAAGTATTTGAGCGATGCCTTTGAAAAGGACAGCAAGAACCCCGTGCTCATCGACCGCTACCTTGCAGGGCGCGAGATAGAAGTTGATGCTATCTGCGACGGTACGGATGTGTATATCCCCGGTATAATGGAGCATCTGGAGCGTGCGGGCGTACACAGCGGTGACAGTATATCAATATATCCGCCGCAGCACCTTTCAGACGATATAAAGGCACAGATAATGGATGTTACAAAGCGAATCTCCGTTGCACTCAAAGTAATAGGCATGATAAACATTCAGTTCATAGAATACAAGGGTGAGCTTAATATCATTGAAGTAAACCCGCGTTCTTCAAGAACTGTGCCATATATCACAAAGGTCACAGGCGTACCCGTTATAGACATTGCAACACAGGTAATGCTCGGCAGCAAGCTTGCCGATCTCGGCTACGGCACGGGCATATGTGACGAGCCAAAGGTAGTTGCAGTAAAAGTACCCGTTTTCTCAACAGAAAAGCTGCCGCAGGTAGAAGTAAGCCTCGGACCCGAAATGCGTTCCACAGGCGAAGTGCTCGGTGTTGGCTACAATCTCCAGAATGCGCTTTATAAGGGATTTATAGCCGCAGGCATGACCATACCGCGTGCAGGCAGCACAATAGTTGCAACAGTAAGGGCGCAGGATCACGAAGTATTTATTGAGGCGGCAAAACGTCTTGAAAACCTCGGCTGCCGTTTTGTTGCCACAAAGGGCACTGCAAGAGCATTGCAGGAACACGGTCTTGAAGTAAAGCCCGTAAAGAAGATAAGCGAAGGTGTACCGAACATCATCGACACTATCCGAAGCGGTGTTGTGGACCTGATAGTGGATATACCAAAAAAGGCAAACAACTCACACTCCGACGGCTTCAAGATAAGACGTGCCGCGGTGGAAAGCAGCGTTACACTTATCACATCGCTTGATACACTTAATGCGATGATAGACGTTATGGAAAAGAATATAAAAGAAAGCGATCTTGATCTGTTTGATATAAACAGGGATATGCGATAAAAAAAGGCTGCTGCGGCAGCCTTTTTATTTTTTTATCTTTTTATAATATTCTTAAAGCCCTTTTACATCAATATTATACGGCTTATCGGCAGGCACTATCACATCATTCACTTTTCCGCCCGTCACATATGCTTTTGCAAGCTTTACTCCGCTTTGTCTTACATCCGCGCCTCTGAACATTTCACCGCCGTTTACAAAGGTATATATCCGCCTGCCCGAATTATGCGTGACCGTCAGTCCGTTTTCATCCGCACGGACAGCGGTATTATCAATACTCATACCCTCCCACAGCACATTACTGCGGTACTCTGCGGCCTGTTCGGATGCACGGGTATATACAAGCCTGCTTGAAAAGCGCCCTCTTTCGGCAATAACAAAATGCAGCAGTCCTTTGTGAATTACCGCACTGTGATCCGAAATAACACCGCCTGCCGCAAATACGGTATGGAACTCGCCGAAATCCCCGTTTTTCTCCAACACCCTGAAGCCCAGGCACTGTTTATGCAGATATTTGCGGTAAATAAGCAGCCCCCTGCCGTTTTCAAGCGTTATCAGTCTGAAGATACCGTTTCTGAATGGTATAAAACCGTCTATCAGTTCAGAGCGTTCCCATTTGCCATTATTCTGCCGCTGTATCATCAAAGTCTGCTCGTTTTCCCTCGGCAGATTGCAGATAAGGCAGTTCCCGAAGCGTTTTAAAAGCATATCGGGAGGATCGAGACCCTTTCCCTCCAACAGAGTTCGGTTTTGCCATTCGCCCTCTTTTTCACGGCATAGAACTATATCTCCGCCGTTTTCCTGACATATAAGCGACACTTCCGCTGTGTCTTTATCCGCAAACACCGAATAATGTCTGCGTACATCCGATATAACACAGACTGCCCTGCTCCACCTGCCGTCCGTATATGTACGCCTGTATATACTGCTGTCCGCACCCCTGTAAAAGCACGACAGCCCGTTTCCCGAAAACACAAAACGTATCATCACGCAGCACCTTTCAGAATAAGCAGTCTGTCACCCGGATGTATCAGATCGACATCTTCTATGCCGTTTATTTTCGCTATCTCGCTCACCGTGGTATTGAACCGTTTTGCAAGCTTCCACAGGGTATCACCTTTTTTTACTATATAAACGGTAACGCTTGGCAGACTGTCGAAAAAGCCGTCGGGTACAGGTCTTTCCTTTACATTTGTGACCACCGTAAATGCAGTGTTTTCAATAACAACGCAGTTTATCGCAAGCATCCCCCTTATCTCGACTTCGCGCTGTGACAGCATATTAAAGCCTATATGCTGCGGTGCGGCATTTACAAGTGCAGTCATACACTCCGTACTGCCAAGAGTTTCAAGCGTGTGCGAAAACGGTATATCTCCCCTGAAACCGCAAACGGGGTCACTGTCGTTTCCCGTAACATACAGCACGTTAACGGTCAGAACTCCCTCGACAAGCGTTTTATCCTGCATAACAGACACATTATCCACTGTTACGTCACCAGTAACGCAATATATCTGGAGCATATCAGCGCCATCGGTCTCTACGGGCTGCTTTATCGGGCATTGGCTGTTATTGCAGCATATAGCCCTGAATGCTTCTATATTACGGCATTCAAGTTCAAGAAAACGGTCAAGACAATAGGCATCGTCAAGAAGCTTTACATTATTGCTGCCAAAAACATTTGGATAAATGCAAAGCTCACACTCTATATCAATTACTCTCGACTCCCCGTCCTCGTCCGCAAGCACCGAGTAAAACAGTTTTTCTACCTTTATATCGGGACTGCACAGCATATCCTCACTTGCTCCGCCGACCTCAACACAGCCGTTTATCGGTACTTCATCGGTAAAGACTTCAAGCGGATCTCCGCCCTCGGCGCCGTTGTACAAAAAGGTAAGTTTAAGATCGCCCGTTATCTTCACGCCCTCGTCCGCACAGGCAGCATTTATATTCACAGGCTGCGCAAAAGCACGGACAATGCTGTCTATATTCGGTTTTTCCTTGCCTATTTTCAGCTGTTCGCGCACGGTTATGCTGCCCGGCTGCTTTGAGATAAGGTTGGTATAGTTTATATCGTTGATAAACATATTCTCGTCATTCAGACCGTCTATGCTCTCCACGACTTCACCGCAGTATGTATCAAAAACATGGCAGCTTACCTCTATTAGCAGTTTATAAGCGGCTTTTCGCTCGTTTTGAACATTGCAGTCCACACTGATAATATTACAGTCAAGCTGGACTGTGCTGTTTTTGTCAAGCCCCTCTATTACCATAAAATCGTTTATGGCAGCAGTACCCGACATACCGACGGCATTTTGATTTTTGCACAGGTATATTATATCTATATCTGCGCTGCCGCTGAATTCAAGCCTGTTGCCGTTTACTCCGCAGGGTCTGACAAAGCAGTCGGCGGCGCAGGATATAATGCGCTGCATATCACCCTTTGAATCGGGCACTATGACCTCACCCTCAAGTAAAAGCTGCATAGTTTCATTTGCGGTATTCTTGTCCACAGATATTGTTTTCTTTATAGCCTCCAAATAAAGACCTCCCCTTGTCATATTTTTCTATACAACAAGTATATTGCCACACGGGATCAATTATTACTTAAACAAAAAGTGCAAACAAAATCGACAGCTTTGCTGAAATAACATTTTGCCTTTTCTTCCCTGTCGGGCAAATTCCTTTGTATTTCTTGACAAACTGCCGCCGCAGTCCTATAATTAAAGTATAATTCTTATAAAAACGGGAGGTATTTATATGAAAAGATTTATCGCTTTATTTATTGCAGCATCTGTGTTCTTTACTGCTTTGCCTGTTTTTGCGGCAGACAAGGCTGAAACCGATTATGAGGGCATAATCACGACCGTTCGTGATGCCTTTGACCTGCCCGAGGATCTGTCCAACGTACAGATAAGCCAATATGCAGGCCATACATATATTAGCTGGAGCTATGACAACGGCGGTCGTGAGTACAATATCGGCACGGACGAGCATGGCTGTGTAACAAGCTATTATTCATACGACAACAGAGATCAATCCGAAAGCAAAAGCATGGGGCTTAACGAAAAGATAGGCAAAGTGCGTGCGCAGAAAATAGCCGAAAAGGTGCTTACGGGGCTTTACGGCGAAGCGGCGGCAAGCCTTGTATGCGAAAACACAAGAATAAGCAGTTCGGCTGTCTCGTTTACTTATTATTACACACAAAACGGCATAAAGCTTGACGAACCCGTGATCATAAGCGTAAACAGACTTACGGGCGATATAAGCAATTTTTCGGGTATTTGTTTTGAAACTCTTAAATATGAGTACAAAGCACCCGACAATGCAAAACTTATAAATACCGCAAAAGAGCTTGAAACCTACAAACAAAACAAGCATTTTAAGCTTGTATATCAGAGCTTTCATGATATAACGGGCAAAAGGTTCGTAAAACCCGTTTATATTATCGAACCCGCATATGTGAACGCGGAAGACGGCAGTCTTGTGGCAGCCGAGGATAATTTCTACGATAACGGTCTCGGGTTTGCTGAAGAAACTGCTGCATATGCCGATGATTCATTAAACGGTGCCACACAGTCAAAACGTGTGACTCAATACGAAAAAAAGGCTATAGAAGACTATAAAAACCTTATAAGCGAAGAAAAGGCAGACAGCATCATCAAAAAATATTTCCCCGTTATCAAGGATGCCGAAATAGAGGACAGTTATACATATTGGATGGACGATACGGCTTTGATAGACATAAGCTACGGTACAACAGAAACAAGTATGTTGGGTTATGCGGGTGCGGAACTCAATGCAAAAACGGGCGAGGTACTGTATTTCTACAGCTATATGCCAAAACAGGATGACAAGGACTTCAAATACGACACCAAAAAGGCAGCGGATATTGCCGACAAGCTTATAAAGCAGCTTGCGCCCGACATTTATTCGGGCGGTGAATACACTGTCGAAACGGAAAACGGCAATGTTTATTACAAACGTGTCTACAACGGCATAGAGGTAAACGGTCAGTCGGTGAGCATCGGCGTTGACAGCGATTACAATATAAGCACATATCAGAAAAATTGGTATGATATCGATTTTCCGTCACTTGATGACGTAATTGACGAGACCGCCGTTTTCAACACCTGTCTTGAAGCAAACGACCACAGTTTAAGATATATCATAAAAAATAACAAGCCTATGCTTGTATACGGTATGGACAGCAGCAACTTATACGGTTCGTTCTATTATGATGCAAAAACGGGAAAACGCATTTCCTCATATGACGGCGAGCCATACGAAGATACTGCAAACGGCAAGTACACCGACCTTGAAAACAGCCCTTACAAGGAAACAATTGAAACTCTGTCGGAATATGGCTACAGACTGCCTTACAGCAAGTTTGAGCCCGACAAGCCCATAACCGTGGAGGATTTCTGTACATTTTTCTCCTACCCTGCCGAGTTTATAACATATGCCGACAAGCCCGTTTACACCGAGTCACAGCTGCGCAAAGATGCAACAAAATATGATGTTGCCACAGTTTTTGTGGAAGCTATGGGCTATACGGAGCTTGCGCAGAAAGACATTTTCGTTGACAAATTCGATGATGTTGATGAAAAATACAAAGGCACAGTCGCAATAGCTTCGGCAATGGGACTGATATTTGAAAGACAAGGCAAATACAACGGCACAGAGACCGTAACACGCGGTCAGGCTGCGGAATATATCTACAATTTCCTTGCCTCGAACAATATGTTATGACAATAAAGCAGGTGATGATTTGACCGAAAAAATAAGTATACCGCAAAGCGTTGCATTTATCCTTGACACCCTTGCACAAAACGGGTTTGAGGGCTTTATCGTGGGCGGCTGCGTGCGTGATTATCTGCTGGGCATACCGCCCAAAGACTGGGATATCACCACAAATGCAAAGCCCGAAGATGTAAAACGCATTTTTGATGCGCAGGATAACTGCCATACTGTCGATACGGGTATACAGCACGGCACCGTTACAGTAGTGATAGCTCATATCGGATATGAAGTAACGACCTATCGCATCGACGGTGAATACAAGGACAGCCGCCACCCCGAAAGCGTGATATTTACAGATGATATAACGGGTGACCTTGCACGCCGTGATTTTACGATGAATTCGATAGCCTACAATCCGGAAAAAGGCTTTGTGGATCCATACGGCGGTATAGAGGATATAAAAAGAGAACTTATACGCGGTGTAGGCGATGCCGCAGCACGTTTTGACGAAGATGCGTTAAGGATAATGCGCGCTGTCAGGTTTTCCGCACAGCTTGACTTTGAAATAGAGGAAGAAACGAAAAAAGCGGTCTATGAAAAAGCTTTTCTTATAAAAAACATCAGCACGGAGCGCGTTCGCGAGGAATTCACAAAGACCCTTATGAGTGATCATCCCGAGATGATAGGCGTTTTCAAGCGGACGGGTATACTTGATATTTTTATCCCCGACAACGCCTATGATACAGACATACATCGGCGTATGCTTCGGCTTTGTCCGAAGCAGCTGCCCGTAAGGCTTGCTGTGATAATGGCATTTACGGACTGTAAGGATATGAACAGACAGTTGAAAAAAATGACTTATGACAACGAGACTTCACGCATGACGGCGGATATTGTAAAAAACCGCGATCTTCCTCTTACCGACGAATATGATATGCGCGTGCTTATAAACAAAATGGGCAGGCAAGGCGCTTTGCTTGAGATACATTTCCGCAGCGCTTTATGTATAAAAGCCGACACAGATAATGCAAAAGAAATAATAAGGCTTAACGGTATATACGATAAAATAACAGAAAACGACGACTGCTGCACGATAAAACAGCTTTCGATAAACGGCAGCGACCTTATGGCAGCAGGTGTGCCAAAGGGCAGAAAAATAGGCGAAATGCTTGAAAAAGCGCTTGATGCCGTTATGCGTGAACCCGAAATGAATACAAAAGAGAAACTGTTTGAATTGCTTGAATTAAAGGAGGACAATAAATGAAAAAGAAGATACTTCCGCTCACACTTGCGGCCATTATGAGTTTTTCGGGCGCCGCACCCGTGTTTGCTGCCGACGGCAGCTGGATAACGGGTTGGACGGGCAAGGAAGGCGGCAAAGACTACACCGTTTCCGAAACGGCAGACGGTTTTGTGCTTTCCAATGACAAGGTAAACAACGGAAAATTCACTGACGGCGAGGACAGTATAATTTATGCCGCACAGAAGATCGCAGGTGACGAGGATTTCACATTTTCCGCTGAAGTGAGCATTGATGAATACTCCGTTATGGAAGAAAGCAGCAATCCGCATCAGGGTTCTGTCGGTATCGCCATACTCGATGATACATTCAGCAAAACCGACACCGTGACCTACACCGATTCTGTTTTTCTCGGCGCATGGGCTGCGGACAAAAAGTCAGACCCCGCAATTTATCCGATAATAAGGGATAACAGCGACAAAAAAACTGTCGGCGATGCACTTTCGGACAGTTTTAAGTCGGAGGGCAAAGACCTTGGCACATTCAAACTTTCCATTACCAAATCGGGAAACCAATATACATTCGACTGCGACGGCAAGACCTACACCGCGGAAGTTTATAATTTCGAGGGCGATATTTACCCCTGTGTTTACATTGCGCGAAATGTTAAGGCGACCTTTAAGAACGCCAAACTCACCGTAGCGGCTAAAAAGCCCGTAAGCATAGAAATAAAAGAGGCACAGACAGAATATACATATGGTGAAAGCTTTAAAGGCGTGACCGCTGTTGTTGCATACAGTGACGGCACAAGCGTTGAAACAAAGGATGTTTCGGTAAAGGGCTATAAGCCCGAGCATATCGGCAGCCAGAAGCTGACCGTAAGCGCGGGCGGCGCAAAAACAACTCTCAATGTTACGGTCAGACCGCATATCACAAAGGATATAGAGGTAACATATACCCCTATAAAGACAAGTTATGCAAAAAACTCCGTATTCAGCACACAAGGCATGGAAGTTACCGCTTATTATGCCGACGGCAGCAAGGAAGTTCTTTCGGATGACGATTATACCGTAAAACTTGGCGGAAGCACTGTAAAAGACGGCGATATACTGCCGCAGGCGGGAACGCTCACAGCAGTCGTGACACGCAAGAACGAAAAAGGCTATGACAGCGGCACAGCTTCGGCTCGTTTCAAAGTTGAGGTAAGTGACAAGACCATAACCGAACTTGAACTCACACCTCCCGTAAAGACGGATTACTACATCGGCGACGAACTTGACCTTTCGGGTATGAAAGTTATCGCACACTACTCCGACAACACAAGCGAACTGCTTGAAAAACGTGATTTTAAAGTAACCGGCTTTGACAGCGATTTCAAAGAGAACGGACTTAAAGTTGCCGTTGAGCCGATAAGCGGCGGCGCAAAAGCCGAATTCAAGGTAAATGTCAAAGAACGCACCGCCGAAAAGCTTGTTGTAACAAAATATCCTCGCACGGTGTATTCAATAGGAGATGCTCCCGAAACGGAGCTTAAAGCCGCAATACTTTATGATAACGGCGATATGGAAGAAACAAGTGCTTACACTGTTGATACTTCATCTCTTGACACAGCTGCGACAGGTGAATATACGATATATGTGCGCCCTGCCGACACAAGCCTTGATGCTGTGGCAATAAAGGCGAGTGTTGAGGAAGAAACGCCGCATTATTGGCGCAAGGCAACTTTCGGTCAGTCCTCGGGCTATAACGATACGGAAAAGACAAGTATATCGGCAGACGATTACGGCACGGTAAACGGCAAAATAAACCTGCGTTCATGGAACGGTGCAGGAAAGATAACCAACGACCATGACGGTATGAATTTCTATTATACGCAGATAAATGCAGGCGAAGATTTTACTCTCACCGCCGATATTACGGTCAACAAATATCTCGAGCACGATAATGACGATAAAAAACGCAACGGTCAGGAGGCTTTCGGTATAATGGTTAAAGACGTTATACCGCTTGAAGCAGAAGACGGAAGTCAGACCGTTGATCCCGAAAAGGCAAAGAAAGACGAAGTCGGCGCTGCTGTTGCGCTTGACGGCGACAAGGTTTTTGCATCGAATATGGCTATATTGGGCGGCTACAGCGGTACGGGCTGGCCAAGTGACACAACGGATGCACAGTACGAAAAGAAAACACAGTTAAACCGCATAAATCTGCTCGTGCGTGACGGTGTTTCGGCACCCGACGGCGGCGGTACAAGGATAGGACCCACGGCACTTTCCGATACTTTCCCCAAAGAGGGCAACAAATACACACTTACAATGCAGAGAGTGAACGGCGGTCTTTATGTAAAATGCTACGATCATCAGAATGATGTGACAAAGGACACTTTCCATTATGACGAAAGCTTCCTCACAGCGCAGTCAAAAGAGGCTTATGTGGGCTTTTTCACTGCACGCTGGGCGGATATTGATGTTGAGAATGTAAACTTCTATACAGGTGCTAAACAGTACAGTCAGACCATAAGCGCAGTCAAGGACGACAGAAAGACCGCGGATATTTCCGTTAAGTCTCCGGCTTATTTCACAGACGAAAACTATACGCTTGAACTTTCGCCCTCAAACAGCAAAGGCAGAGTTACTGTCAGACTTAACGACCATATCATAGCAAAAGACCTTGAGATCGAAAAAGCAGCGGAAATAAAGGCAAAACTCCGCAAAAATGCGGAAAACCATTTCACCGTTGTTTACACTCCCGATGATACTCAAAAACTGACAAGCTATGAGCCTGTTATAGTGCGCCATACCGTTTATCAGAAAGATATGAGCAAAACGGGTGCGGAAGTTTATGTATCGCCAAACGGCAGTTTCAAGGGTGACGGCACAAAAGAAAAACCGTTTGACCTTGACAGTGCGGCAGGTCTCATAAACCCCGGTCAGACCATAATAATGACTGAGGGCACATATTACCGCAATGCACCGTTTGAAACATCAAAGGGCAACGACGGTACGGCTTCGGCTTACAAGACTGTAAAGGCAGAGGGCAAAGTTGTGCTTGATTATCAAGGCGAATATGCAGGCGCTGTCCTTTCGGGCAATTATTGGCATATCGAGGGCATTGATTTCACAAACTGCGGACCGAACCTTAAATGCGTACATCTCGGCGGCAGTCATTGCATAATAGAAAACTGCAAGTTCTACAACAATCAGGATATGGGCTTACAGATAAGCCGTACAGACGGCAGTGACGATAAAAAGACATGGCCGTCCGATAACCTTATATTGAACTGCGAGGCTTACAACAACTGCGACCCGTCCAAGATAAATGCAGACGGCTTCGGCGCCAAACTCACTGTCGGTGAGGGCAATGTTTTCCGTGACTGCAAGTCTCACCACAATGTTGATGACGGCTGGGATCTTTACACCAAGGTAAGCACGGGTGCTATAGGTGCGGTAACGCTTGAAAACTGCGTATCATACAAAAACGGTATACACCTTAATGATGACGGCAGCGAAACAAGCTATGAAGCAGGCGGCAACAACGGCTTCAAGCTGGGCGGCGAAAATGTGGCTGTAGCTCACAAACTTATAAACTGTGAGGCATATGATAACGAGCATAACGGTGTTACCACAAACTCCAATCCCGCACTCATACTCGAAAATGTTAAATGCTATAACAACAAAGCCGCAAACTTCCGCTTGTACAGCGACAAGCCCGAGGAATACGCCTATACCGTAACGGGCGCTGTTTCATACGGCGGCGGCGAACACGATGTTATAGGCACTGTGACCGAAAACACCGAATATAAGAATAACAGCACCACTCCGCTGCTGAATTCGACAAATCAGTTTGATATAGACTGATACAATAATAAAACAAGGGGCTGTCGCATTAAGAATATGATAATACTTAATGGTTCAGCCCCTTATATTGTCTATTTCCTGTTAAATGTAATTTTTTAT
>ODAJ012186710.1_pt1 | contig 17984 bp, 10 predicted proteins | sample 1539241 | NCBI WGS metagenome assembly ODAJ01 (sample SAMN02144231, study PRJEB22623) | gut metagenome | biome: sheep rumen | host: Ovis aries | place: New Zealand
ATGGCCCATATTACTTGTCCTCCACAGTCACCCAAGAGGGGGAGGAGGTAATTATTCATTATTCATTGTTCATTATTCATTAACCAATATAGCCCATATTGCTGAACAAGGGAGCACCTCTGTGCAGGGGTACTCCCTTGTTTGCCTGTTCCAAAGACTCGGTGGGCGCAGCCGCATGGTGCTGACTGCGACCACGTTGCAGCCTTAGAACTTCTTGATATACTTCTTGCCGCCACGGATAAGCAGGCCGGTGGCCTTGCTGCGGTCTACCTGCTGGCCAAGCATATTGTAGGTCTTGGTGTTCTTGATACGGTCCTCAAGCGTTGTCTTTACTTCCTCAATACCTGTAGCATCAGCAATGAAGTTGCCTTCGTTAAGTACTATTGTCGCATCATAATAGTATGTTCTGTAAGCAAGGCCATCTCCATCTTCATCAGAACTTATACATCCGTAAGATGGGAACAGGATGGTATTGCCAGAGAGTGTGCCTGAAATCTCCCCCATTGTTTGGTCAGGGGTGGTTCCATTCATACCTACCAGATATACGAAATAGCCATAGGTATCCTTGTCTGCAGATGAAGGTGTTGTCCTAATAACCTGCTTTGTCGGCATACTTACCTTCAAATCATCGTCTATTGTCATAGATACTGTACCACCGAAATAATTGTAAACATTGACAGCAGTCCCTAAATCTTCAATGAAAATATCGTCTTTCTGATCGTCTTTCCATCCAGATTGTGTATATAGATCATATCTGAAATATCCATTAACGGGTGCCATGAAACACTCCCAACCAAGGTTCCATATATTATTATCATCCTCATCGGCTGGCTCATAGTCAGGTAAGTAAGCATACCAGCCATCTTGGTCGATTGCGATAGTACCGTCCTCATCCACGGTGAAGGACAATTCTTCCACGAGATTGTCACCATCGATACCGCAGACTGCCACATTGCCATAGGTAGCATGGTTGAAAACAATTTGATTTCCGCAGTCGATGACACCGGTAGATGGGTCATAAACACCCATGATGCCTTCGTCTTCACCCTCAGAAAGCAGACCATGTATGCAGACATAGGTAGTTCCTTCCTCTTCCTTTTCAAAGATAGTGACAGGAATATTATTCTTGTATGTGAGGGTTCCAGAGTTAGTATAGCCTGTCTCCTCATCAATATACTTGCCTAAAATGTCAGCCTGCTCAGGTGCTTTCTGCGCAAAAGCTGCCTTCACAGCCGAATAGTCGCGGAATGTTTGGGGGGCTTTGTTCTGGATTTTCTTTGCCAATGCCTTTGCAGCCTCTCTTTTAGAGATGTTCGTAACAGGCTTGAATCCTTGTGAGAAGTCAAACTTCTGTGCGTTTGCAGTGAGTGCTAATACCGCTGCAAATGCGATAAGTAAACTTTTTTTCATAGTCAAAAATATTTATGTAGTTAAACATTGCTCCCTCCGGCGGCTTCTTTTGATGCGAAGAAGCCGCCAAAAGGGAAATTAATTATTAGTTGTCGAACGGATAGTTCACCTGGTCTCGCACGAGCGTAATCACGTTTGTAGGCTCGTTTTTGTCGGTGAGTGTGATGTATGACGGGTGGCGCAGGTTGTCGTAGGTGAGCTTGAACGACCGTCCCTGGCCTCCGCCGAAGAACGGGTTCATGGCGTAGGCCGACTTATACTTCCTGTAGAAAGTCTTGGCAGTGCTGTTGCGTACCTTGGAGTCCCACTTGAGGGTCACTTCGTCGCCCTCCTCATTGTCTATCGAGATAGTGAAGCCCTCGTAGAGGTAGTCTGCTCCGGCGAGGATGTGGAGTGCCTGTTTACCGCCGTATGTTCCGATGATTGCGTTGAGCACCTTGAGCTCGGTCTTGTTGGGGCCTGCTGTCTTCAGCGCTTCGCGGAAGATGTCCCACTGAGCCTTTCCGTATTCGCCGAGCTTGCTGTAGGCAATGAACCACATACCCGTCTGCAGGGTCTCGCCGATGGGCGGCACGTAGGTCTCAAGGCGCAGCTTGTCGTTGTTCGACACGACGAAGTAGTCTTCGGAGTCGCCCTTCAAAATTCCCTCAATCCTGAGTCCGTTCACCTCTATAGGCTCGTAGAAGAAGTATCCGTCTGGTCTGACGATGTAGGGAGCCGATATTTGCTGTGTCTGCTCGCTGTCGTCGATGTAGTAGAACATCATTCTGTGGCTATAGGGGATAAAGGCCTCTATATGGCGGTCGACTCCTTCGCCCGTGAGAGTGTAGCTACGCGAGAGCATATAGGTCTCTGTCTCTTCCGCCTGGGCTATATATTCGGCCCACGACTGGTCTTCGGGCATGGGATACATGACTATCTTGTTCTCGTGTTTCTTGCCTTCGAGCACCACCTTGTCGGGCTGGGCAGAGAGTATACGGAACTCGAAGTCGCCGTAGAAGCCGTCCTCAGCCGTTCCGTAGTCGGGGTTGTTGGGTTCCGAGAGATAGTGGAACACGGTGTTGTACTCGTCGAACGAGAGCACAACGCCCTGGCTTTGCTCAATCTTGTAGTGCGTTGTGCAGGTGATGGGATTGCCGTCCTCGTCGAGTCCGGCATTGTGGCTGACTCCCACTTTCTGGCTTGCCACCGTCACTTTTCCGTCGCTGAACTTGCAGAACACGTTGTAGCCTCCGAGCGTCATGTCGCCGTAGTACTCCATTCTCCATCCGTTGGGTGCTGCCTCGAGCACCTGTTGTGCGGCAGTCATGGTCTCCGTTGCCCGCTGTGCAGCCGACTTGTCGAACACGTGCTCGGCTTCCTGTGAGCACGAAGCGAGTATAGCTGCCAGCAGCAAGGTCCAAACATTGAATATCTTTTTCATATCTGATGTGTCTTTAAGGGGTTGTTTGCAATTAGTCGAGTGTGCGTAGGTCGAGCGACGGCACCTGTGCAGAGTGTTCGAGCACTATGCTGCGCAGCTTTTCGAGGTCGATGTTCCAGCTGTCTTTGAAGTAAGTGCGTATCATCTCAAGCTTCGCCAGTATGATTGGAGCACCCTTGTCGCCGGCAGCTTCGAGCACTTTGCCCCACGCTTCATCGGTCAGAGTGATGTAGGTAGCATAGGTTTCGGCAAAGTCTTCGTTATATTCGCCCGAGGCGTAGCCCGTGACGAAGCCCTCGGTTACGGCCTTCTTGTCTTTCACGTTGACCCAGTCGGCAGAGTGGTATGTGCCTGCGCTGATGGTCTGGAAGTCGAGGTCGTAGTTCTTTGTCTGCGTGAGGATGTGGCAGAACTCATGGTGCATGGTGTGGAAGAACCAGTAGTTCATGTCGATAGGCTTCTTGTCGCGGCTCTCGAAGTGGTCGTCGACATTGATACGTGGGTTGTCGATGTCGAGTTCGTTTACTCCGTAGAGCATGATTTTCATTCCGCCTTCAGCCGTTCCGAGCACTTGCTCGCCGTTGGCACTCCACTTATATGAGCCTGTGAGCTGGAACACTCGCGGCGCATAGGTCTTGAGGAAATCGGCATTGACGGCTTCAGTGTACACGTCGATCCACATGTGCTTCACGAGCTTGGCCAGAGCGATTGACTTCTCGTAGTCTGCGGGCGACACGTTGTAGTTTCGGTCTGACTCGTTGTCGATGTATCGGTAGTTGAAGCGTATGTTATAGGGGTCTGTAAAGTTCTTCTTTATCCAGAGGTCGAACTCGTTTGGAGTTTCCTCCTGCACGTTGAACACGCTCTCCGAACTCAGTTTCTCGTCGCTGCAGGCAGTGATTGCCATGCCGGTAAGTGCCAGTGCAGCCACCATATATATGTGTTTAATCTTCATCTTGCTTTGTATTTGATTGTTCAAGCTAAATTTCTATCAATCTGTTTCGGCTGTTACCGCAGCAAGAATGTCACCTTGGGTTGGCCGGCAGTCCGGCATTGATGACATCGCTCGGCAGCTGCATCGCTCCTCTGGGGTCGCCGGCAGTGAACACGAGCGGGTCCTCGCGGTTCAGCAGGTGGCAGAACTCTATTCCGTAGCGCTTCAAGTCTACCATGCGCTGGCCTTCAAAGAGTGTTTCCAAGCGTCGCATGTGGAGCAGCAGCTGCAACACGTCTTCCTGTTCGGCTGTGTCGATGGTGAATCCCTGCGGATGGAGCACCTTGCGCAACGAGCGGTCGCGGTTGGTTTCGGGAACGACGGGCGCATAGTCGAGTTCCTCCACAAACGCCTTGATGTTGTCCACGGTGAGCACGGGGCGCGTGCGGCCCGACTCTGAGTCAACTTCCTTGCAGTGGCTGATTATCCAGTAGTTCATGTCGCGCACCGCATTGTCGAGGTCTCCCTTGAGAGCGAGGGCCTCGGCGCGCACCAGCAGAGTCTCGTCGCCGTTGAGCACGGGGCTGACGATGTGTACCTGGCCTGTATTGTTAACCTTGTCCTCGAACTCGAAGAACTCTTCCATCTTGGGGAACGACACTCCCTGAGTGGTTCCGTAAAGCATCGATGCCCAATAGAGGGTGTTGTTGCTCGAACCGCCACCCCATGGGCCATCCACCCAAAAGGTCTCGTAGGCCGTCATATTGTAGTTGTGGTGGAAGCGCGGGTAGCTCAGTCCGCTCAGTCCGCGGCCTGCCAGCGAGTAGCTTGCCACAAGCAGCAGGTTGGCAGGCTCCGACGAGTTGACATAGTAGTTGCCAATGTCGGCGCGTCCCAGTACCGAGTAGTTCTCAATCATGCGCAGATAGGTCTCTGGAGTTTCTCCCAGAGCCTCCGTAGCATAGCTTACGGCCTTGTCGAAGTTAAGGTAGTAGAGGTTGAAGCGTGCTGCCAGTGCGTAAGCCGAGCGTTTGGTGAAGTGATACTTCTTAGCCGTTGAGTGCAGGTTGTCGTCGATGTAGGGCAGTGCTTCCTCTATATCCTGGTTGATATTGGCATAAAGCTCGCGCAGCGTGCCTCGCTGATACTGCGTGTTGACACTCTGTTCAGGCTCCTTGGGGTATGGCAGACCCATGTATTCGTCTGCTTTCTCTGGGTTCCAGGCCATGCAGAAGGTGTTGGCGAGCTGCAACATACTGTAGGCACGTATCATCTTGGCCTCGGCAGCCTGCGCCTTGAACTTGTCTTGGCCGCCCATCTCCTCGATAGAAGCGAGCACCTGGTTGCACGTAGCCACGGAGTTGTAGTAGCCCTGCCATACAAATCGTGGCGAGTCCATGCCTTCGTCGGTCACATCCTTGAAGCGGTAGAGTTCCTCGAAGAGCACTGATGAGCTGTAGCTGCGTCCGTTGTCGTCGACATTGTCGCTTCTCAACTCGTTGATCACGAAGTTGTTCACGTATGGATAAGCCGACACGAGCAGGTTGGCAGCCTTTTCGCCCGTATTCACCTCAGCCCGGTCGTCGGGCAGTTTGTCAAGGTATTCGTTGCAGGAAGCCAGCGCGAGCAGTGCCATAGCTACGGGCAGAGCCTTGAGCGTGAGTCTGGCTGCTTTCTTCACCTTATTATATATATAGGTCATAATATCTTTTGAGTTATTTGTTCTTTGGTATCTGAAATCTTAATCTCCGTCTTTCGCTCCCCCACCCCTTTGCTTTGGGTGGGGTGTGCGGTCTTAGATGCCCAGCCTTACGGTGAAAGTGAACTGTCGTGCCATAGGTACAGCCACACCACCCGAGTTGAAGAACTCAGGATCCTGGCCGTTGAGCTTCTTGTCCGAGTAGATAAGGAACGGGTTGGTAGCCTGGAGCTTCAGTGCCATGGAGTTGAGTCCGAGGTGCTTCACGAAGCTTGTCGGCACGTCGTAGGCCAGCGAAATCTCCTTCATACGGATGAAGTCGCCCTTGGCAATGCGGTATGTTGAGTAGTTGTAGGCATTGTATGCGCGATAGAGATATGGGTCGCTCTGTATCATTCGCATATCGGCGATGGCGGGCACGTTAGTCACAGCCTCGTCGCCAGCCACTACCCAGCGGTTCTCGAACTCCTTAGGCATGGCCGAAAGGTCGCTGTAGGCCGATGCGAACACGGGGTCGAGGCGCACCTTGTTGCCGAAAGCGTAGGTGATAAAGATGTTCAGGTGGAGCCCTTTGTAGGAGAATGTGTTGCCTAACGAGCCTGTGATGGTCGGGTCGGTGGGTCCTTCGTAGACCAGATGGCTCGTGTCGTAGGACTGGAAGTCGTGCTCCGAGGTGGTGAGATTGCCCTGGTCGTTGATGAATGTGGGCAGACCCTTGTCGTTAAGACCTACATAGTCAATTGAGAAAAGGGCGCGGTAGGGATAGCCTTCCATCGTGAAGCCGGCACCCGAGATAAGGTCGTAGACCCGGCTGCGCGCGTCGAGGCTGGTCACTTCGCTCTTCACGTGCGAGAAGATGAAGTCCGTAGACCACTGGAACGAGGGCGTAACGATGTTCTTAGTCGAGATGGTGAGCTCCTCGCCGTGCGATTTCATCGATGCCACGTTGGCATATTGCGTCACCTGACCGCCCACACCAGTAGTGCGCTTCGGTCCTATCAGGTCGTAGTTGTTGCGCAGGAACCAGTCGAACGACACGTTGATGCGGTTGTTGAGGAAGCCCATGTCGAAGGCGAGGTTGAACTCATGCTTCTTCTCATAGGTGAGATCGGGGTTCGAGAAGCTGTAAATCTCCAGTGCAGACTCCTTGTCCGCCGCGTAGGGACGCCACGGATTGTAGCTCTGTATGATAACTTCGGCATTGGTAGTAGCCGGTTTGTCGCCGGTAAGCGAGTAGCTGCTCTTGAGCGTGAAGTGGCTGAGCGCGGGGCGGAGCTTCTCGAACCAGGGTTCCTCGTGGGCGTTCCAAGCTCCAGAGATGTTCCAGGTGGGCAGCCAGCGAGCCTTCGTGGCCTTGCCCAGACGGTTGCTGCCCTCGTAGCGCATCGTTCCGTTTACGATGTAGCGGCCCTTGTAGGAGTAGGTGGCAGTGCCGAAGAACGACACCTCGCGGCTGTAGCCGTTGTTGCGTCCGTAGTAGATGTTGTTCTCTTCGCTTGCCTGCTTGAAGTAGGTGTAGTCGTAGCTCGGCAGCCAACCCATGTCGTACTGCATACCTACGCCGTTCCACGACGAGCGCGAACGCTTCACGTCGTTGATTTCCATACCTCCATATACGTTGAGGATGTGTATATCGTTGAACACATCGTTGTATGCAGCCGAGGCACGCATATCCCATGAGTTCATCTTATAGTTTGTTTCGCGATAGAAACCACCTCTTGGCAGCACCGTCTCGGGCAGCGAGTTGAGCTTGTCGGGGTCGGTATAGAGCCAGGGATTGGCGTCGCGCATGGTGGCATCGTCCATCATTCGGAAGGCCAGAGCCTGGTTGCTGTACTCTGTCACGATGTGGTTCTGGGTGGTGGTAGAGTATTTGTATGCACCCAGAAGGCTCAGTTCAACCTTCGTGATGGGCTTGTACTTGAGCTCTGCCTGGAACTTCATGTCCACAACATCGAGGTTCATGTAGTTGTTTGCCAGCTCATGGCGCAGGTTGAACGGTGCAAAGTTGCGGATGTAGAACTCGTTGGGGTCGAGCGTTCTCGACGAGTTGAGCGCATAGCTGTAGGGGTTGATGTCGAAGTTTCGGCTCACCTGACCCGTAAACTCGTTGGCTTCCTGATTGGTAGTGCCCGGTGCCTGCTGCTTGCGGTAGCTTGCATTGCCAATCACATTTAGCGAAACGCGCTTGTTGACGTTGTAGTTGGCATTGATGTTAGCCGTGTAGCGCTGCACCTTGCTGCGGTCGGTCCATCCCGGATCGTTCATCACGGAGAACGACGTGTAGTACTGAGCCTTCTCCGTACCCGTGCTCATGCTTATAGAGTGGTTCATCTGGATGGCGTTAGAGAAGAGCTCGCCGAACCAGTCGGTGTTGCGATACTCGGCAGCACGCAGGTATTCGTTCATTGCCTGTGTGGTGTTGGGCAGCCCGAAGGTGCCTGTGGCCTCGTCGTAGTCGTTCATCAGGTGGTACATCTTGCCGAACACGCCGCTCGTAGAGGCGCGGTAGCTGCTGGCAAAGTTGAAGAATCCGTTGTTATACATCTCCTTATACACCGACATCTGCTCCTGCGAGTTCATTATGTTGAACTGTTTGTAACTTGGCTTGAGGCGCATCGTGAACTCACCCGTGTAGCTGATGCGGGTGCTTCCGGCCTTACCCTTCTTGGTGGTGACGACAATCACACCGGCCATGGCACGCGCACCGTAGATAGATGTGGCCGAACCGTCCTTCAGAATCTGGAACGACTCTATGTCGTCGGCATTGAGTCCGGCGATGGCACTCGAGATAAGAGTAGCCGCATCGCCCGAAGACAGGGCATCGGCATCCACTTCAGTGACGTCTTCCATAATCACTCCGTCGACAACCCACAGCGGTTTTGACGAACCGTAGATAGATGTGGCTCCGCGCACGCGTATCTTTGGAGCCGTGCCGAACGTACCGCTGACGTTCTGCACGCTCACACCGGCGGCACGTCCCTCAAGCGAACGCGAGATGTCGGCCACACCGTCGAGCTTGGCTTTCTCGGCATCAACCTTGGTCGTAGAGCCGGTGAAGAGGCGCTTGTCCATCTTCTGCATACCCGTCACTACCACTTCGCCTAACTGCTGGGCATTGTCGGGGTGCAGGATGACCTTCATGCCCTTCGCACCCTTTAGCGTCTGCGTCTGCATACCTATATAGCTGAACACCAGCTGAGGATGGCTCTGCGAGGTGGTCAGCTCGAAATGACCGTCAATATCGGTCACGGTGCCGGTCTTGGTGCCCTTCACCATGACGCTGGCGCCTATCACAGGCTCGCCATCGTCGGACGAAGTGACCGTTCCCGACACTGTAGTCTGAGCTAATGCCGCCCCTATCGATAGGAAAAGAGCAGCAAAGACTAAGGTTATTTTTCGTTTCATATACATAAATATATTATTTTTGTTTTCCGTTTTTGCCCATTCATATATATGCACCTCTGCTGCGAGGTGGTAGATTAACACTGTTTTTGTTGTCTAAGGTTATAATTTGCAAAATTAGCACAAATGCGTCAACAATGCAAACAAATCTAAAAGAAACGTTCAAAATTTTAATTTTTTCCCGATATATATATATTTTAGTAACCTAATCAGCCATTTAATTTACTATTCGGAACAATCCGTTTTGCGCCATTTGGTGCATTTTGGGTTCGCGGCTGTGCTTGTTGTGCTCGCCCGAAACGGTCGTCAAGCATCCCCGAAAGCACGAGGTTGTATATATATAAATAAGGTGTTGCCGGGTAGGAGAATACTACCCACCGACCAATATGACTCATATTACTGACCAATATGGCCCATATTACTGACCAATATGGCCCATATTACCGACCAATATGGCCCATATTACTTTGCCCCTTGGCTCTTGCCTTTGATTGGGAGCACAGCTCATGGCCCACTGATACGGCATTTCAGTCAGCAGCTGCCAAAGGGCGTGTATGTGGTTAAGGGGAAGAAGGTCGTAAAATAAGCAAGCCCCATCCGGTCCCTCCCTTCGGGGAGAGATTTTTTTTGCTTGCTGTCACTCCTGTTCGGCTGCATTTCAAGGCAAGAAGACACTCTGGAATAATTTTACGGGGTGTTTTCAGTTTTGCCGCGAGGGTGCGGCGGCAGGTCATTTCACCTGAATAACGAGATATTTGCTTGTGCTCCAGAACGTTACGGGGTCGGTTATGCGTATCACGTACTGCCCGTTGGTGTCCTTAGATAGGTTGTAGCTTCCCGAAGGATGGTTGGTAAGCACGCGCGCGCTCTTGGTGTAGAGCTTTATCTCTCGGTCGATGCGTATGTCAATCTTCGTGAAATAGCCCTTGTCGAACGAGCCACGCAGCACGTCGCCGCTCTGCAGTATGCCGTGTTCCTTGAGTTCGCGCTTGGTTCCGAAGACATACCACGCCGTGTTGAGCTGCTTTTCCTGCGTGTCTATGGTCTGAGTCTTCTGCGTATTCTCTGTCTGCAGGTTCTCTTTCTCGGTTGTCAGAGCCGAGACGTTGGTGTTCAGCTGCTCCACGTCGCTGTTGAGGTCGCTGATAGTCTTGTCGAGCTCGCTGATGTGTATGTCCTTTGCGCTAAGCTCAGCCCTGAGTTTCTGCAGCTCGCGGTCTTTTTCGGCCAGCTGGCGCGTCATGCTGTCGATGGTGCGTTGCAGCTGGTCGCCCTTGAAGCCCGTCTCGCGCAGCTGCTGGCGCAGCTTCTTGAGCAGCTCGCGGTTCTCCTCCATGCGCGTAGCAATGAACTTGATGTCGCTCTTGATGCTCTCGGTCTTGTCGGCACCCTCGGTCTGCTGGGCCACCGTTACGCGGTTCTCGGCCTCGTTGATGGCTCTGAGTCCGTCTTGTATAGCGTTCAGTGTGCCGAGCATATCGTTGATCTCGTTGTCGCGGGCATCGACGATGGCACGCAGCGAGTCGTTCTGTATCATCGTCGTGTCGAGCTTCTGCTTGTTTTCGGTACAGGCCACGAGTGCCAGAAGGCACAGGCCCAATGCAATGTTTCTCATATCAATCAGTTGTTTTTGGTTTTCCCTTGCAGTACAATCACTATTTCGCCTTTCGGCGGAGTGCCGGTGAAGTGGGCTATCACCTCGGCGAGGGTGCCGCGCACGCTCTCTTCGTGTATCTTGGATATTTCGCGGCACACGCTGACCAGCCTCTCCTGCCCCATCACCTCGGCAAACTGGGTGAGGGTCTTGAGCAAACGGTAGGGTGATTCGTAGAAAATCATGGTGCGTTCTTCGTCGCGCAGACTCTCGAGGCGGGTCTGCCTGCCTTTCTTCTGCGGCAGAAAACCCTCGAAGCAGAAGCGGTCGGAGGGCAGTCCAGAGCTCACGAGTGCAGGTATGAGAGCCGTTGCTCCGGGCAGTGCGACCACCTGCTGGCCGGCGGCAATGGCCTCGCGTGCCAGCAGAAAACCCGGGTCGCTGATGCCGGGGGTGCCAGCATCGCTGATGAGAGCCACCGTAAGCCCGGCTTTCAGCCGCTCCACGATGGCGGCTGAGGTGCCATGCTCGTTGAATTTATGGTGCGACTGCAGGTGGTTCTTTATGTCGAAATGCTTCAGAAGGATGCCCGACGTGCGCGTGTCCTCGGCCAACACGAGGTCGGCTTCCTTGAGTATGCGCACCGCGCGGAGCGTCATATCCTCCATATTGCCCACGGGCGTAGGCACCAGATATAGTGTTCCCATTCTGCTGTGTGTGTTAGAAGACTAATGCAAATGTACGACGAAAGGCAGTAAGGTGCAAGCTTTTAAGTTTATTTAGCAGGCAACGTGCCTCTGCAACTATTCAGCGAAACGGAGATTTACGCCCCGAGGGGGGCATCGACGCATCAAGCGCGGGCCTGTCTGACGGTTTTTAGACATTCAGACCGTCTTACAGGGAGAAAAAAAAAGCCGAAAGAGCGAGTCTTTCGGCTTCAGTGTGCGTTTACTTTGCTCCTCCACCGAGGGCTATGTATAGTGCTATGACGGCCTGTGCCCCGTCATACATATTCATAGCCTGGCTGAGCTGGGCGTTGAGGAGGGTCTCCTGTGCCGTGAGCACTTCCAGATAGTTCGACTTTCCGTTGTCCATCAGCTCGTGTGTGCCCTTGTAAGCCTCGCTCAGGGTCTCCACCTGACGCTGGAAATAGCCGTGCTTCTCGCGTGCTGCCTGGCAGTCGGCAAGCGCTTCGTTCACTTCGTTGCCGGCATCGATGACCGTCTGAACGTATTTGCGCTTGAGATCTTCCTCCGTAAGCTGTGCAATCTTGTGGTTGGCCTTGATTGTTCCGCGTGCAAAGATGGGCTGAGTGAGCGATGCCACGGCATTGAGCAGAATCTTGCCGGGGTTCATCACGATGCCTCCGCCATTGTTGGTCCATCCCACAACGCCCTGCAGGTTGATGCTCGGGAAGAAAGCCGAGCGCGCTGCCTGCGTGTTATAGAACGCTTCCTCCATTGCGAAGTTGGCCAAACGGATGTCGGGACGGTATTGCAACATTGCTGCCGGCACGCCAATCTGGAGGAAACTCTTGTTGAACAATATGTCGCCAGTGGCAGTAGAGGGAGTGCCGAGCAGTGTGGACTGGCCCCACTTGCTGCGCTCCACGCGCTGCGGCGTGCTTCCCATGAGGCTACAGATGGCGTTCTCAACGCCGCGGATGAGGCGGCGAGTGTCAACAATCTGCGTCTTCACGCTCAGATACGACGACTCCAACTGGTTGACAGCCGTCGAGAAGACCTTGCCGTTGTCCCACAACACCCTCTCGGTAGCGAGAGAAGCGTTCCACAGGCTGTCGGTAGCGTTCAGTATCTCAAGCTGGCGGTCGAGTGCCTGAAGCAGATAATACTGCTGTGCCACCGTGGCAACAAGGTTTGCGCGTATGGCCTCTTCCTGAACCTGCGACTGCAAGAGCACGGCTTTGGCGGCACGCTTCTTGTTTGTGAGCGAACCAAAGGCGTCTATGTCAACCTGTATCTGCAAAGGCAGATTATATCCACCCTGCCACGAGCTGCTGCCGAACTTTGTAACCGAGCCTTGAGGTGCGAAGTAGACCGATGGCAGATAGGCCATCTTGGCTACCTTGAGCGAGGTCTCGCTCTTCTCGATGGCTATGCGAGCCGAATTGAGGTCGGCATTGTTTGCCAGCACCTTCTCTATGAGCTGTTGCAACACCGGGTCGGTGAAGAACTCACGCCACGAGAGCCGGGCCATTGAACTGTCGGCTACAGCTTCGGAAATATCCGCCCCTGCACCGAATACATCTGACGGAGCAACTGTTTGCTGCTGATACTTGTCATATAGGCCACAGCCCGTGAGCATAACGCTCACGGTTGCTGTGACAATAATTTTTGAAATATTCTTCATTTTCTGTCATTCCTTAGTTTATTCTTCACTTTTTTGTTCTACCGTAGCCACCTGGATGCTGCCCTGATACTTCTCGTGCAGTTTCTGGAACACCATGAAGAAGACTGGTACAACGAAGAGCAGCGCCAGTGTGCCCACTGCCATACCGGCGGTAACGCCGAGTGCGAGCACGCGGTTGCCGTTGGCACCGGCTCCTCCGGCTATGATAAGCGGTATCATACCCACAATCATCGACAGCACGGTCATAAGAATCGGGCGCAGACGCTCCTTGCAGGCTGCAAAGGCGGCATCACGGATGCTCATTCCCTGTGCGCGGCGCTCTGTAGCGAACTCGGTAATCAGGATGGCGGTCTTTGCCAACAGACCGATAAGCATGATAACACCCGTCTGCAGGTAGATGTTGTTCTCCATACCGGGCAGCTGGAACCGCGAGGCAAGCCACGTGATGCCGAACGAACCCATCAGTCCGAAGGGCACACTGAGCAGCACGGCCCACGGTGTGAACCACGAGTTGTAGAGCGAAGCCAGGATAAGATAGATGAGAATAACACATATTAAATATATAAGAGCAGTGGCATTGGAGCCTGCTGTCTCCTCAACCTCGCGCGACATGGCACCATACTCATAGCTGTAGCCGTTTGGCATGGTTTCCTTGAACACCTCGGCGATAGCCTTGTGGGCCTCGCCCTCAGAGTAACCGTTGGCTGTCATCACGCTGCAGGTGATGCTCTGGAACAGGTTGAAGTGCTCAACGGATGCCGAACCTACTATCTCGGTCAGCGTAACGAACTCAGAGACGGGTGCCATCTTGCCGTCGCCCACCCTGACGAAGATGTTGTTGAGCGACGATGGGTCGAGTCTGTATTCCGGCGAAGCGTTTGCCATGATACGGTAGACCTTACCGAACTGGTTGAAGTTGCCTATGTATGCACCACCGCAGTAGGCTCCGAGAGTGTTCAGCACCTCTGCCGGAGTGACACCGGCACGGTCGCACTGCGTGGCATCAACGTCGACCTGATACTTCGGGAAGCGCTCAGAGTATGTAGACATAGCCATCATTATCTCGGGGCGCTCGTTGAGCTTTGCAAGGAACTTGGTGGCATCGGCATTGAACTCCGTCATCGGACGGTCCTGCATATCCTCAAGCACGAGGTTCACACCGTTGCTGGAACCGTAACCCGGCACCTGCGGCATCTGGAAGGGGATAACCAGCGCGTTCTTTATCGACATACAGTCGGCGGCGAAGCGTCCATAGACAAGCATTATGTTGTGGTTCATGCCCGGACGGTCGTCCCAGTTCTTCAGACGGATGATAAGCGTGGCATAGCAGCTGGCCGAACGGTTGGCGATCATACCGAAACCGTTTACCACGGCATAGCTTTCAAGCTCTGGTATCTTCTTAATCTTCTCCTCAACCTTCTTCACTATCTCCTGAGTTTCGTGGAGTGTGCAGCCTTCCGGGGCACGCACCTCGGCGAAGAACACGCCCTGGTCCTCCTCCGGCACAAGTCCGGTGGGCAGGCCGCGCATGAAGATGAAGAGCAGAACGGCTGCCACAAGCAGCAACGCACCCGAAATCCACGGACGCTTGATAAACGCGCTCACGCTCTTGCTGTACTTTGCGAGGATGGCATTGTAGCTTGCGTTGTATGCTTTGGTGACGTAGTAGTTCAGGTTCTTCTTCTCCTTGCCGTCCTTAGAGTAGCGCATCATTATGGCGCAGAGGGCGGGACAGAGCGTAAGGGCCGACACGCACGACAGTCCCACTGACGATGCCAGCGTGACACCGAACTGCGTGAAGAACGTTCCCGACGTTCCAGGCATGAAAGCCACGGGGATGAACACTGCCATGAACACCAGCGTACACGAGATTACGGCCACAGACACTTCGCTCATGGCCTCGCGGGTGGCGGTCTTCGGGTCGCTGATGCCCGACTCGAGCTTCGCCATCACCGCCTCGACCACCACTATGGCGTCGTCGACCACCGTTCCGATGGCAAGCACGAGTGCAAACAGCGTAAGGATGTTGAGCGAGAAGCCCGCTATCGCGACGATGGCGAAGGTGCCGAGCAGCGAAACGATGATCGACACCGACGGGATAATCGTAGCCTTGAAGTTCTGCAGGAAGAAGTAAACCACCAGAATAACGAGGATGATGGCTATCACAAGTGTCTCGACCACATTGTGGATGGCGGCGAAGAGGAAGTCGTCGCTGGTCTGAAGTATCTCGAACTCCAGTCCGGCAGGCATCGTCGGCTTCAGGTCTTTGTAGAGTTGCTTGATGCGCGCGTTAACTTCGGTGGCGTTGGCACCGGGAGCCTGGAACACCAGATACATCGTTCCGGGCTTGCCGTCGATAGTGGAGATGAAGTTGTAGCTCACGGCTCCGATTTCCACATCGGCCACATCGCGCAGGTGGAGCACGTGGCCGCCGGCACTTGTCTTGAGAACGATGTCATTGAACTCGTCGATTGTCTTGAGCGTACCTTTGTATTCCAGAGAATACTGGTATGCGTTGTCGCTTCGCTCGCCCAGCGAACCGGTTGCAGCAACGAAGCTCTGACCGCCGATGGCGGCAAACACGTCTTCGGGCGACAGCCCATACTGAGCCATCACATCGGGCTTGAGCCAGATGCGCAGCGCATAAGTGTTACCGAGCGACTGCACATCGCCCACACCGGTGATACGCATCATACGCGGACGAACGTTGATGTCGATGTAGTTGGCTATGAAGTCGGCATCGTACTTGCCGTCGACACTCTTCACGGCACCGATGTGCAGAATGTTGTTCTGCTGCTTATTCACCTGCACGCCCACCTTAGTAACCTCTGCCGGGAGGAGCGCAGTGGCGCGGCTGACGCGGTTCTGCACGTTCACGGCTGCAAGGTCGGGGTCGGTTCCCTGCTTGAAGTAGACCTGGATCTCAACCTCACCCGAGGCCGAGGCCGTACTGGTGATATAGGTCATGCCCGGCACACCGTTGATATTCTCCTCGAGCGGCTGCACCACAGACTTCATAATGGTGTTGGCATCTGCTCCGGTGTACGACGTAGACACGCGCACGGTTGGCGGCGCAATGTTGGGGTATTGCTCTACGGGCAACGCTGTTATGCAGATGAAACCCACAAGCGCGATGACTATCGATATGGCGCAAGCCATCACGTATTTGTTAATAAATATATTGTTCTTCATAATAAATCTTCTGGGGAGTTGACAAATCTACCGACAAGCAGCGAGCAGTCGTTCCGGCTGCCGGCAGGCTCGCATCGGGGCAGTCTGCCTTATGCGCCTGCCCCTCACAGGCACTCGCTGGCTTGTCCGTTTGACTATCAGAGAGACTCGTCTACTTGTTTTCTTCTTGTTTACTGAACAACACTTTCTGTCCTTCCTGAACGTTGTTGGCTCCATCGGTGACAATCTTGTCGCCCACGTTGAGTCCCTTACGTATGATGAAGTCCTTTCCGTTGCCGGCATCCTCGGTGGTAACGACAACGGCTGTGACTGTGCTGTCGGCCTTCACCTTATACACGAGCGACCTGTCTTGCAGGCGCACAACGGCAATCTGCGGAACAACGATTACTCCCTTCATCTCGTCGGGCAGCACCACCGAACCCTGTACGCCCGAATAGAGCTGGCCGTCGGGGTTGGGGAAGGTGGCCTTGCAGGATATAGAACCCGTCGTGGCATTAACTATACCCGTGGTGCTGCTTACTCGTCCCTTGTGCTCATACACGTGGCCGTTCTTCATAACGAATGTAACCTCGGGCAGCCCGCGCAGCGCGTCGGCTGACTTCACGCTGTAGCCGGCAGCCACAGCCGACTCGAGCACCGACTCGGGCAGAGAGAACTCGGCCTCCATGAAGGTGTTGCCGCTGACGATGGTCAGCTGGGTGGCAGGCGAAACCTGGTCGCCGGCGCGAACGGGTATTTCGCCGATGACTCCCGACACGGGCGAAGTGATGGTGCAGAAGCCGAGGTTAACCCGTGCCTGGTTCACTGCGGCCTGAGCCTGGCTTATTGCGGCCTTGGCCTGGGTGATAGCGGCCTGTGCCTGCTTATAGTTGTTGAGCGAGTTGTCGAGCATATAGCGGCTCACAATCTTCTTCTCGAAAAGGTTTTTGTTGCTTTCATACTCCAGACGGGCACTGTTGGCCTGAGCCTGAGCGGCTGTCAGGTTGGCCTGAGCTGCCTGAAGATTGGCCTGGGCCGACTCTACGTCGTGCTGCGCCGTGCGCGAGTCGATGACAAAGAGCACCTGCCCTCTGACAACCTGCTGGCCTTCGCTCACGCGTATCTGCGTAAGCTGACCGTTCACCTGCGGGGTGATGGTCACGTCGGCCTGTCCGCGCATCTTGGCGCTGAACTTGATGGGCACTGTGATGTTCTGTTTCTTCACCGTCAGGGTCTCAAAGGATGACGGTGTCTCCTTAGGCATGTCGATGTTACACGATGCGAGTGCAAACGCAAAACTGAACAGACACGCCAATTTTGTTTTTCCGATTTTTTTCATAGTGTATAAAAGTTAATTGTTTAATCCAAAAACATACAGATGTTAATAGCGAAAAGGCCCGCTTGGTTTCATGTGTTAGGTCACTTAACGGCTACAAAGAAAGAAAAAAAAATAAAGTTATGCAAAAAAATCATAAGGAAAGATGAACTTGCGCGCGTAATTTAACATTTTGACGGCGAGCTAACTGCCAATCTGCAACAGCCCGGCCAGCTGCCGCAACCGGGCTATGGCAGAAGCGCACGGGGCTTGGCCAGACGTGGCGGCAGCTGCTCAGTGGCAGCTGAAGGGCGGTTTCCCGCCGTTGCGGGGCACAAGCAGGCTGACTGCAAAGGCAAAAACCGGCCATCATAGCCAAAAACCTGCGGTTTCATCGACAGCAATCAGAAAACGACAAAGGCGTTTACACGCTTTCCCACACGGGCCGTAAACTTTCTCCAGCATAGCTGTAGCAATGCTCCAGCAGCCTTGGAGAACTTCTCCAACTGTCCCGGAAGGTTGCTACAGCTATGCTGGAGAAAAGTTACGGGAGGGCTGGGAATGACTTTTCCATGTAGTTTAACGATTTTAGTTGACTACTTTTAGTCTTGTTTGTAGTTTTGGTTGACTTTGGTTAATACTTAATTTTAATCTCAGTTGTTG
>ODAJ012193194.1_pt1 | contig 17962 bp, 13 predicted proteins | sample 1539241 | NCBI WGS metagenome assembly ODAJ01 (sample SAMN02144231, study PRJEB22623) | gut metagenome | biome: sheep rumen | host: Ovis aries | place: New Zealand
CGACAAGGTCCTCTGGAAGCGGGCCGACGAGCTCCCGACCTACCACCTCGCCAATATCGTCGATGACCACCTGATGGAAATCACCGAGGTCATCCGCGGCGAGGAGTGGCTTCCTTCCCTTCCGCTGCATTACCTTCTGTATGAAGCGTTTGGATGGACCGATACCATGCCCCGCTTCGCGCACCTGTCGCTTCTCCTAAAGCCGGACGGCAAGGGCAAACTGTCCAAGCGCGACGGCGACCGCCTGGGCTTCCCGGTGTTCCCGCTCCGCTGGGTCAATGCCGAGGGTGAAGTCTCCCGCGGCTACCGCGAGGACGGCTACTTCCCCGAGGCCTTTGTCAACATGCTCGCCTTCCTGGGCTGGAACCCGGGTGACGACACGGAACTTTACACGCTGGAGGAACTGATCCCGGTGTTCTCGCTGGAGCGCGTGATCAAGTCCGGCGCCCGTTTCAATGCCGACAAGGCCAAGTGGTACAACAAGGAGTACCTCCGCGTGAAGCCCGCCGAGGAGTTGGCCCGCCTGCTGGTCCCTGTCCTGGAACAGCACGGCATCCAGGTCGTGGACTGCCCCGCCTGCGCCCTCGTGGCCGGGTCGGAACTTTCTCCGGAAGGATTTGATTTCCAGAACCATATCTTCACCATCGACTATGTCGCCCGCGTGATTGAAACGCTCCGTGACCGGGCCACTTTCGTCGCCGATTTCTGGGACATCGCCCCGTACCTGTTCATCGCCCCTGCGGACTACGAGGCCTTCGGCGTGAAGGCCGGCGCCGCCGTGAACGACAAGCCGGCGGACCCGCGCCGCGCCGCCGATCCCCGTGCCAAGGTCTATGACGATGCAGCCACGGCTCCCTTCCTGGCAAAGGATGTGGACAAGTTCTGGAAACCCGACTGGTACGAGTACTGCTTTGAGGTTTGCCAGCACATCACCGGCCGCGAGTTCGGTTTCGACGATCTGGAAGTCTATCGCGGCACCCTGGAGGTTCCGGCCCTGGAGCAGGAACTGGAATCCTACATCAAAATGCGGGAATACCCGATGGGCAAAGTCATGAACAGCCTGCGCCTCGCCCTCACCGGCAGCGCCTCCGGACTGGGCATCGCCGCCATCATCTCGCTGATCGGCCGCAAGGAATTCGCCCGCCGCATGACCTTCATCGCCGAAAGGTTGGGGCGGATCTAACATTCAAACAGCCTTCATCCTTCGATTACTGTGCGTCCCGGTCCATCGATTGGACCGGGACGTGCATTTTAGCCTGTTTTCGAAGGTCCCCTTCAAATATTTGGACCGGGACCCGCACGCCGGAAGTCAATCCGCCAAAAGTGCGAGGGTCTCGTCCAGGGAGAGGGCGTTTTCAAGGGAGAAATCGCCTGTCCGGGTGCGGACGAGACTGGACAGGTGCGCGCCGGAGCCGAGCGCTTCGCCAAGGTCGCGGGCGAAGGCGCGGATGTATGTGCCTTTGGAGCAGGCGATGCGTACTGTCGCTGTGGGGAGGCCCATTCCCGAGGTGTCAGTTACGTTGATCCGAGAGGAAGCAGATTTCTCGACTCCGCCTGCGGCTCCGCTCGAAATGACAGAATGGGCTCCGTCTGGAATGACAGGAAGCGAATCACTGGAAATGGCAGATGAAACCGCGCTCAGGGGTGACGCTTGCAAGGCATCCGCCTCCGGAGTTTTAGTCCGCGGAGGTACAGCGGATGCCGGATCAAAATCAAGCAACTCCAATTCGGAGATGGTGATGCGGCTGCGATGGAGGGTTTCAAGGGCGGCAGCATCGAAGTCGGGGTCCAGATCGCCGCGCTGGGACTTGCGGTAGAGTTTGCGGGCGAGTTCGTAGGCGCGGACGCCATCGACAGACTTGGCGCTGAAAAGGGGCGCGATCTGCTCCTGGGGGCCCAGGAAGCCCTTCAGGGCCTCCCGAACACTTTCCTCCGTGATATGCTCATATGGGAAGGTCCGGTCCACTTCCTTCTCCAGGTCGTAAGACGGCGTGGTGGCGCCGAAGCGGATATCGGCAACGTACTCCTTGTCATGATCCTGGAATTCCTGCGCCCGTTTGCAGGCCGCGCCGATGCACACGAGAAGCACGCCCGTCGCCAGGGGATCCAGCGTCCCGGCATGGCCCACCTTCAGGTTCTTCTTGCGGAAGTGCCTGAAAGCGGCAAACTTGACCTTCCGGATGACATCGGCCGATGTCCACCGGTAGGGTTTGTCGATGGGGATGACGATGCCGGCGGGGTAGTCGGCGATGTCGTGGGACAGAGATCCTTCGCTGACGCTCAGGATGACAGGGGAACCGCTCAGGATGACAGGGGAATCGCCCGGAGGGACTGGGGCGTGGCTCATCGGCAGGGGATCTTGTCGATGCGGCGCTGGTGGCGGCCGCCTTCGAAGGAGGTGTCCAGCCAGGTGCGGACGATGTTGGAGGCGATCCGATACGGGATGAAGCGGGCCGGGAGAACGAGGACGTTCGCGTTGTTATGGGCCTTCACGAGTCGGCCCACCTCGGAGGACCAGGCGAGGCCGGCCCGGATGCCCTGGTGCTTGTTCAGGGTGATGGCCATGCCGTTGCCGGTACCGCAGAGGGCGATGCCCAACTCCACTTCCCCGCTCTCGACCGCCTGCGCGAGCCGATGCGCGAAGTCCGGATAGTCACAACTCACTTCCGTGTCCGTGCCGTAATTGACGACCTCGATACCGCGCTCCCGCAGCATCTTCATCAGTTTGTTCTTGTACTCCACGCCGGCGTGGTCGTTGCAGATTCCGATTTTCATAGGTATTAGATTTCTCGACAAGCTCGAAATGACAAAAAATAATAAACTCGAAATGACAAAAAGGTCACCGTTCAAAATGACTGAAGGTTACCGTTCAGGAGGGCAGATGGCCGCCTGGCATACCCGGACGGCCTCTTCGTCGGGACGGCAGCGGAGGCGGAAGCAGGGGACGGTCATGGCGACACGTTCGATGGTGGGGACCAGGAGGTCCATGATCCCGTGGTTCCAGCGGATGGTGGAGACGGCGGCGATGACGCTGGCATAGGCCTGGAGAGGCTCCAGACGCTGAATGCGGTTCTCCGGATACTGTTCCAGGCGGACCAGCGCACCCACCGGGGCGACGACATTGCGGTAGCAAAGTGTCTTGCCGCTCCACGGCGAGCCGTACACGCGGAAATCGCCATCTTCGTAACGGATGATGGGATTGTCGTCATTCATGAGGTCCGAATCCGGCACAAATTCGTGCCACAGCCGGCTGTGCGTGCTCTTTCCCGTACCGCTCACGCCGAAGAACAGGTTGCCGCGCCCCTTGTACCGCGTCACGGAGGCATGCAGGAGCAACGTTCCGAGTCCGGCGGTCGCAAAGGTGTATTGGATCATCAGGGAGGTATTGACCTGGAAGAGGGTCGTACGGCCGCCCACTCCGGGGCAGGGATAATAATGCGCCGTCTTATATCCTTCGTCCATTACGAAATACCCCGCCCTTCGGTCTTGGGCATATATGTATTCGTAGATGGTCCGACCCTCATGCAGGTAGCCATAGTAGAACGGCGGAACCTCCTCGACAGCCGTCACCCTGGACCATTCCGGGCGCGAGGCCTCGAACCCGTCGGGGATGCCGGCATGGACGGTCAGGGTGAAAAGCGGTTCACCGTCCGCGACTTCGAAAGGGGCATACTGCAGGAAATCCAGCGCATGCCGGTAATTGTCCCGCTGCTCCGCATCCATCGTATCCCAGACCGCGCGGGTCATCTCTTCCTTGCCCATCAGACCTTCGTTCACGCTCAACTGCTCCACCCGGTCCGCCGGGACGGACTCGATGCCGATATCCTCCCCGTTCCGGAGCCGGGAGACGAGTGCCACCTGCTTTTCATTCAAGGGCTTGAAAGTCCAAGGTTCCTCCAGCCGCACCTCCACGGTGTGGCCGCCGATCCGGTATCGCTTGCATTCCACATTCATAACGTACAAAGATGCGCAAATTCTTTGGATTATCCAATCCAGAAATGTTATCTTTGCAACTATGAGAAAGTGGATAATCGCATCTTGCATGGCGCTCGCGGCGGCCCTGCCGCTCGCTGCGCAGCGCACCGGGGAAACCCCGGAGCAGAAAGCCCAAAGGATGGAATGGTTCGACAAGGCCAAACTGGGCATCTTCATCCACTGGGGCATCTATGCCGTGGACGGCGTGTCCGAGAGTTGGTCCTTCTACAACAACTACCTGCCTTACAGCGAGTACATGGCGCAGAAGGACGGCTTTACGGCGGCGAAATACAACCCGGCCGAATGGGCCCGGCTCATCAAGGAGAGCGGTGCGCAGTACACCGTCATCACCTCCAAACACCATGACGGCGTGGCCCTTTGGGACACCAAAGCCAGCGACCTGTCCGTCCCGAAGCAGACCGCCGCGAAAAAGGACGTCCTCACGCCCTTCGTGAAGGAAATCCGCAAGCAGGGCCTCAAGTTGGGTCTCTACTATTCCCTCCTGGACTGGTCCCATCCCGATTATCCCAACTTCACCAAGACCGAAACCCGCTACAGCATCGCCGACGACCCCGCCCGCTGGCAGCGTTTCGTCGATTTCGACTTCGCGCAGCTCAAGGAACTCTCGAAGGCCTACAAGCCGGATCTCTTCTGGTTCGACGGCGACTGGGAGCAGAGCGCCGAGACCTGGCATGCGCCCGGGATCATCGACCTGCTCACTTCCTATAACAAGAATGTCATCGTGAACTCCCGCATCCAGGGCTACGGCGACTACGGAACCCCGGAACAGGGCGTCCCGACCATCCGGCCGGAAGACCGGTACTGGGAACTGTGCTACACCATCAACGACTCTTGGGGCTTCCAGCATACGGACGTGAACTTCAAGACCCCGCAGATGGTCCTCAAGACCTTCGTGGACTGCCTGTCCATGGGCGGGAACCTCCTGCTGGACATCGGTCCCCGCGAGGACGGGACCATCCCGGAAGAGGAAGTGGCCGTCCTGAAGGAGTTGGGCCGATGGACCCGCAAGCACAAGGAGGCCGTCTATAACACCCGCGCCGGCATCCCAGCCGGCCATGTCCATGGCTGGACCACCCTGAACGAGGCCGGGGACATCCTGTATATCTACCTGCCTTACAAGCCCATAGGTCCCGTCGAGGTCAAGGGCATCGTGAACCGGGTGAACCGCGTCTGGGTCGTGGGAAGCGGCCAGATGCTCAACTACAAGGTTTATAACAAGGTCTATTGGAACGAGATCCCGGGCCTGCTGGAGATTGATGTGCCCGAGCAGGCGCTCGATCCCGGCATCACGGTCCTCGCCGTCCTGCTGGACGGTCCCGTCAAGGTGCACCGCGGCGCCGGACAAGTCATCACCGCCAATTAACATCGACATGCGCAAATACTTCACCCTCATTCTGTTGGCTGCGATTGCCGCTACCGCCTGCACCCGGACCTACCGCTCCATCGGGGACACGCACATCACTGTGTTCGACCGGGCCCATGTCCAGTTCCTGCCGGACTCCCTCGGCGGCTATACCGACGCCGATGCGGAAGGCATCGTCCACCTCACCAACGGGCGGATCATCCTCAAGAAAGTCTCCATCCCGGACTACAAGCGCAAGATCTCCGCGAAACTCACCGTCCGCGTCGAGTCCGACGGCGACCGCTGGGACAAGTCCGGATCGGTCTTCGTAATCCCGGCAAACGGTCCCAAGGTCAATCTCCTGTCCATCGCGAAGGGCGAGGCGAAGTTCCCGGAGGTGGATTCCACCCGGTACGAGAAACTCATCGGCACGGTCCCCGGACCGGATTTCGAGCCCACGGTGGAACTCATGCGCTTCATGACCCCGTTCGGCGTGGGCTACTACAGCCGCCGCGACACCTCCACCTACCGTTCCCGGAAGCCCGTCTATATCGACGAATGGGCCCCCGAGGCGGTCTGGGAGGCCGATATCACCGACCTCTATCCCCTCCTGAAGGGCGAGGCCTGGGTGGGCGTCTTCATCGACACCTGGACGAAGGAAGGGTATGTGGCGAGCGTGGATATCGACATCGACGAGACCGACTGCAAGTATGAGCCGGTGCCCAAAGGGCACGTCACTCCGCTCGTGAACACGGTCTATTACATGGGCCAGGGATATCCCGACATTTTCGCCCGGCAGGACCTGACGGTGGATTTCGAACTGCCGCGGTTCGCCTCCAAGGCATCGCTGCGGTACATCGTGACGGGTCATGGCGGCCACTCCGAGGGCGATGAGTTCACCAAGCAGGAGAACATCCTGTCCATGGACGGAGAGACGGTCCTCGACTTCACCCCCTGGCGGACCGACTGTTCCGCCTTCCGCCGTTTCAACCCCTCCTCCGGCATCTGGTATCTCCGCAACGGCCAGCCCGTCGTCACCCGGCGGAACGGTCCCCGCACCCCGCTGAGCCCCGACGACGTCATCCGCGAGATCGCGTCCTCCGACCTTTCCCGTTCCGGCTGGTGCCCGGGCTCGCAGGCGGAGCCGCATGACGTCCCCCTGGGCGAACTGGCGGCCGGTATGCACCGCTTCACCATCAGCATCCCGAACGCCCAGCCCATCGACGGGGACAAGATGAACCATTGGCTCGTATCGGCCTACCTCGTTTGGGAGGAATAGTTTTTGCAACCTGGACTTTGACATGACAGACATGAAAGAATACGTAGCGCCGGCCCTCCGCTTCCTGGAGGTCCGGTTCGAGAATGCCCTCCTGCAAGCATCCGGGGCGGACAGGGCGGACGAAGGATATGATCCCGGCATCGACCTTGGAGACCTGGACTAGCCTTATGAAGAAGATGCTTTGGACGGCTGCCCTCGCAGCCCTGGCCCTTTTCGGCTGCCAGAAACACACCGAGGTCCTCGCGGGCGGGCTGGAATTCACTTCCGCGGCTCCCGCAACCCGGACCGGCTGGACCGGCGAAACGATCGAATGGACGGCCGGCGACGCCATCAGCATGGCCTATACCGTGGACGGAAGTTGGGTGGGACCGAACCTGTACGCCTCCACGCCCCTGACCGCCGACGGACCTACGGCCCGCTTCAAGGTGCCGGGAAACTTCCCGACCGATCTCACCGGCAGCCACCACTTCTACGCCGTATATCCTGCGGTATCGCAGACGGGCTTCTCCGACGCTCCGGATGTGACCGTCACGGTCCCGTCCATCCAGACACCCACGGCCACCTCCTATGACCCGGCCGCCGACCTCATGGCAGGCACTTCCACGGACGACTGGCGCAGTTTTCCCACTTCGGCCGTTCCGCTCCGATGGACGCGCCTGACCGCCCATGCGGACATTACCCTGAAGAACCTCGCGCTCTCGGACGGCGAGACGGTGCAAAGCATTGTCCTGCAAGGTCAGAATGGGGCCGAACTTACGGGCGACGCCGTCGTGGACATCGTCAGTCCGGAGGATTACGCCACCGACGGTTCGCCGCGCGTGACTGTCCTCGCGGACAACCTTTCCGTCGATGCTTCCGGCAATCTCCGCTTCTGGGTAAGCATCTATCCCGTGACGCTCACGGATCTTACCGTCACGGTCGTAACCGACCAGGCGACGTACCGGAAGACTTTCTCCGGGATTTCCAAGAAGTTCACGCAGAACGCCCGGAACATGCTGGGCATCAGCATGCTGGGTGCCACGAAGACGACGCCCGAACCGGAGCCCCAATACTATGTGAAGGTCACCAGCGCTCCGACGGACTGGACGGGTGATTATCTGGTTGTGTATGAGACGGATAAGTTGGTACTGGACAGCGATGGCGATGCGAAGACGCACGCCTCGGTCACCATCACGGACGGGAAGATTCCCTACGAGAGTGCCAAGGCCTGGAACATCCGCATCGAGAAATCCGGATCGGGGTATTCGATGAAGATGGGAGATAAGTATTATGGGCTGAATTCCAGCAGCAACGCCCTGAACCAGAGCACAGCCGACCCTACGGACAATTACCGCTGGACCTTCCGGACGACCAATGGAGTCATCCGCGCCTACAATGTCGAGTACCCCACCCGTTTCCTGCAATTCAACGCCAGTTCCAAGCAGTTCCGTTGCTATACCAGTTCACAGAAGGATGTCACGTTCTTCAAACTGGACGGCACGGCGTCCGGCGGCGGCAGCGGCACGGATCCGACGCCGGTGGAGCCGACGGTGACCACGGGCGCGGCATCCAATGTTACGCAAAGCGAGGCCACGCTTTCCGCCACGTACACCGGCACGCCTACCTACGGTGGCGTGGAATGGGGGCTTTCTGCCGATAATCTTTCCGAAGACTGGCAGGCGAACTATCTGAATAACGGCGCATTCAACGTCACCATCGACGGTCTCGGCGCCGGACATACCTACTACTATCGGGCCTACATCGCGGTATGGGAGAATGGCGAGTATAAGTTCTATTACGGCGAAGTGCGCTCCTTCACCACCCCGGCCAGCGAAATCGTCATCGACGGCGGGCAGCCGGGTTGGTACGAGACACCGCTCATGAATATCCAGAAGAGCGGCCAGTACCGGGTGAACGCCACCGACCCCACGCAGTACTATGCCATCCACCTGTGCACCGGCGGCGAGAAAGGGCCCGGCGGCAAGACGGCGCGCAACTATACCGTGTGCTACAGTTCCAAGTATCACTGCCCGCTGTGGGTGGCGGCACCCCGGCATTCCATGTATGTGGGCGGTGCCGGCCGTAACGACTCCTACCGCGTGGACCCGGACATCCCCTCCAACATCCAGTACTCCTCCAAGAGTACAGGCGGCGGCTGCAACAAGGGCCACATGCTCGGTTCTGCCGAACGGACCTCGTCCGTAGCGACCAACAAGGATGTCTTCTACTACACGAACATCGCTCCGCAACTTTCCTCCGGTTTCAACACCGGCGGCGGCGGATGGAACATCCTCGAGGACTATGTAGACTCGCAGGTGTGTGCTGACACGCTGTATGAGGTCGTCGGCTGCTACTTCGACAAATACACCGACGGTTACGGCATGACGGCTACCCCGAAGACCATCAGTTTCGGCAGCCGCAACGACGTTTCTCAGCCCACGATGTTCTACTACGTCCTCCTCCGCACCAAGAAGGGAAATTCCGGCAAGGCCGTGAAGGACTGCTCCGCCTCCGAGCTCCAATGCGTCGCCTTCGTCCGCACGCATACAAACTCCCTGAAGGGCCAGCAGGTCACCTCCCGCGAACTCATGTCCGTCGCGGACCTCGAGAAGATCACCGGCATCACCTATTTCCCGAACGTTCCGAACGCCCCGAAGACCTCCTTCAGCGCTTCCGATTGGGGACTGTGACAACGCCCGTTTCGCCGTATCGCATATTCGACTGTCAATCAATGCTTTATGCAATATTCCCTGGTACAAATGCACCAGGGAATATTCATTAAACGCTTATCAATGAGTCACATAGACAATACGGGCCATGGCTAAAAGTTCCGGAACGTATTCCAGTTGCTGTTCGCCTCCGCCGATGATTCGATCGAAGGCGGAAGGTTGGCGAAGAAGTTGAAGCCGGTCTTGCGCTCGATTTCATCGACGGAGACGGCGAAGTTCTGCCAGTTCTCGCCGCTGTGGGCCTCGTGGGTGAACCAGAAGCCGATGGCAGAGGCGGAGGTGATCGAACCGCCGGAACGTTTCACCTTCAAGAGGACCTTGAAGTAGTAGTTCGGGATGGGCAGGACCTTGTCGTCGTTGGAGGAATTCTTGAACGTGCGAACAGTCTCGCTGCCGCCCGCGGTCTGATACACAGGGCCGGTGACCACATACACGGAATCGGTCGCGGCGGCAATGGTCCGGACCTGGTTCTCCAGGCTGTTCCAGATGCCCTGGTTGAAGGAGGAGTGCTGCGGCGTGCTGTTGGTCCAATAATAGGTCTGGTTCTGGAGACTGTTGTCGGCATTGCGGTCCGCGTTCGGAATCTGGTGCCCGCGGTCGTAGGTCACTCCGTCCACGGAGGGATAGGCCGATTTGCAACTCGACTGCTTGGTAGCCGGGATCTGCGGATTCACCGACCAACCGTTCCCGGTGCCGGAACCGTGATAAGCGTCGCAATACACGTATGCCGTCCAAAGGGAAGCGTACCGCGAGGGATCGTAGAGGATCGAATAGTTCCGGACATTCTTCCCGTTCAGCGTTCCCCGCGTGGTCACGAGATACTTCCCGCCCAGGGAAGCCGGCGACTCCGGCGCCTCCATCCAGTCCTTGTTCAGGGTGGTCACTGTCGATGTGGACAGCGTCCGGAACGACTTCACGGCGCCATAGACCTCCTTGTAGGCACCATCGACCAGGACCTCCATGAAGGCGACGTAATAGTACGTCGTGTTCTCATTCAGCGCACCGACGGCCGCGTTGAACGAGCCGCTGCCGATGGTCAGCGCGGACTGGGAATAAATGGGCTGACCGCTGGTCAGTGTGCTGAGATTGGAGGAGGTCCCCACATAGAACCCCGCTCCCTGCATGGACCGCACCCCCGAATACGAAGCGGACAGGGTCGCCCCTGTCGCGCTTACATTACTCGTGGATCCGGTGGTCACTGTGGGCTCTTCACCCCCGGCGCCGCCGCCGGATGACCCTCATTCGTAGGTAACTACCAGTTCGATGATACGGACCTGATTATCCGTAGCCGTGAAGGAAACGGAAGGAGCGGAACCGGTCCAGGTGCCGATAGCTCCTTCATAGGAATATCCTTCAGGAGCACCCGCGCCCCAGCAGCCAGGGCCCTGCTTGTTGGCTCCGGATGCGGTACAGGTCATTTTGATACTGGTGATGTTGTATCCTTCCTCGACGGACACCACGAATTCCTTACCCTTATAGATACGGAGTTCCGTCACCGTCGTGGTGCCATAGTCAGACGAATTGGTATAGGACACCTTGTCCTTGGAGCCGTTCTTGTTGGCCGCCAGGAAAGTCTGGTCAAATACGACGGTACCATCCGTCTCAACCGGTTTTGTAGAAACCGTGACATTGCAGTAACGCTCGGCAGCAGTGTACTGACCTTCGACCGCAGCGATGCGGGCATAGACCTTCACAGTACCCTCGGCGACACCGGTGACGACACCGGCGGCGGAAACGGTCGCAATCGACGGATCCTCACTTTCATAAGTGATTGGGGCACCCTCGACATTGGAAGTGGCGTTCAGTTCAAAGGTTTCACCGACATACACGGTACAGTTACCCTGCATGGTGATGGAAGTCGTGATGACAGTCGGCTGCTCGGGATCATCGGGGAACTTGCCGTTGCCGGTATAGACGACCTCGACAGCCGTGACGCGGACCTGGCCGTTGGTTCCCTCTCCGGTGTTCCCGACGGTATAGGTTACGCTGGAACCGGATACGGTTTGTTTCTCACCGCTCTTAACCTGCATAGAGCCATCGAAAAGGGCTCCGCTATTGTTGCTACTGAACGTCAAGGTTACGGAAACCAGTTCGCAGCCTTCGGCCACAGAAACGATCACGTTGCCGTTCTTGTTCTGATACAGTCTCCAATCCTGCGTAGTCGAACCCCAGAAGGAACCGCAGTTGTCTTCACCGGTCGTAGACATCCGGACAGCATCGCTGAGTTTGAGCGTCTTGTACATCGTGGCGGTGCTGCCAGCGGAAACCGTGCAATTGTTGGCCTCAACGTATTCGGTCATGGTCATGGACACGGTCGTACCGCCCGTGACAGGCGCACCGACAGTGATGCCGTAGCTGGTGGTCTTGGTAATGCCGCCTTCCGTATAGGAGACCGTCACGGTCTGGTTGCCGGCCGTACTCATGTCGTAGCCGGAGAACGTGGCGGAAGCCGACACATCCTTCGTGCTGTCGTCGGCGTAAGTGGCGGTAACGGTTCCGCCAAAGGAGAAGGTATCACCCACGGTAAACCCGGTCTTCTGACCGGAGACCGCAATGCTTGCCAGGGCGGCAGCAGGGGTATCATCCGAAATGAATTCCGTGACGACGACTTTCAGATAGTTGTTCGTGGAATGGAGCGTATTGAAGTAACCCTTCATGGTAACCGTCTTGCCGACATAACCGGAAGGATCGATGGAGGAGACCAGGTAATCCGTCCGGGCATACCGGGCAGAGCCCTCCGGGCGGACATTGTAGTAATTGCCGCTCTTCTCCAGCGTACCGGTCACGGCGATATAATCGGCGGCGACCGTGCAGTCATAGCCGTCGATATTGTCCTTGTCAAGCTCCACAAGTGTGGTGTAAGGGACAGTGTTCCCGGAAGATGTCACTTTGCAGGAAGCCACCGACTTGATTTCGGGAAGGCCATAATAGTCCGCATCAAGCGTAGCGCTCAACGTCACTTCGTCACCAATGGCGACCTCAGGAGCAGCATTGAGATAAACATAGACATTGCTGGTTCCGTCCGTGATGATGAATCCCTTGGTGCTGAGGGCGGCCACGACGGCACCGGCGATGGTGACAGAAGACCCATCCTCCGCTGCAAGGGCCTCAGTAACCGTCATCGCCTCAATCGGGGTTTCCATCTCAAAATCCACATTCAGGTTCTTGACCTTGCCGGCTTCGAAGGTATAAGCCTTGCCGACCTCGAGTTCAGCCTTAAAGGTTCCTTCCTCAGCCACGATATCCACAGTCAGGAGATCACCGGAAGCAATGGAGAAAGGCATGACTGCCAGGTAGAAAGAGGCAGTCGAGCCAGTCGCGAGAGGCTCCGCGTTGGAAACCGTCAGCTGAGCGGTCTTGCCGATATGGCCTTCGCTGGGAACGAGGACCGGCTCAGCGCCGGAGAAATCCATATAGGCGCTGCCGACAATATTGACGGGGGCCGTAAAGGAAACCTTGGTGATAGTGACAGGTTTCTCATAGACGTTGGTAACATTGATCTTCAGCAGTGTGGACAGATGCTTCATCGACACGGCAGGCGTCTGGTCTGCAGGTACAGCCGTAGCGCGGCCCACCACAGGAACCCGATTGCCGGCGATATGCGCCGAACTGTTCAAGCCGGCCTGCGTCTGGCTGCCGCTGGCACTGGAGCCGACATAGAAATAACCTGTCCATTCACCTTCATCACTCTTTCCGGTAGGATTCGGAATTTGCGAGGTGTAAGGATAGAAAAGATACCAGTCATAGGAGTCGGCCGTAAGTTCGACTTCGCCGGTGGCTTTGTTCGAGGCGGCATCGGTCACCGTGAACTTGGTGTTAGCGGACCAATCGGTCGAGCCCGCGGGTGCATAGAAAACGGAGAGTGCGTCACCTGCAGCCCACGCCGTAGACATGCCGTCATTGACGGTACGGGTGGCGACGTCGCTCAGGACAATCTCGACGGGGCGGCCGTCGAGGCCTTTCACATCGGCTTCCTTGTTACAGCCCACAAGGGAAAGGGCGGCGGCCAAACCCGCGAAGAATAAGGACTTTTTCATTGCTCGATTCTTTAAGGGTTTGACTTAGAAGTTGATGGGATCATCGTCCTCGCCCCAGTCCTCGATGGGACCGCCGGTGACGGACTGCAGGAAACTGATGTCGAAGCGGACATCCATCTCACGGACGGCCGGAGCCGTGTAAAGCTGCTTTTTTTCCATAGTGTATGTTAATGTTTTTATTGGCCATTTTTCACCGATGCAAATTTACACAGAATCCGCCAAATAGCCAAACGATAGAAAGCCGATTTTTCGGGGTCCCGCTAAAGCGGGCGGTATGTCCGCAGCGCCTTTTCCAGGACGGAAGTGATGCGGTAGCGGGCGCGGGATGCGCCGATGGGCTGGAGATAAGCCTTGAACGCCTCTTCCTCCAGGTGGCGGGAGAAATGATCGGCAAGCAGGCGCTCAAGTTCCGCATGGAAAGCGGGGCCGTGGTCGGGGTGGTGAAGATGCGTGAGTTCGTGGAGCATCACGTAGTCCTGCAAGGGCACCGGAACGCGCATGAGATTGAGGTTCAGGTTGATGTTTCCCTTCGTGGAACAGGAGCCCCAGTTGGAGGTGTTGTGCTTGATGGTAAGTCGGTTATAGCGGAAACCGTAATGGTCGGCAAAGACCTTCAGGCGGGACGGAAGTTCGGCCTTGGCCGCCGCCCGCAGGGACTCGATGCTCTCCCCTTCCGGAAGGGTCGTATCCCGGGCCGACATCCGCTGCAGCGCCGCCTGGGCCCATTCCCGCCGGGACTCGAGGAAGGCGATTCCCACCACATAGGGGACGTACGGAGGCATGGACACGACCACCCCTTTCACCGGATGGATCCGGATGGAAATACGTCGGGAGCGCGGGGCTTTCCGCAGGAGGACGGGCCCGAGAACCGCGTCGATATGGACCTTTTCCTTCATGGGAGGACAAAGATACACCATTCCCGGGGTTTGGGCAAGTCGGGCGCCGGTGCCGGGTGCGTCCGAACCGCGATTATCGGCACATATCAAGGTTGCCATTGACCCATGGTGACTCCAATCCCCGATTCCTGCCCATAATCAAGGCGCGCATTCACCTAGGGCCAAGGCCCCCCCGGTCTACCTGTTCCGCTTGGAACGGATCATTTGCCCCACGATATAAACCGGCAAGTCCAGCCGCTCGGCCAGGGTAGCGGGCGGAATCCGGTACTGGTTTGCCAATGTCTGGACCAGTTTTTCCTTCTCCCAGCGCTGGAGAAAGCGGAAGCGCCTGCCCTCGTAGATCCGCTGCAACTGGTCTTCGATCAGGGCATCCACCTCGGCGGTGGAGAAGGTCACGGGTTCTCCCACCTCGTCCGCGATGTGGAGGAACTCCTCCAGCGCCTTCACCAGGCGGGTCATATAAAAGGATGCCGTGCCGAACAAACGTTCAAAGAAAGCCGTGTCCACATAAGAAACGGGAAGGATCATCCCCAAGTCCGTGTCGATCCTGTACTCCCCGGGAATATCCACATCCGAGTGCAAGATCCGCCGCAGATAGGCCTTGGGCAGCGAGTCGGCCCGGACTCCGCCCGGAGGCTGCATCCGGAATCCCAGGTCGCCCGTCCCCCAGGGATACCCCCAGGGAAGGACGTTCAAGTCCGTCTCATACGGGTTCCGGTCCGTGTAAACGATTGAGTTGGCAAGATGTTCGGTATCCCTGATGGGAACAAGTTTGAAGTCCAGATCCGCAACGCCCAGGCGTTTCCGAATGAAGAAGAACACCTTGAGGCAGGCGGCACCCGTCCCTTCCAGGATGATGTGGATGTGATTGCCCATGAGTTCGAACCGGACGATCCGCACCGGATACAGCAGGGCGCAAAGGGCGATGGTGTTCATCCCGTACACGAAATCTTCCTGCGTATGGAAGAGCCATCTCGTCTTGTCCGTCACGAGATGGTACCAGCCACGCGGGTAGGCCTTGTACTCGGCATAGCGTTTTTGCTTCTTGGTCATTTCGAACCTCCATTTTTAACGTTTTTCAAGGTTCGGGCGCACTAGTGGTGAGTCCGGGCCCCGTTTTCGGCCGATAATCGGGGGCGGGATTAACCACCCCACCCAACCACGTAAGCCGGCCCGGGGCGAACATACATACTTTTGGGTTGCCGCAGGACCGGAAACGTAAAAATGTGGCGGAATTTTTCCGATCCCCGGACGGAAAAACGCCAAGGACGAACGAAAAGATACAAAGTGGACAAAAGTTTTGTTTTATCGGATTTTATACCTAAATTTGCAGACTTTTTCGCGGGAAGGTCCCGCAAGCATTAAACAATTTAACACAAACTCATTGCATCATGGCAGAATATTTACAGCCTGAGAAAAAGCAAGAGATTTTCGCGAAGTACGGAAAGTCCAATAAGGACACCGGCTCTCCTGAGAGTCAGGTTGCTTTATTTTCCTACCGTATCGCTCACCTTACTGAGCACGTGAAGAAGAACAAGAAGGACGTGGTCACCCGTCGTTCCCTTCTCCGCCTGGTCAGCAAGCGCCGCCAGCTTCTGAACTACCTTCAGAAGGTGGACATCGAGAGATACAGGGCTATCGTGAAGGAGCTGGGTCTCCGCCGATAAGCAAACGGATAGGAAAAAACGGGGGCAGAGGTTCATGCAAGGCAGAATCTCTCCCCCTTTTTCAGTGAAAGTTCCCCGATCGGATCGGGAATGACGATACAGACGAAAAGACGTAACAGAGTAGAAAAACATGAACATTATCCAGAAGAAAATCCAGCTGCCGGACGGCAGAGTGATTGAGATCGAGACCGGAAAACTGGCCAAGCAGGCCGCCGGCTCCGCCGTAGTGAAGATGGGAGGGACCATGCTCCTTGCCACCGTAACCTGCGCAAAAGAAGTGAAAGAGGGAACAGACTTCATGCCCCTCACCGTAGATTACCGCGAGAAGTATTATTCCGCCGGCCGTTTCCCCGGCGGCTTCCTCAAAAGGGAGAGCCGTCCCTCGGACTATGAGGTGCTCATCGCCCGCCTGGTAGACCGCCCCATCCGTCCCCTGTGGCCGGACGATTTCCACCTGGAAGTGTTCGTGAACGTAATGCTGATTTCGGCCGAAAAAGACATCCAGCCGGATGCGCTGGCCGGTCTGGCCGCATCGGCCGCCCTGGCCACCAGTGACCTCCCCTTCGGCGGTCCCGTGTCCGAGGTCCGCGTTTCCCGGATTGACGGACAATTCGTGATCAACCCCGGCTTCGAAGAGAACAAGCGGGCAGACCTGGACCTGATGGTGGCCGCCACCGAAGAGAACATCATGATGGTGGAAGGCGAGATGAACGAGGTCTCCGAGCACGACATGCTGGAAGCCATCAAGTTCGCCCATGAAGAGATCAAGAAGCACTGCCGCGTGCAGAAAGAGCTGATGAAAGAGCTGGGCACGGACGTGAACAAGCGCGATTACCCGCACGACGAGGAAGACGAGGCCCTCAAGACCGCCGTCCACGAATTCTGCTACAACAAGTGCTACGAGCTGGCCGGCAGCGCCCGCCCCAAGCAGGAGCGCGAAGACGGCTTCGAGGCCATCAAGGCCGAATTCCTGGCCACCCTCTCGGAAGAAGACCAGGAGGCCAAAGGCGCCATGGTGGACCGCTACTACCACGATGTGGAGAAAGAGGCCATGCGCAACCTGATCCTGGACGAGGGCAAACGCCTGGACGGCCGCAAGACCAACGAGGTGCGCCCCATCTGGTGCGAGGTGGATTACCTCCCCTGCGCCCACGGCAGCGCCATCTTCACCCGCGGTGAAACCCAGTCCCTGGCTTCCGTCACCCTGGGCACCAAGATGGACATGAAGGAGATGGACGAAGTCCTGATCCAGGACGACCAGCAGTTCGTGCTCCACTACAACTTCCCGCCGTTCGCCACCGGCGAGGCCAAGCCGCAGCGCAGCGTAGGCCGCCGCGAGATCGGCCACGGGAACCTGGCCATGCGCGCCCTCAAGCCCGTGATCCCCACCGCCCCTGAATTCCCCTACGCCGTACGCGTAGTATCCGATATCCTGGAATCCAACGGTTCCTCTTCCATGGCTTCCGTCTGCGGCGGCTGCCTGGCCCTGATGGATGCCGGCGTGAAGATCAAAAAGCCGGTGGCCGGCGTGGCCATGGGTCTGATCACCGACGCCGTGCACCCCAACGACCGTTACGCCATCCTCACCGACATCCTGGGTGACGAAGACCACCTGGGAGACATGGACTTCAAGGTAACCGGCACCAAGGACGGCATCACCGCCACCCAGATGGACATCAAGGTGGACGGCCTGTCCTACGAGGTACTGGAGAAAGCGCTGGAGCAGGCCCGCCAGGGACGTCTGCACATCATGGGCGAAATGCTCAAGACCATCCCCGCGCCGCGTGAAGACTTCAAGCCGTTCGTACCGCGCATGGTCCAGATCGAGATCCCGTCCGAGTTCATCGGCGCCGTCATCGGCAAGGGCGGAGAGACCATCCAGGGCATGCAGAAGGAGTTCGGCACCACCATCACCATTGACGAGGTGGACAACGGCGACGGCACCACCAAGGGTGTCGTGGACATCTTCGGCACCGACAAGGCCGCCATGGATGCCACGCTGGAGCGCATCAAGGGAATCTGCGCCGTGCCCGAGGC
>ODAJ012167817.1_pt1 | contig 17957 bp, 16 predicted proteins | sample 1539241 | NCBI WGS metagenome assembly ODAJ01 (sample SAMN02144231, study PRJEB22623) | gut metagenome | biome: sheep rumen | host: Ovis aries | place: New Zealand
TCGATGGAATAGACATGGATATCTTCGGAAGAGACATATTTCAGATAGACCTCGTAGATCTTCGCGCTCACCTCCATGTACAGGGCCATCTGCGGGACGGCGATCTCGAAGCCCAGGGCCAGGTGCGGATTCTGCCGGACCTGCGTATCGTCGGAGGATTCGCCGGTGAGCCGTGCCTTCCGGGCCCGGGCGGCATTGATCTCCCGGACCTTCTGCTTTACCTCGAAGAGGCGCCCCCGCCCGGGAATCCCATAGGCCTTGAGTGAAGGGGATACGGCGAGGCAGATGGTCTTGTCCGTCCGGGAGGCATCGGCCACCACGAGGTTCGTCGTCAGGGCATCCAGCCCCCGCTCCGCGCATTCCACGGAGGCATAGAACGACTTGAGGTCGATGGCGATGTAGGTCCTTTCCTTATCCATTGGGGAGTTCAAAGATAAGGAAAAAAAAGAAAAGAGATTCTTCGCTACGCTCAGAATGACAATAGACCGGTCAGGCTAGGATATGGTGCGTCACTTCGGCGGGGATGCCCAGGGCGGCGGCGCGGCCCAGGAAAAGCTGTTCGAAATCGGCCTCCACGATGTTCCGGGACAGGTGGACGAAGAGTTTTCCGTCGTAGCCGGCACAGGAGACGGCGCCGCTGTTGCCCCGCTGGCGGCCCAGGATGAAATCGTAGGCCGTCACATAGGGCTGCATTTCCTCGGGCAACTTGATTTCGCCCAGGTTGGACAGCGTCTGGGAGCAGTAGGCGTCGCCATGACGGCGGTTGATCAGGTCGATGACCGGCTTCTTGATGGACAGCGGCAGGCAGCGGACGGCGAAATTCTCCTCCAGCTCCACGTTGGCCGCGATCTTGGGCTCCAGGTTCTCCGGACGCAGCATCGCCCGCTTCTGCATCTTCGCAAGTCGGACCAGTTGCTCCAGCGGGAGATAGCCGCTGCGGACATCGACACCCAGATTCACATAGGAGGAAAAATTGCGTACCGAACGGCTTCCGTAATAGGGGCGGAGGTTCACGGGGACGCTCACTTTGATGACGCTGGACTTCCGGGAATCCCCGTCGCCGCGGTACACCTTCTGGAGGGCATCCAGCATCAGGCCGGTCAGGAGTTCCGTCACCGTGCAGTCCAGCCGGAAACAGACCTCCTTCACGGCGTCCATCGGCAGGACGGCCCGGATATCCCGGAGGCCGGCTGCAGGAAGCCGCTGTCCTTTGAGGTGGTAGGCCGGGACATTCTTTTCCAATTCCCCTTTCCTTCCCGAGAAGACCGCCTTGAAACTGTCCTCGACCTCGCCGGCGTCCGGGACGTCGGAAGGGTCCAGGACGTGGCCGCCATAGGTGATGGAAATCCCGTACTTCAGACGGAGGTACTCCCCCGTCAGGGTGACCAGGAAAGTCTGGGCGCCCGTCCCGTCGGCCAGGGCGTGGAAAACGTCCAGGACGATGCGGTCGCCGTCGGCACTTACCTTATAGAGAAAACCGCCGTTGTCGCTGAAATGGAAACGGTTCAGGGGGGCCGCAGGCGCAACCTCGGGGTCCTTGTCCATCCGGCGCAGGTGCCACCAGAAGGCGCCGGACTTCAGTTCGCACCGGAAGGTGGGCAGCCGGTCGGCCACCGCGACCAGCGCATACTGCAGGACGACCGGGTCCACCGGTTCCGTCAGCGTCACGCTCATCCGGAACAGGGATGCATAATGCTTGCTCAGGGAGGCGGGATAGATGTTCGCCGCGTTGTCGATCCGCATCCGGGCGGGTATGGAAAGAATCTGTGCCATAAGCCATTGCTTTTGATCCGACACGAAAATAGAAATTCCCCTTCCCGCCGGCAAGAAAAGGTGGCGAAAGGGGGAAAAATGTGACGAAATCCCGCTATTTGTGGCGAATTACCGCCCTTTCCGGAGCCGGCCGATGGCGTGTTCCAGGCTTTCCGTGGGTTCGATGATGTTGTAATCCTTCCAGAAATCCGGGTCCAGGAACTCCGCGGCCTTGTCGCTGAGGATGTCCGACGTGCGGAACTGTTCGGACCGGGCGATGGGGACGGCCGGTTCCCGCAGGTCCGTCACCACCAGTTCGTTGACAGCGGTATAGGAGGTGGCGAACAGGCGTTTGCGCCAGTCGCAGTTAAACCGTATCGTGGACCGGAAATACTCCAGCCGGCTCTTCCCGTCCTTGAGAGAGTAGTTGATGACGACGGAGAGTTCCTTCGGCGTGAAGCGCAGGGAGAGCGGTTTTCGAATCAGCATCATCCGGATGGCCTTGTTTACGTCGGACATGTCCAAAGACATCTCGATCCGGGAGAAAGAGAGCAGTTCCCGGTCGATATAGAGCGTCCCGCGGTACCGCGCCCACTCACAAGGTTCCGGACCGGGCCGGAACAGGATCACGAACTGCAACCGGTCGCCGATGTAGGCCGGCTGTCCCATCTCCAGGGTATATCCTTTCCATTCCTCCCGGTCGAAAAGGATGTCCGGATTCTTCACCACGTCGAAAGTCACTGCCTGCGTGGGGCCGCCCTGCACCTTGATGCTCAGCGTGTCGGTGCGGCGCTGGCTCAGGAGTACCCGGCTCTTCTCCAGGGCCGTCCGGTCCCGGAAAATGCCACCCGTATAGGCCGTTTTGTAAATGCGGGAGACGGCCTCGGAGATATAGGTGTACCGGTTCCGCTTGCGGATCGTTTCCCGGTAGAAGCATTCCAGGAGTTCGGGATGGTCGCTGTAATTCTCCCGGACCCGGTCCAGGGCGGCCTGGACGATCTCATACGGGCTTCCGCTGATGATGGAAGCCTCGTCCAGGGAGATGGATTCGGGCAGCATCCGGATCCGTAGGTCGCCGGAAGCTGTCGGCTGACGGTACGTCCGGTAACCCAGATGGGAAAAGACCACCTGGCTGAAAGGAACGTCCGACTTGATGGTGAACTGGCCATCAGCGTTGGTCACCGTCGCATGATGCCGGTCCGGGATGGAGACATGGACGGCCTCCAGCGGGCGGCCCGTTACCGCGTCCACGACGGTTCCCTGGACGGAATAACCCAGCCGGAGCGTGTCTTCCTGGCCGTACAAGGCCCACGGAAGAAGAAGCAAAGTGAACAGCAACAAATACTTGCGCATGGCAGAACGGCTTTTCATCACAAAATTAATCATTCCGCGCGAATTAACAACAATGTCGCGGAAAATGCGTATCTTTGTGTACCGCATACAAGACAAGACCATGAAAAAGAAAGAACTCGAGATATGGTGGTCTTCCCTGACCATCGCCCAGAAGGAAAGAATCGCCCGGAAAGGCCTCACCAAGGCCTCCCCGGACGGGAAAGTGGACGAGGAGCTCGTCCGTTATCCGGCCTGCACCCGCTGGTGGAATTCCCTGGAAGAGGAGCGCCAGCAGACGATCCACGACCACTGCGAGGATGCGCACGGCTATCTCCTCCAGGAATGGAACGACGCCAAACCTTACGGCGACTGATCAGATCTTTCCCTGACGGGCGGGCGGGATGACGACATTGAGAGCCCCTCTCAGCAACGTGAAATCCATGTCCGCTCCCCCTTCGAAGGGATCCCCGTCATAATGCGCCGGGCCCGGATGTTCCCGATGGATCCGCACGTACGGACTCCGGAACGTACGGACGTGCCGGCTCGTATCGGCCTTTCCGGCCATCAGGCGGGCGGCCAGGTCCGGAATCTCCACCGTCAGGAACGGCTGGACCACGGTCACGTCCAGCATCCCGTCACATAAGGAGGCCTTAGGCGCGATCCGCGCCTCGTTCCCCCATTGGTTCGCGTTTCCGACCGTCACGAACAGCGTGTCCCCGGCCCAGGTTTCCGTGGCCGTTTCCACGATGTACCGTTCCGGCGCACGATGCTTCCAATCTTCCCAGGCCGTAGTAATATACGTGGACAGTCCCCGCTTCTTCGACTGGGCGAAATCCAGGCTCACGGCGGCGTCCAGGCCCATGCCGGCCGTACAGAAGAACGGACGGTCCCCGACCATGCCCACGTCCATCCGGACGACACAGGCATCATTCAGCACCTTTACGGCCCGGACAGGGTCCCGGCTGATGCCCAGGTGCAGGGCCAGGCCGTCCCCGCTTCCGCAGGGGATGATGCCCAGGGCCTTTTCCGAGCCCAGTAATCCCTTCCCTACTTCGCTTACCGTTCCGTCACCGCCCACGGCGACGACGATGTCCGCGGCCGAAGCGCGCGCCATTTCTTCCGCTTCTCCGGCACGCGAGGTCTGCAGGACCTCAAAACTGCAACGGCTGAGGTCCAAATGACGGCCAACGGCGGCAAGGACGCCGGATTTGTCCTTGCCGCCGGAAACCGGATTGACAATGAATGTGATACGTCTCACCGCCCTAGAAACGCCAGCCCAAGGTCAGGAGGGCGTTGCAGAGGGAAGCCTGGGCGCAAATCTCGGGGGTTGCCACGTCGGCCACAAAGGTACCGGCCTCGTCCCAACCGTAATACTTATACGGGGTGATGAACTCGTCCGGGAGGTACTGGAAACGGACCGCGGCATCCAGGAAGAAGGAACCGGCGGAGGAGTAACCGATACCGAAGGAGACGCTCTGCCGTCCCTTTTTCACGTCCACGTCCGGGCTGGTGGTGTAGTTATAACCCACCCGGAGCGCCATCTGGGGGATGGGCTTGAGTTCGCCGCCGATGCGGAATGCATGGGTGGCACGGGTGAAATCCTGGATATCGGCGTTCACGCCCGAGAAATCGATGTCGTAATCGTAGTCGGAGACGAAGCGCATCTTGTTGTAGTCGAAGTACTCGTAGTCCGCGCTCACGAGCCCCACCTTGCCGATGGTATAAGCCACACCGGCATTGAACCGGAGCGGAGTACGGAAGTTATAGAACCACTCGTCCTGCGGGGAAGATTCGGTCCAGGTAACCCCGTCGGCCACGGAACGGCCTTCCAGCTGGTAATCCTCGCGGATTCTCATAAGGGTCGGCGTCTGGATGGCGGCACCGATCCGCAGACCGGCGGCCGGGCGGGCGATGATGCCCAGTTTCGCATAGATGCCCGTTCCTTCGTCGCGGAGGGAGTTACGCATCTGGAGGGACTCGAAGCCGGACGGATAGGTGATGCCGGCGATGCCTTCCTCGGCACGCGTCTCGTCGCTGCGGTAGTCCAGCGAAGTGATGCCGATGTTGGCGCCCACATAGAACCGGTCGGAGAAATCCAGGCCGAAGTTCATCAGGAGGTCGTACTTGCTGCCGTAACGGCGGTTGCCGTAGTACTGGCCGATCCGGTCGGCCAGGGCCACCTCACCGTTGGAGAGCAGGCGCTCGGTGAGGCCGATATAGCCGCCTTCCCGGCCGGTGATGGGATCGAACAGACCGGCTTTGTAACCCACCATGGTCTCCCAGGAGGGCATGTCGCTCTGGTAATAGCCGCCCTGAAGGGTGGACTCGGGATAGCCGTCGGCCTGGGAAGCCAGGGAGCCGGCGAGGGTGGTCTCGTCATTGGTGCCGGAGGCACGCACCCGGTAGTTGTAATCCCGCGTGATATTGCCCACAAGGCCGAAGGAAACGCGCCTCAGGCCCCGGCTGCGACGGGTGTCATAGACGATCATGCCGCCAAAGTTGGGAAGGTTCATCCGCGTACTCGGCGTCTTGACCTTGTCTTCGAACCCGTACGGAGCGCCGCCCGAATAGGTTCCCTGCCCCACGACGGAGGAAACGGTGAGACCCGGAGTGAGGGTGAACTGGGAATAACCCGCCACGGCGGAACCCGCCGGGTTGAAAGTCAGGGAGCCCAGGTCGCCGCCCACGGCGGTCATCGCATTGCCCATGCCCACGGAGCGGGCCGTACCGAGATAGTCGTTCCCGGCAAAGTCGAGGGCGTCCTGCAGACCCTGTGCGCCGGCCCCGAGGGCCAGGGACAGGAGGAAGACCGATGCAAATATCTTTTTCATGGCTGGATGTCAATTAAATAGTTAACCGAAAGTCACTTATCGGCGTCCGCCGCCACCGCGGGAGGACCCGCCGCCGGAAGAGGAGCCGCCACCGGAATAGCCGCCACCGCTGCTGCGGGAGGAAGAACCGCCGGAGTAACCGCCGCCGGAATAGCCGCCGCTGCTACGGGAAGACGAGCCGCCCGAATAACTGCCGCCGCTGCTGCGGTACGAGCCGGAAGAGGAGGACCGGCCGGAAGACCGGCTGTAACTTCCGGAAGAAGAGCCGCTGCTGCGGGAAGAGGAAGTGGACGGACGGTAATTCGCCGAACTGCTGCTGCGGGAAGAGGAACTCCTGCCCACGGAGGAACCGGAAGAACGGCTCACGGAAGAGCCGGAAGCCCGGCCGGTGGAAACGGAACCCGAGGAACGGTTCACCGAAGAACCGGAGGAACGGCTGACGCCGCTCGTGGCGGAACGGACCGCGCCGTTACCTGCGGAAGAGGAACGCGCCACACCGGTGAGGCCGGTCGAGGAACGGCGTGCCGTGGTATTTCCACGGGTGACACCGCTGGCGGAGCCGCCCGGCCTGCGGGTGACCACGGAGCCGCCGGCAGCGCCGGAAGAGCGGGTGGAACGGGTCAGGCTGCCGGTGCCGCGGGAAACACCGCCCCGCGAAACGAGGCTGCGGGAACTCAAGCTGGCGTCCCGGTGACCGATGGCGCCGGCATGGCTCGGACGCTGATGGAAGCGGCCGCCCCATCCGCCGGGGCCGTAATAACCGTAATGCCCATAGTAGTGATGGTAGCCGTAGTAACCATAGTATCCATAGTAGGACGGGCCCCAGTACCAGGGATCGTAATACCAGGAAGAATAGTACCAGGGATCATACCAGCCCCACGGGCGGTAATAGCCGTAATAGCCCCACGGACGGTAGTACCAGGAATCCCAGTACCAGGGATCCCAGTAGGACCAGGAACTGTAGTACCAGGGGCTGTAGTAGCCGTGCAGGTACCAGGGACGGTAGTACCAGGAATAGTCCCAGCCGTAATTGTCCACCACGGTGATGTCCGTACCGCCATCGTTGAAACGGAGTTTCGCAGTCTTGCCCTGCGGGACGACGACGGTGTCGCCCTCCGCGCTGAGCACATATACTTCGGATTCGACGGATTCCTTCACGAGGGCGTCCATCTCTTCCTGGGAAACGGCGGCCACGGGAGCCTCCGAACGGGGATCCGCGTAGATGCCGTCTTCGAACTGCTGCGAGGTCGCAGCATACTGCGCCGACAGGCCGCAGGATGTCGCGGCGGCCAGGGTCAGCAGCCAGGGAGCCAAATGTGTTTTCATCTTCTGAACCTCCAATTTTTCCAATAATTTAAGTATCTTTGTGCCGGATTAAAAACCCGGCTTTGCGGCAGGTATTGCAATTACCATACCCTTCGCCGCTTATCGGGGCAATTTTACGGACAAATTTTGAAAAAAACAATTCTGATATGGCAAAAGAGGTAACCAGAAGGCAGGACAATTATTCCCAGTGGTACAATGACCTGGTCGTGAAAGCGGACCTGGCGGAGCAGTCCGCCGTCCGGGGATGCATGGTCATCAAACCCTACGGATACGCGATTTGGGAGAAGATGCAGCACATCCTGGACGGGATGTTCAAGGAAACCGGACACAAGAACGCCTATTTCCCCCTGTTCATTCCCAAGTCCTTCTTCAGCCGGGAGGCCGAGCACGTGGCCGGCTTCGCCAAGGAATGCGCCGTGGTGACGCACCACCGCCTGATGAACGACCCCAACGGCAACGGCGTCGTCGTGGACCCGGAAGCGAAACTGGAGGAGGAACTCATCGTGCGCCCTACGTCCGAGACCATCATCTGGAACACCTATAAGAACTGGATCCACTCCTGGCGGGACCTGCCCATCCTGTGCAACCAGTGGGCGAACGTCGTGCGCTGGGAGATGCGCACCCGCCTGTTCCTCCGCACCGCGGAGTTCCTCTGGCAGGAAGGACACACCGCCCATGCCACCGCCGCCGAGGCCGAGGCCGAGAAGCAGCGCATGGTGGACGTTTACGCCCGCTTCGCCCGCGAGACCATGGCCCTTCCGGTCGTGGTGGGCCACAAGAGCCCGGGCGAGCGTTTCGCCGGGGCTATCGACACGATGACCATCGAGGCGATGATGCAGGACGGAAAGGCCCTGCAGGCTGGTACTTCCCACTTCCTGGGCCAGAATTTCGCCAAGTCCTTCGACGTGCAGTTCACCAACAAGGAAGGCAAGCAGGAGTACGTCTGGGCGACGTCCTGGGGCGTATCCACCCGCCTGATGGGCGCCCTCATCATGGCCCACGGCGACGACAACGGCCTCGTCCTTCCCCCGGCCCTCGCCCCGATCCAGGTGGTGATGGTCCCGATCTACAAGAGCGACGAGGAGCGCAGCCTGGTGCTGGACAAGATGTACGAAGTCAAGAAGGCCCTCGAAGCCAAGGGACACAGCGTGGAGGTCGATGACCGCGACAACCTGCGTCCGGGCTTCAAGTTCGCCGAATGGGAACTCAAGGGCGTTCCGGTGCGCCTGGCCATGGGTCCGCGCGACATCGCGAACGGCACCGTGGAGGTCGCCCGCCGCGACACGCTCGAGAAGATCACCGAGCCCCTGGAGGGCCTGGACGAACGGATCATCGGCCTGCTGGACGACATCCAGAAGAGCATCTACCAGCGCGCCTTCGACTTCCGCGCCGCCAACGTCCGGAAGGTGGACACCTGGGAGGAGTTCAAGGAAGAGATCGAGAAGGGCGGTTTCCTGCTGTGCCACTGGGACGGCACCGCCGAGACCGAGGCCCGGATCCAGGAAGAGACCAAGGCGACCATCCGCTGCATCCCTATGGACAGTTTCGTCTGCGAGGAAGAAGGCCAGTGCGTCTATAGCGGAAAGCCGTCGCACCAGCGAGTTATTTTTGCCCGCTCCTATTGATAATTAAAAGGTTAGAAGAAGATTATGAAGAAGTTGTTTACCCTTTTCGTGGCTGCGGTCAGCGCCACCGCGGTCCTCTCCGCGCAGGACGCCCAGAAAGCGGCCGCCGAGGCAGCCGCCGCCCTCACCGCCGCCCAGGACGTTCCCGTCGTCGCCCCCAAGCCCTCCTACTGGACGAATTCCATCCTGAACCAGATCAATTTCGGCCAGACGGCCCTGTGGAACTGGGCTGCCGGCGGCTATAACACCTACACCCTGTCCGCCGCCATCGACGCGAACGCGAACTACGCGAAGGACAAGTCCACCTGGAACAACCGCCTGCAACTGGACTACGGTTTCATGTACTCGGCCGACAAGCCCATCCTCCAGAAGACGAAGGACCGGATCTACTTCGAGTCCAAGTACGGATACAAGACGGACTTGAAACATCTGTTCTATTCGGTCAACTTCGACTTCCGGACCCAGTTCAACAACAACTACAAGTACGGCACCCCCAAGAACGGCGAAGGCGAGGAACCCTCCATCCAGGACTGGCTGGACGCCCGCACCCTGATGTCCGGCCTCTTCTCCCCGGCCTACACGAATCTCGGTATCGGTATCCTGTGGACGCCGAAGCCCTGGCTCAGCGTGAACTTTGCGCCCCTGACCGGCGGTTTCGTCATCGTCAACGACCCGCTGTTGCGCAACACTTACGGAATGCCTCTGAGGGAAGAGGGACTGGACAAGAGCGACGGCGAGAACTTCAAGCCGTTCCGCTTCGAACTCGGTGCCCAACTCAAGGTGGACGCCAAGTGGGTGATCAACGACAACTTCAGTTACACCACGCAGTTCGTGCTGTTCTCCAACTACCTGAACAAGCCCCTGAACATGCGCGTGAACTGGGATAACAAGATGTTCTGGAAGATGGCCAAGTACTTCGCCTTCACCATCTCCACGAACCTCATCTACGACGACCTCGTCAAGGTGAAACTGCTCGACGACGGAACCAAGGTCCCGGCCGTCCAGTTCAAGGAATTCTTCGAGTTCGGATTCACCTACACGATCGCCAACAAGAAATAACGGCCATGGTCCTTGTCGCCGTCAGCGGTGGCCGGGACTCGATGGTTCTGGCAGAAAAGGTTCGCTCCGAGGGCGGGCCTTTTGCCATTGCGCACTGCAACTTCCGGCTCCGGGGCGCCGACAGCGACGCCGACGAGGCCCTGGTCCGGGCTTGGGCGGAGCGCTGCGGCGTTCCCTGCCATGTGAAGGCCTTTGACACGGAGGCCGTTGCGGCTGCGGAAGGCATCAGCATCGAGATGGCCGCCCGGAAGCTCCGCTACCGCTGGTTCGGGGAACTGTGCCGGGAGCATGGGTATGAGGCCGTGCTGACGGCCCACCATGCCGGCGACAACGCCGAGACTTTCTTTCTGAATCTTCTCCGCGGGACCGGCATCAAAGGGCTCACCGGCATGAAGGCGGAGTCCTTCCTGCCCGATCCGGAATTTGCGGACATCCCGCTCAGAAGGCCCTTGCTGGGGCTTACGCGTGCGGAGATCGACCGTCTCGCTGCGCAGTGGCAGGTTCCCTACCGGGACGACCGGACCAATGCGGAAAACACCGTGAAGCGGAACAAACTCCGGAACCAGGTCTTCCCCGTCCTCCGGGAAATCAACCCGTCCTTCGAAAAGACGCTCGCCGAGGACATGGAACGCCTGTCGATGGTCTCCGCCATCGCCGAGGATTACTATCGGGAGAACGCATCCCTCCTTTGGGACGGGAAGCGCATCGACACGGCCCTGCTTCAGACCTTTCCCCACTGGGAATACCTCCTGTACCGGATCTTGGAAGAGGAAGGGATGAGCGCCCCGCTGATCGCCCAGGCGACGGACATCGTCCGGAGCGGCGCCAGCGGGAAGCGCGTGGGACCCTTTGTGAGCGCCGCCGGCCGGCTGGTCCGGGAGGAAAGTGCAGGCATGCCGGAAATCACCGTCACGGAGGAAGCGTGGGAACCGGGCCGCTCCCCCGTCATGCCCGCCGGCGTGCTCGCCGTGGACGCGGACAAGGTCCACGGGGAACTCGTGGCGGACCGCTGGGTGGCCGGGGACTGGATCCGGCCGCTCGGGATGCGGGGCCGCCGGAAACTGCAGGACTGGTTCAAGGACCGGCATTTCTCCCTCGTGGACAAGCAGCAGGCGGTCATCGTCCGCGACAGCGGACTGACGGATGCGCACCATGTGGTCGCCATCGCGGGCCACGTCATCGACGATACGTACAGGATTACCGCCGACACCCGGCGTATTTACCGGATTAAGTGATGGACAGGCGGCTGTTACTCTCCCTCGGTCTCATCGGGGTCGGTACCGGCGCTTTCGCCCAGGAGCGGCCGAACATCGTCCTCTTCCTGGTGGACGACATGGGCGTGATGGATACGTCGGTCCCATTCCTTACTGACAGTCAGGGGCTTCCGGTCCGATATCCCCTCAACGACCGGTATCGTACACCGAACATGGAGCGGCTCGCCCGGCAGGGTGTCCGGTTCTCCCAGTTCTATGCGCAGGGCGTCAGCTCCCCCTCCCGGGCGTCCCTTCTGACCGGACAGGACGCCGCCCGGCACCGGACAACGAACTGGATCCGCAGCGAGGAGAACAACCGGGACGAGTACGGGCCTTACGAGTGGAACTGGGAGGGTCTCCACAGCAGCGACCTCACGCTCCCCCGCGTCCTGCAGGCGGCCGGCTACCGGACCATCCATGTGGGCAAGGGGCATTTCGGTCCGTTTGAAAGCGAGGGGGCGGACCCGCTGAACCTGGGATTCGAGGTCAATGTCGCCGGTTCCTCCATCGGCGAGCCCGGCAGTTATCTGGGCGAGAACGGATACGGTCTCATCCGGGGCGTCCGCTCCCGGGCCGTGCCGGGACTGGACAAATACCACGGAACGGACACGTTCCTGACGGAGGCCCTGACCCTGGAAGCCCTGGCGCAGGTCGATACGGCCGTCACCACCGGAAAACCCTTCTTCCTGTATCTTTCGCACTATGCGGTCCATAACCCCTTCGAGACGGACCGCCGCTTCGCCGCCCATTACGCCGATACGTCCTACACCCCGGCCTCCCGCGGCTATGCCACGCTCATCGAGGGCATGGACAAGTCTCTCGGCGACGTGCTGGACCACCTGGAAAAGCTGGGCGTGGCAGAAAACACTTTGGTGGTCTTTTTGGGAGACAATGGCTCCGATGCTCCGCTAGGCGGGAGTCACGACATCGGCTCGTCGGCCCCTCTGAGAGGCAAGAAAGGATCCGAGTTCGAGGGCGGCACGCGCGTTCCGTGCATCTTCGCCTGGGCCCGGCCGGACCCCGGGAACCCACTCCAGCAACGGCTCCGCATCCGGCAGGGCGCCGTGTCGGAGCGCATCGGCACCATCATGGACATCTTCCCTACCCTGACGCTGGCCGCCGGGGCGCAGGATCTGGTTCCCCTGCCGCCCGCACATGCGGAAGACGGACAACTCCTGCAACCGCTTCTGGATGGTTCCGGCGATCCTTTCCGGGAGGATACCTTCCTCTGCCATTTCCCGCATCGGCACCGGGGCAGTTATTTCACCTCCTGGCGGCACGGCGACTGGAAACTCATCTACTATTACAACCCGGAACACCCGGACTACCCCCAGTGCACCCTCTTCAACCTGAAAGAGGACCCTTCCGAAAGCCATGACCTCCTTTCCGGGAAAGGTTCACACCGACACCGCTCCGTCGCCCGCCGCCTCCTGAACGAAATGATCGACCGCCTGGAACGCGACGGCGCCCTGTATCCGGTGGATTTCGAAGGCAAACCCGTCCCGCCCCGCCGGGATGCCGTGCGGTAAGGACCGCCCGGAGCGGCTATTCCGCTTCCTGGCGGCGGACGGCTTCCCGGAAGAAGTCCTTGCGCTGCTGCTGGGTGATGGGGTAGCGGGAAAGGCGGGAGGAGGGCTGGAGGCCGTCGGCGAGGTTGCACACGAACAGGTCGTCGACGTCGGCCAGGTACAGGCGGTCGTAACGGATGTCCTGGTCCCGTTGGATGCTCAGGGTGTAGTTCATGGTCTTCAGGGCTTCCGCTTCGCCCAACTGGTCCTTGCAGAAGACGAAGAGGCCGGTCTTTTCGAAATGGCCGTAAAAACCGTTTCCCACTTTGAAGACCTTGCTTTTGATGATGCGCCGCATGGGCTGGGCCATGGTCCAGTAGGACAGTTCCCGGGTGCCGATGTAGCGGCCGCCTTCCAGACCGTATGCGTAGCCCGTTTCCAGGATTTCGGCGAGGTCTTCGTCCTCCGGGTCAGGCGTGATGCCGGCGATGTCGGCCATGAGGGCCGCGGCGGCGTCCTTGGACTGTTCCATGGCGCGGGTGACTTCGATGCCGAGGGTGTGGCCGTCCGCCGACTGCAGGTCGGGACGGTCCCGGCCCACGAGCGAGGCGAACTCGCTGCCCAGCAGGGTCGAGAGCGTGATCTGGGCGTACTGCTCGAAGAAGCAGGTTCCGAAAGGTCGATGTGCCATGGCGTTCCGTGTGTTACGACTCCAAAGATAAGCATTTGTCTCGGAATTGAAAAGTGCGTATCTTTGCACGATACAAAGAATCGACTATGGAATTCACCGCAAAACAACTGGCGTATGTACTCCGCGGCACCGTGGACGGGGATGAGAACGCCTCCGCCACCAAGTTCGCCAAGATCGAGCACGGAAAGCCCGGCACCCTAAGTTTCTTCGCCAATCCCAAATACGAGCAATACGTCTATACCAGCGAGGCGTCCATCATCCTGGTGGACAAGACTTTCGAGCCCAAGCAGCCCGTGAAGGCCACGCTGGTGCGTGTGGACAACGCCTACACAGCCATCACCGAACTCCTCAAATATGTCTCCGACAAGAAAAAGAAGGCGCGCCGCCACCGGAGTCTCCGGGCCCGCTGGTTCTGGACGACGAAGTTCGGGAAGAACGTGTATCTCGGGGCTTTCTCCTTCGTGGGCCATCATACGGTCATTGGCGACAACACGCAGATCTATGAGAGCGTATACATCGGCGACGACTGCAAGATCGGCAAGGACTGCATCATCTATCCCGGCGTGCGCATCTACGCCGGTACGGTCATCGGCGACCGCACCATCCTCCACGCCGGCTGCGTGATCGGCGGAGACGGCTTCGGGAACGCCCCGCGTCCGGACGGCAGTTGGGAGAAGATCGAACACCTCGGGAACGTCATCATCGGCTCCGACGTGGAGATCGGCTGCAACACCACCGTGGACCGCGCCCAGATGGAATCCACCATCATCGGCGACGGCGTCCGGATCGACAACCTGTGCCAGATCGCCCATAACGTGGTGGTCGGCGACCATACCGTGATGGCCGCCCAGGTGGGCATCGCAGGGTCCACGACCATCGGCAAGTACTGCATCATCGCGGGCCAGGTGGGCATCGCCGGGCACCTGAAGATCGCGGACCACACCACCCTGCTGGCGCAGGCGGGCGTGATCGGCAACATCCGGAAGGAAGGCACGACGCTGCTGGGATCCCCCTGCATCGACCCCAAGCAGTACATGCGGGCTTACGCGAAGTTCCGTCAGAGCGGCTCCGAATAGCCTTTTTGGGGAATATCGGATTTTTGCTTACCTTTGCAAACTTGCAAGAAAAGTTTTACGAAGATAAGCGCTGATGCCCTGTAACCAGCATACCATCCGGAAATCCTACTATTTCGAGGGAAAAGGTCTCCATACCGGGACATATTCCCACATGAAACTGATGCCCGCACCGGCGGACCACGGCATCAAGTTCCGCCGGACCGACCTCCGGTCCAAACCGGTCATCGAAGCCTTTGCCGAGAACGTCACCAACACGGCCCGGAGCACCACCGTGTCCCACAACGAGGCCGTCGCCGTCACCATCGAGCACATCATGTCCGCCCTGACGGGGCTGGGCGTGGACAACGCCCTCATCGAACTGGACAACATCGAGGTCCCCATCCTGGACGGCAGCGCCCGCCCGTATGTGGAGGCCATCCTGCAGGACGGCCTGAAGGACCAGGGCGTCCCGCGCGAGTACATCGACATTCCCCAGTCCCTCGAGATCCGGGACGACCGCAGCGGTTCCTGGGTGCGCATCGAGCCCGCCGCCGGCCCTTCGGCCGACATTACCGTGGACTTCAATTCCAAGATCCTGGGCATCCAGTCCGCCCACTGGGACGAGCATGTGGACTACGCCCGCGAGATCGGCGTGTGCCGCACCTTCGTCTTCTTCCATGAGATCGAATACCTGTTCCGGAACAACCTGATCAAGGGCGGCGACGTGGACAACGCCATCGTCATCGTGGAGCATCCCGTGAACGAGGAGCAGCTGTCCTCCATCGCCCGGCTGTTCGACATGCCGGACCTCCAGGTCACCAGCGAAGGCTACCTGAACAACCTGCAGCTCCATTTCCCGGACGAGTGCGGCCGGCACAAGCTGCTGGACCTGCTCGGGGACATGCGCCTCGCCGGCGGCTACCTGAACGCCCGCATCACGGCCTACAAACCCGGACATTCCATCAACACGAAGGCGGCGAAAGCCCTCCGTGCCCTCTTGAAATAAACCATTACTATGAATACGAAGATCCATCCTCTGGCCGTCGTCAGCCCCAGCGCGAAGCTCGGGGAAGGCGTCGAAGTCGGCCCTTTCGCCTTCATCGATGACAATGTCGAGATCGGCGACGGCTGCAAGATCCTCCCGCACGCCACCATCTTTTCCTATGTCAAGATGGGCAAGGACTGCACCGTTTTCCCCGGTGCGGTCGTCGGCGCCGTTCCGCAGGACCTGAAGTTCGACGGCGAGGTCTCCTACGTGGAAATCGGCGACCGGGTGACCATCCGCGAGTGCGCCACCATCAACCGGGGCACCAAAGCCAGCGGCAAGTTCCTGACGAAGGTCGGGAATGACACCCTCGTGATGTCCTATGTCCATATCGCCCACGACTGCTGCATCGGCAACCACTGCATCCTCGTGAGCCACGTCGCCCTCGCCGGGGAGACGGACATCGAGGACTGGGCCATCCTGGGCGGCGGTACCATGGCGCATCAGTTCACCCACATCGGGCAGCATGCCATGGTGGGTGCCGGTTTCAAACTGGTCAAGGACGTCCCTCCGTACGTTCTCGCCGGCCGCGAGCCCGTGAGTTTCGAGGGCGTGAACCGCGTGGGCCTGAGCCGCCGCGGCTTCTCCGAGGAGAAGATCAACGAGATCAAGGACATCTATGAGACGCTGTACTTCAAGGGCATGAACGTGAGCGACGCCCTGGCGTACATCGAGCAGAACTTCCCGAAGACGGAAGAACGCGACAACATCATCGCCTTCATCCGCGGCTCCAAGCGCGGGGTCATCAACAAGCCCCGTCCTTCCCGCGGGTAACCGTGCTGCTCTCCACGGCATATTTTCCGCCGGCCGCCTGGTTCGCCCTCGTGGCCCGAGACATGACCCTGTCCCCGGACAGGGTTTCTCCTTCCATGGTCTTCCTGGAAGCCCGCGAGTCATACCAGAAACAGTCCTGGCGCAACCGTGCCTGCATCCTTGCCGGCGACGGCGTCCAGATGCTCCAGGTCCCGGTGGTCCATGCCGGGTCCATGCTTATCTCCGAAGTGCAGGTGGACTGGTCCACACCCTGGCTCGTTCGCTCGCAGCGGGCGCTGGATGCGGCGTACTATACATCCGCCTATTACGAGTATTACCGGGACGACCTCTTTGCCGTCATGGACATGAAGCCTGCGCTCCTCTGGGACTGGAACCTGTCCCTGATCCGGTTCATCCTGGACAAGACCGGCCTCGCGTGCCGGTTTGTGCCCACGGAGTCGTTCACGGCGCCCGGCACCGTCCCCGACGATTACCGGTATGTCCTCCACCCCAAGCGTCCGGACACCGTCCTCCGGGACCTCGGCCTGGAAAAGCCGTACTACCAGGTCTTCTCCGACCGCTTCGGCTTCACCCCCGGCCTTTCCGCCCTGGACCTCCTCTTCAACGAAGGCCCGGATGCAGTGCTGTGGCTGAAACGGCTCGCCTGACGGGAATCAATCTGGACAAATGATTTTGTTTTTCCGCAAAGAATTCTTATCTTTGCACCCGTGAACGAGATAGAGGACGAGGGTCCCCTATTTTTTGTTATATGGAGATTTCTCGACAAGCTCGAAATGACAGAGGAATATCCTCGAAATGACAGAGGAATATCCTCGAAATGACAGAGGAATGAAAAAGGAAGATATCATCCGGGCCGTGGAAACGGCCGTGCAGGAAAGAGGGTGCTTCGTCGTGGAAGTGACGGTGAGCGCCGCGAACGACGTGGAGATCGTGATCGAGAAGGAGGAAGGGATCGTGGACTGGGACGATTGCGCCGCGATCGACAAAGTGGTGCATGCCGCGTTCGACCAGGACGTGGAGGATTATTCCCTCACCGTATCCTCCGCCGGACTGGACCGGCCCTTCAAGGTGCTGAAACAGTACCTGAAGGCCGTCAGAAGCAAGGTGGACGTGAAGTTCAAGGGCGGACGCCGGCTCGTCGCCACCCTCACGGCCGCGACGGAAGACACTGTCACCCTGCAATATACGGCCCTGGAGGCCGTGGAAGGCAAGAAGAAGAAAGAGAAAGTGGAGCACGAGGACGTGTGCCCGCTTGCGGAGATCAACTCCGTCACCCCGTACATCGATTTCAAATAATACGACATAGACATGGCAAAAGACAAAGAAAAGGAAGTAACCCTGATCGACGCGTTCAAGGACTTCAAGGAAGAGAAGAGCATCGACCGCCCCGTCATGCTGGGCGTGCTGAAGGACGTGTTCCTCACCCAACTCGCCAAGACCTACGGCAGCGCCGACAACTTCGACGTGATCATCAACGTGGACAAGGGCGACTGTGAAATCTACCAGAACTTCGAGGTCGTGGAAAAGGTCGAGAACCCCGCCACCGAGATCACCGTCGATGAGATCGCGGCCGAGACCGGTGACGACGACTACGAGATCGGCGACACCTACACCCGCAAACTCAGTCTCTCCTCCTTCGGCCGCCGCGGCATCCTGAACATCCGCCAGAACCTCCAGGGCCGCATCATGGACATCGAGAAGGCCAA
>ODAJ012096663.1_pt1 | contig 17941 bp, 19 predicted proteins | sample 1539241 | NCBI WGS metagenome assembly ODAJ01 (sample SAMN02144231, study PRJEB22623) | gut metagenome | biome: sheep rumen | host: Ovis aries | place: New Zealand
GTAACGCTGCTCCATTTTACGGCAGGGTTTTCAAAAAAGCCGCTTACAAGGTTTTCAAGCGCTTTTGTATCTATCCTTTCGCCGTCCATGGCGGGGTTTATAACGCTCAGAGTGCTGTGAGAGCCCTTTGGTGTGGGAATAAAGGTGTTTGAGCCGAAAATATTGAAACCGTTGCCCTTGCTTGAGATATAGTTTATATCGTCCGCTTCAAGTGCAAGCGCCGATATCTCGTCCATGCCTTTTTGTGCAAGGTCGCTGCGTTTCAGGCTGAAACATACCGTCCTGCCGCTGCCCGATATGTAGGTCTGCACCACGTTTTCGGTGGTGTTGGGTATGAGCAGCACAAGGTCTATATCTTCGGGCAGTGAAAGCTGCTTTTTGCTTATGCCGAGCGCCTTTGTAAAGTCCGCCGACGTAATGGAGTTTGATATATCGTAAATAACACAGCGGTTGTTGAACAGGTGCGACCAGTCTATCTGTGCATCGCCGACCTCGCCTTTTGATACGGTGTCTGCGATAAGTTTGTCAAAATTGGCGCGGTATGAAGTGTTCAGCACGTTTTCTTTGCGGCATACAGCCTTGTTGTCGCCAAGGCTTATTATAAGCCTGTCTATGCCGTAAAATGCGCTTTGTCCGCCCGAAAGATAACCCGTTGAAATAAACGAAAAAAAGTTATGGCTTGAATATTCTTCAAACCATAACTCTGTCGTCTGGTAAATTGCTAAGATCATTAAAAAAGCTATAAATAAATTCTTGCTAAAATTTTTCATATCTTTTTGTCCTCTCCGGACTTTTTATTTGTTCTGTCCGGGCAATGCGATGTACTGTGACAAAACAGCCTTTATGAAGCGGCCTTTTCTGTTGATGACAGTTGAAACTTCGGAGTGTTTGTTTCCGTTTGAAGCCGCAACTATAACATAATTTTTGCCCTCGGCAAGATCGACGCTCTGGCTGAATATGCCTGCGGAACCTACCGTTATTGAATAACTGCTGTCAAGGAACTTGTTATCGGGGTCTGTAATATCGTAAACGGAGATAGTAACAACTGTGTCTTTTGAAGCCGTACCCGAGATAAGACGTGTGGAATCAAAGGTGATGTCACAGGCCTTTTCGGTGTTTATACCGCCCGTTACCGCAAAATTATCAACAGGAAGAACATCGGTGTCCGCCGCAAATGTATTTACTGCATGCAAAGCCAGAATACTTGCTGCGATCAAGATAAATGCCAAAAATCTTTTCATTTTATTTCCTCCTTCCGATAATCAGATTTGAATTAACCATACTAAAATCAATAACTGCACTGAAATACTATGTATCTTATTCTTGTGAATATTATACACTATTAATGTTACAGAACCATTACAGACGCCTTTCATTAATATAACATTATCAAAGATCTGCCAAAAATCACTTAAAAACCGCTATTTCTTCAAGTTCTTTGCGCTTTGGTGCCGTGGGGTCGTTTTCCCTTTTGCCAAGTGCAAGCACGGCCGTTACCTGCTGCGAAGCGGGTATATTAAATACGGCGCGCAGGGCTTTTTCGTCTCTTATACCCATTATAAGTGTGTCATAGCCAAGTTCTTTTGCTTTTAAAATAAAGTAGGAATTCTGAAGTCCGAGGTCGTATGCACCCCACTGGTCGCCAAGTTCGTTCACCTGTGAACCGTCGGGCATAAAGCCTGCGTTTTTCATCTCGAATGCCGTAACGATAAGTGCGGCGGCATTGGCGGAATTGTTTTGGTTGAATGAGGGCAGGGCAGCGGAGACCGCCGAAACAGCCTCGGGGCTCAATGCAATGTAGTATCTGCCCGTCTGTGAATTTTTCCAGGACGGTGCCTGCTGTGCAGCCTTTAATATTTCTTCTATCTCGGCTTTGGTTATCTCAACGCCGCTTTTATATTTTCTTACACTTCTTCTTTCTTCGATAAGTTTTGAAAATTCCATAAAAACAACTCCTTTTGATAAATTAACTTAATAAATTGACCTTGACAGATCAACGGTCGCCGTTTTCTTCATCCCATCTTAAAGCATCAAATATAGCATCTTCAAGCGAATAAGTGGGCTTCCAGCCTATGGCTTTCTGCGCAAGGCGTATATTTGCGTATGAACCGCTTATATCGCCCTGTCTGCGCGGACCTATGCGTGTGTTTATCTTCTCGCCCGTTACGTTTTCAAAAGCCATTATAAACTCTTTTACCGTAACGTCAACGCCCGAGCCTATATTCAGGCTCAAAAAGTTGTCGCTATACTCGCTGCCTGCGTTTTCAAACGCTTTTTCGAAGTTTTCTATCGCCTTGACATTTGCCTGCGCCACATCCCATACGTGGATATAGTCACGCACGCAGGTGCCGTCGCGTGTGTCCCAGTCGTCGCCCGAGACCACAAAGGTATTCTCTTCGCAGTTGAGTATGCGGATAAGGCGGCTTATTATATTCGCCGAACCCTTTACAAGACCGCTGCGTGAGCGCGGGTCCGCACCTATGGGGTTGAAATATCTCAATGCTATGCACTGCATATTGTATGCGCTGCAAAAATCTTTAAGCATCATTTCGGTGATATATTTTGTTCTGCCGAACGGGCTGCGCGGCTTGATGGGGCTGCGCTCCGTCACCATATAGCCGGGTACATTGTCGTATACCGCTGCGGATGATGAAAAAATTATCCTGTTTATACCGAGATCGTGCAGGTTTTTGAAAAACTCCATCGTCTTGACAACATTGAGCGAATAATACTCGTAAGGGTTGCTGACGGAAAGAGAGACCGTCGAAAGCTCGGCGCAGTGTATTGCCGCATATATATCGGGGTGTTCCGCTATTATATTTTTAAGGGCGGTGCTGTCGGAAATGTCGGCGCAGTAAAGGCTGACACGCTCTGACGGTGTTTCTTTGTCCGCGGCAGTGTCGATTATAACGCACTCGTGTCCGGCATCAATAAAAGCATTGCATATTGTTTTGCCGAGATAGCCGCAGCCCCCCGTAATAAGAATTTTCATATGGATACACCTCGCATCTTTCAAATCACTCGTTATATATGTATATATAATCTATTTTAAAACATTGCGGTCAATTTTTCAAGTAAAAAATAAATATTTTTCATTTTTATAAATTACCCATAATTTTTTTTATTATGTTTAAAAAAATTTTTTGAAATTTGCTATTGACAAATGTTTTTTATTGGTGTATTATGAATGCAAATATTTTAAAACCGATGAGACGGAGATAAAAACGGCGAACGCCCTTACAGAGAGCTTGGAGGCTGGAAACAAGCAGGAAACACACCGTTAAATGGACCGTTGAGGGTTTGTTGAAATGCGTTTGCAGAGTATACAAAACGTAGGGCATACGTTAGTTGTCATGGGTATGTATGTACCCTGTAATGAGTGCACGGCTCCTGCCGTGAAGCAAGGTGGCACCGCGGATCGACTTATTTAAGTTTCTTACCGTCCTTGACAGATACAGTTGTTTTCTGTCGGGGACGTTTTTTTATGCTCCGTACAGAATGTTATTTATTAAATCATAATTTTGGAAGGAGAAAAAAATATGCTTAATTTCAAACCATCTTTTGAAGAAGTGAAAAAACTTGCCGAAAGCGGCGAATACGGTGTTATTCCCGTTAGCTGTGAGACGGATGCACACAATGTAGATCCGATGAACGTGCTGAAATGCCTTAAAAAAGTGGACGGTCACTGCTATATCCTCGAAAGCTTTGAGGACAGCAAACAATGGGGCAGATACAGTTTTCTGGGCTGTCAGCCGCTGCTTGAGATAACCGCAAAAGACGGCATCACGACCGTTAAAACAAAGCTTACCAAACAGGAACTTGACCTTGACCCGCGTGAGTATATCAGGCAGGTGCTCAGAGAAAACAAAAGCCCTGTTTTTGATTATCTTCCGAGCTTTACGGGCGGTCTTGTGGGCTATTTTTCCTATGATTACATCAAATATTCCGAACCGACGCTAAAACTCAACGCAAAGGACACGGACGGTTTTAAAGACCTTGACCTTATGCTTTTTGACAAGGTGATCGCTTTTGACAACTATTCAAATAAGGTACAGTTTATAGTGAATATACCGACCGACAGCTATAAGACAGCCTATCATGCCGCAAAATACGAACTGCGCAGGCTTATGGAGATAGCCCTTTACGGTGAGGAGGAAAAAACGGAGAAACTTGTTTTAAGATCGGATTTCAAGCCGCTTTTCAATAAAGAAGAATACTGTGAAATGGTCAACAGGGCAAAGCACTATATAAAGGAAGGCGATATTTTCCAGGCTGTCATTTCAAACAGGCTTGAAGCCGAAACGGAGGGCAGTCTTTTAGGGACTTACGATATATTGTGCAAAACAAATCCCTCGCCCTATATGTTCTATTTTTCGGGCAGTGACGGCGAGATAGCGGGTGCAAGCCCCGAAACGCTGGTGAAGCTTGAAAACGGTATTCTGCATACTTTTCCGCTTGCGGGCACAAGACGCCGCGGCAAGACAGAGGAAGAGGACAAGGCGCTTGAAAAAGAACTGCTGGCGGACGAAAAGGAACTTGCCGAGCATAATATGCTTGTGGACCTTGGCAGGAACGATATAGGCAAAATAAGCAAATTCGGCACCGTTGAGGTGGAAAAATATATGAGCATCGAAAGATTTTCTCATGTTATGCACATAGGCTCGACCGTAAGGGGCGAGATAAGGGACGACAGAGACTGTATAGATGCGGTGGATGCCATACTGCCTGCGGGTACGCTCTCGGGTGCACCGAAATTAAGAGCCTGTGAGATAATAAACGAACTTGAGGACAACAAACGCGGCATTTACGGCGGTGCGATAGGCTATATATCGTTTACGGGCAACCTTGATGTATGTATTGCCATACGTCTTGCTTTTTCAAAAAACAACAAGGTCTTTATACGTTCGGGCGCAGGCATAGTTGCCGACAGCGTGCCCGAAAACGAATATAACGAATGTCTGCAAAAGGCGGCGGCAGTGGTCAATGCGGTAAAAACGGCAAGTGAGGTGTGAGATATGATACTTCTGATAGATAATTACGACAGCTTTTCATACAATGTTTTTCAGCTTGTGGGCACGGTAACGGAGGATATGAAAGTCATACGGAACGACGAACTCACGGTCGGTGAGATAAAGGCGCTTGCTCCCGAAGCGGTCATACTTTCACCCGGACCGGGCAGACCCGAAAACGCAGGTGTCTGCGAAGATATTGTAAAGGAACTTGATGTGCCGATACTTGGCATCTGCCTTGGTCATCAGGCAATATGCGAGGCTCTCGGCGGCAAAGTGACCTATGCAAAACAGCTTATGCACGGCAAACAGTCCGTGGCGGAAGCCGATACCGACAGCCTGCTTTTCAAGGGTATGGACAAAAATATCACGGTAGGCAGATACCACAGCCTCTGTGCGGATGAAGAAACTTTGCCTGCCTGCCTTAAAGTAACGGCAAGAACGCCCGATGGTGAGATAATGGCGGTGGAACACAGGGAAAAACCGATATACGGTCTCCAATTCCACCCCGAATCGGTACTGACACCGAACGGACTTGATATATTGAAGAACTTTTTGAACGGGGTGAAGAAATGATATTACGGGAAATAGCCGAAAAGACGGCAGAAAGAACGGAAAACGAAAAAAAGAGCCTTCCGCTTTCGCTTGTAAGGACGCAGGCGGAGGCTATGGATAAAAACACGGGCTTTCCGTTTAAAAAAGTGCTTGCAAAGCAGGGCTTAAGCTTTATATGCGAGGTGAAAAAAGCCTCGCCCTCAAAAGGCATTATAGCGGAGGATTTTGACTATCTTTCGATCGCAAAGGAATATGAAAATGCGGGAGCAGCCGCAATTTCCTGCCTTACTGAGCCTTTTTGGTTCAAGGGTTCGGACAGGTATCTTGAAGAGATAAGCAAAAATGTGTCCATACCCGTTTTGCGCAAGGATTTTACGGTCGATGAATATATGATATACCGCGCAAAAATACTCGGCGCAGATGCCGTGCTGCTCATATGCGCTGTTTTAAGCCCGTCACAGTTGAAAGAATACTGTGATATTGCCGCAGGTCTCGGTTTGTCCGCACTTGTGGAAGCACATGACGAAAACGAGATAGGTATGGCGCTTGATGCAAAGGCGGAGATAATAGGTGTAAACAACCGTAATTTAAAGGATTTTACGGTAGATATAAACAATTCGATAAATTTAAGAAAGTTTGTGCCGCCCGAGGTAATTTATGTTTCCGAAAGCGGTATGAAAACAAACGAGGATATTGCAAAACTTTATAAAAACGGCGTGAATGCCGTGCTGATAGGTGAAACGCTGATGCGAAGCGGCAATAAGAAAGAAATGCTTGCCCGACTCGGAAAAGGGTGTATGTAAACAGAGGGCGTATATGATGAAGATAAAGATATGCGGCTTGTTCCGTGACGAGGATATAACTTATGTAAATGCGGCAAAGCCCGATTATATCGGTTTTGTGTTCTTTGAAAAAAGTCACCGCAATGTTTCTTTTGAACGTGCGGCACAGCTGAAGAAAAAACTCGATAAAAGTATAAAGGCGGTCGGGGTTTTTGTTGACGAACCCTTGGCGGATATGGTAAAATATGTGACCGAAGATGTGCTTGATGTGATACAGCTGCACGGGCACGAGGACAACGAATATATAAAGGCACTGAAAACCGTAGGCAGCAAACCCGTATGGCAGGCTTTTAAAATACGCAGCAAAGAAGACGTGCAAAAAGCAGGGAACTCCGCTGCGGATATGCTTGTGTTGGATAACGGAAAGGGCACGGGCGAAAGCTTTGACTGGTCGCTGCTTGAAAATATCGGCCGACCGTTTTTCCTTGCAGGCGGCATAAATGCCGAAAATATTGACGGGGCGCTCGAATACTCGCCTTATGGCATAGATGTCAGCAGCGGTGCGGAGACCGACAAAGTAAAGGACAGGAAGAAAATTGAATATATAGTTGCAAAATGCAGAAGAGATAAAAAACAGAAAGGAAATGAAAAAAAATGAGTAAAGGCAGATTTGGCGAATTCGGCGGACAGTATGTTCCCGAGACCCTTATGAACACGCTTTATGAGCTTGAAGAGGCTTATGAGTTCTATAAAAACGACAAGGCGTTCAATGACGAACTCACCGCTCTTTTGAATGACTATGCAGGCAGACCCTCGCTTTTGTACTATGCCGAAAAAATGACAGAAGATCTCGGCGGTCCGAAGATATATATCAAAAGAGAGGACCTTAACCACACGGGTTCGCACAAGATAAACAACGTACTCGGTCAGGCGCTGCTTGCAAAAAAAATGGGCAAGACCCGTCTTATAGCGGAAACGGGCGCAGGTCAGCACGGTGTTGCAACGGCAACGGCAGCTGCGCTTCTGGGTATGGAATGTGAAATATTCATGGGCAAGGAGGATACCGACCGTCAGGCGCTCAATGTGTACAGAATGGAACTTCTCGGCGCAAAGGTACACGCGGTAACATCGGGCACGATGACCCTTAAAGATGCGGTAAACGAGACTATGCGCGAATGGGCGACACGCTGTTCCGATACGCATTATGCGCTCGGCAGTGTTATGGGACCGCATCCTTTCCCGATGATAGTGCGCGATTTCCAGAGCGTTATCTCAAAGGAAGCAAGAGCGCAGATACTTGAAAAGGAGGGCAAACTCCCTGCGGCTGTTATCGCCTGTGTCGGCGGCGGCAGCAATGCAATGGGTATGTTCTATAACTTTATAGGCGACAAGGATGTTAAGCTTATCGGCTGTGAGGCTGCGGGCAAGGGTGTTGATACAGAACTCCATGCGGCTACCATAGCAAAGGGCAGTCTCGGTATCTTCCACGGTATGAAAAGCTATTTCTGCCAGGACGAATACGGTCAGATCGCTCCCGTATATTCTATCTCGGCAGGTCTTGACTATCCCGGCATAGGTCCCGAACACGCAAACCTGTATAAAACGGGCAGGGCGCAGTATTATCCGATCACAGACGACGAGGCGGTCGCGGCATTTGAGTATATAGCAAAGACAGAGGGCATTATCGCGGCTATAGAAAGCTCGCACGCAGTCGCTTATGTTATGAAGCACGCAAAGGATTTTGCAAAGGACGAAAGCATCATTATCTGTCTTTCGGGCAGGGGCGACAAGGACGTTGCCGCAATTGCACGCTACAAGGGGGTAAATATCTATGAGTGATATATTTAAGGACAAAATATTTAAAGAAAAGGCGTTTATACCCTTTATCACGGCAGGCGACCCCACGGCGGAAAGCACCGTGAAATATATTCTTGCCATGGCAAGGGCAGGCGCTGACCTTATAGAGGTAGGCATACCGTTCTCCGACCCTATAGCAGAGGGTATTGTTATTCAGGAAGCCGATATACGCGCACTCTCGGGCGGTATGACAACGGACGGCGTTTTTGACATAGTTAAAAAAGTGCGTGAACAAAGCAATGTTCCGCTTGCGTTTATGACTTATATAAACCCCGTTTTCCACTACGGCTACGATAAGTTTTTTGCAAAGTGCAAAGAACTTGATGTCTGCGCCGTTATAATCCCCGATATGCCTTTTGAGGAAAGAGCGGAGATAAAAGATACGGCAAAAGAATATGGGGTAAAGGTCATTTACCTTGTTGCGCCCACTTCGCATGAGCGTGTGAAAAGCATAGCAAAAGAAGCCGAGGGCTTTATATATATAGTATCTTCAATGGGTGTTACGGGTGTGAGAAACACTATAAGCACAAATCTTTCCGAGATAGTTTCGGCTATTCGCGAAGTGACAGATACGCCCTGTGCCATCGGTTTTGGCATAAGCACACCCGAACAGGCTCAAAAAATGGCAGGTATTGCGGACGGTGCGATAGTAGGCAGCGCAATAGTGAAAATGATAGGTGAATACGGCGAAAATGCCGAAGAAAAAGTCTATGAATATGTTAAAAGTATGAAAAAAGCCGTTTCAAAGGCATAAAAAACGGGCTGCCGCATTATACGGCAGCCTTGCTTATTTTACATCAATCCTTTTCCTGCGTTCCACGCCTGACCTACCTTTTCGCCGACTGCAAAATAGCCGTTTCTGTATTGGTCAAAAATAAGGGCATTTACTTTTTCGGGCAGTATTTTGTCCTTGTCGCCCACAACCTTTTCGTCTGCGCTTACATTAACTATTTTTCCGACTATGGCGTGCATATTCTCGGTGTTTATCTCCTCTGCAAGCTCACATTCTATCGTAACGGGGAACTCCGTTATTACCGGTGCGTTCACAAATTCGCTCTTAACGGCATGATAACCCGTTCTTTCAAATTTATCTTTCATTTTGTTGCCTGTTGCAATGCCGAAAAAGTCGGCAGCTTCGATATTTTCAACATCTGCAATGCTTACTGTAAAAGCCTTTGTTTCCATGATGTTCTTTGTGGTCTTGTGATCGGCATCTATAAAAAGTGCGATCTTATCCATAGCGCAGATCTGCGCCCAGGCTGCGTTCATTGCGCAGATATTGCCGTCGGCACCGTAAGCGGCGATAATAGCCACGGGCATGGGGAACAATGCAGGCTGTACACCTAAATTCTTTCTCATATTAAATACCTCCATATATATTTTTTGAGGCAGGATATAACAAAACCGCCCTTTTTTATTATAACATACAAAAAAACAAAGTCAAGCGAATGAGAAGTTTTGAAAAGTTTTGAGTTTTGATATAATAAGCGGAAAAACAGGCTTTCTTAAAATTGACAATCCCCCCTCTTTTGGTATATAATAAGAAGAATAAGAAGGCGTGCGGAAAATTTATCTTCCTCACAGATAACAAACTATCGAATATATGAGAAGGAAAACAGATATGAAAACTATTTTTATCGAATGTAAAATGGGCGCGGCAGGGGATATGCTGATGTCGGCTTTATCCGAACTTCATCCCGATCCCGAGGGGTTTGTCGCGCGTTTTAACGCACTTGGCATAAAAGATGTGCGTATAGAGCGGCACAAAGAGAAAAAATGCGGTATAGAGGGTACGCATATACGTGTTTTCTGCGGAGAGACCGAGGAAGATGAAGATATGCACGAGCATAGCCGCGAACACGGTCATGAGCATGAACACGGTCACGAACACAGTCGCCTGAGCGATGTGGAGGGCATTATCCGCTCTCTTCCCGCTGCGAAAAAGGTGTGTGAAAACGCGATCGGTGTGTACAGGCTGCTTGCTGCGGCAGAGGCAAAAGTACACGGCAGTGATATTGAAAACATACATTTTCACGAAGTCGGCACGATGGATGCGATCGCCGATATTGTCGGTGTGTGTATGCTTATTGACGAACTCGGTGCGGACAGAATAACGGCTTCTCCCGTGAATGTCGGCGGCGGCTTTGTGAAATGCGCACACGGCATACTGCCCGTGCCTGCGCCTGCCACTGCGGAACTTCTGCGCGGCATACCTATGTATTCAAACACGGATGAGGGCGAACTCTGCACACCAACGGGAGCGGCGCTTTTAAAATATTTTGTATCGGAATTTTGCGATATGCCGCTTATGAGCGTTGAAAAAACGGGCTGCGGTCTTGGCACAAAGAATTTTAAGCGCGCTAATATCCTGCGTGTTTTCATTGGCGAAACGGGCGGAAATACCGATGAGATATTCGAGCTTTCGTGCAATATAGACGATATGACGGGCGAAGAAATAGCTTTTGCATCGGAAATGATATTCAAGGCGGGTGCAAGGGATGTTTTCACCTCACCCATATATATGAAAAAAAGCCGTCCTGCGCTGCTTTTAAGCTGTATCTGTACGGCAGATAAAAGGGATGATGTTGTGCGTGCCGTTTTCAGGCATACTTCAACTATCGGCATAAGGGAGTATAAATGCGGCAGATATATCCTTGACCGCGAAGAAAAGCAGGAAGACACCAAATACGGCAAACTGCGCATAAAAACGGTATCGGGCTACGGTGTAAAGCGTGAAAAGCCCGAGTTTGAAGATGCCGCAACGGCGGCGGAAGAAAACAATGTGCCGCTTTTTGAGATAAAGAACGAGATCATCCGCAAAAGGAGCTGAACAATATGACACCAAAAGAGCTTTCGTACCGACTTTCGGACAATATATCAAAGATAATAAAAGGCAAGCGTGCGGAAACGGAGCTTATTATCGCCGCTTTGTTTGCAGGCGGCAATGTCCTTACGGAGGATGTGCCCGGTACGGGCAAGACGATGCTTGCAAAAACGCTTGCGGCAAGCATAGGCTGCAAATTCAGGCGAATACAGTTCACACCCGACCTTTTGCCCGCCGACCTTACGGGCGTAACCTATTTTGATCCAAAAGCGGCGGATTTTACTTTCCGCAGGGGGGCGGTCTTTACCAATATTCTTCTTGCGGACGAGATAAACCGTGCCACACCGCGCACACAGTCCGCACTTCTGGAGGCTATGGAGGAAAAGCAGATAACGGTGGACGGAACAACATATGTGCTTGAAAGTCCGTTTTTTGTTATCGCCACGCAAAACCCTGTTGAAACGCAGGGTACCTATCCGCTGCCCGAAGCGCAGCTTGACCGTTTTATGATACGTCTTTCGCTGGGTTATCCCACGGCGGAGGAATATATCAGCCTTATAAACACCCACGGCAAAGGCAGACCGCTTGATGATATAAAACCCGTATGCACGGCAGAGGATATAATAAATGCGTATTCGGATTGCGAAAAGGTCGTTATACATCCCGAACTTGCGGCATATATAGTTACTCTTGCCGAAAAAACAAGGGTGTTTGAGGGTGTTGCGCTTGGATTGAGCACACGCGCCGTCCTTGCCGCGGTAAGGCTTGCAAGGGCTTATGCCGCAGTAAAGGGCAGGGATTTTGTCACACCCGAGGATATAAAATATATCTTCCCGTATACCGCCGCACACCGTCTGATACTTTCGGGCGGTTACAAGCATAAAAAAGGCAGGGCGGAAGAAATAATACGCGAGATAATGCAAACCGTTGATGTACCGACGGAAGAGTGGGGATGAGATGAAGCTGACAGGGTGAACGGTATTTGACCGCACCCTGAACGACCCGCCCCCATAATAACAGGAGGACAATATGAACCAGAACAAAATACTTGACAGCATAAATTCATTGACTGTTTACAAAAACATTGCAAATGACGAGATAATACGTATTCTGAAACGTGTACTCACAGATGAGGACAACCTTGAAGCGCTTGCGGAACTTACCGATTTTCTTGTAAACCGTGCGGAAGAAAAGGGCTTTAGTGGCAACCTTTTCAAGAACTATATAAGACACCTTATTTTTTCGGACGAGAATGTGTTTACACTTGCCTGCGAAAACAACAAAAATGTCACGGGGACTACACTTTACGCACTTGCAAAGGCAGATATAGATGCGCTTTCGGACCTTGCGGAACTTGACCTGACCGAACTGCCCGACAGCCGCTTTATGTCGGCAGCTATGCAGGGACTTATGGACTACACGCCCTGTGAAGCAAAGGTCGAATACACTGCGGAAAACGGCAGTACCGATATTGACCGCCTTATAGATTTCCACCGCAAAAACGGCTGCGGTGATATTTCGGTTTACCGCGTTTTCAAGTACAAGAGTGAGACAAAGTCGCTTGTCGGCATTGCTCATCCCGACCCTATCACTTTTGACGATCTTATCGGATATAAGGCGCAGACGGACGAACTGCGCGATAACACGCTGGCATTTATAAACGGCTGTCCCGCAAACAATATTCTGCTTGTGGGCGCAAGGGGCACGGGCAAATCGTCTTCGGTAAAGGCGCTTATAAACGAATATTATGATAAGGGTCTGCGCCTTGTGGAGATAACCAAAGAGCAGATAGCGGAACTGCCCGATATACTCAAACTTTTAAGACCGCGCGGCAGACGTTTTATCGTGTATATAGACGATCTTTCGTTTGACGAGAATGAATTGCAGTACAAGTATATGAAATCGCTGCTTGAGGGCGGCAGTGAGGGCAAGCCCGAAAATGTTGTCTTTTATGCAACAAGCAACCGCCGTCACCTTATCCAGGAAAAATGGAGCGACCGCGCACAGGGCAGTGCAGAGGCGGAGATACATACCATCGATACAATGAACGAAAAACTCTCGCTTTCCGACCGTTTCGGTATAACCATAACCTATGCAAAACCCACACCGCAGGAATATGTGAATATTGCTCTCGGTCTTGCGCATAAAAACGGTATAGATCTGCCCGATGAAGAAATAAAGCAGGCAGCACTGCGCTGGGAACTCAACCAAAAAGGTATGTCGGGCAGGACGGCAAAACAGTTTGTGGAAAACCTTGTGTGGGAAACACGGAAAAAATTAAGATCATAATAAGGCTTATCAGCAGGGGCAGCCGCAGTTTTCCTACGCGGCAGCCCCTTTTTGCTTTACGCGGGTGATGTTCCGAAAAAAACTCACTCTTTTTTGGGACGCTTCTTTTTCTAATATAAATTGATAACTCAAAAACAAATAATACTTGAAATACATAATAAAATTTAGTATAATATTATTAAGAATGTGCCACTGTGCGCATTTTGACGAAAAATAGGTTAAGGAGCTTATAAATGAAGGGTTTTTTAAGCATTGACAGCAAATTTTACAAGTATATGACCTTTTTCAGCGACCTTGTTATACTTACCGTGCTGTGGACTATATGCAGTCTGCCCATTATCACCTCGGGCGCGGCTACCACTGCAATGTATTATGTGCTTACCCGTCAGCTTTCCGACAGAGAGGGCTATGTGGGCAAGGACTTTTTCAGAAGTTTCAGGCAGAACTTTGTGCAGGCGACTTTTCTTACGATAATAAGCCTTGTAATGGCATGGATAATATATATCAACATAAACAATATGCAGACATCATCGTTTATGTTCCCCGTGCAGTTTGTGCTTTGCTATGAACTTATAATCACAATGATATATATTTTCCCCATACTTTCACGCTTTGACAACGGCGTTTTCGGTACGATAAAAGCGGCTATCTATATGGCAAACAAGCACCTGCTGACCACTTTCACCTGTCTGGGGCTTATGGCAGCGCTGGTGATATTCTGCTATTATCAGCCGATAATGATAGTTGTGTGTGCGGGCGTTTACGGCTGGCTCACATCGCTTATGTTTATGAAAGTATTTAAAAAATACCTGCCTTCTATGGATATAGACCCAAGCCTTACAAATGCCGAAGTGGCTGAAAAAGAGGCTGCGGAGAGGGAAAGGGAAGAAATGCTCAGACGTATCAGGGAAGAAAAAGGTCAGAACAGAAACGAACAGGATAAAGAAGTACAGGATAAAGAAGTACAGGACAGGAACACGGCAAACGATAACGAATAATATGTAAAGGACTTGATATTATGTATGATGATCCTATAGTACGCGCGATCGGTTCAAGACACGAGATATTTGACGAAAACGACCCTCTTACACAGGATTTTTTAAGCTGCATAAGCGACCTGCTTGAGCACAAAAGGGTGCAGAAGCTTAAAAAATATCACCAGCACTGCAATACATCGCGTTTGCAGCACTGTATAAGTGTAAGTTACTACAGTTATCTTATTGCAAGAAAAATCGGCGCAGACCCGCGCAAAGCCGCAAGAGCAGGGCTTTTGCACGATCTGTTCCTCTATGATTGGCGCACAAAGAAAACGCCGCAGGTACACGCATTTTTCCACCCGAAAGCTGCCGCAGAGAATGCCAAAAGGGTGACGGAGCTTTCCGACTGCGAAATAGATGCTATTTTAAAACATATGTGGCCGCTGTGTTGGGGTCTGCCTGCTTACAGGGAGTCCGTGGCAGTGACTTTGGCGGATAAATACGCGGCATCAATTGAGGTGGTTTATCAGTGGAGTATGGTGTGTCTGCGGAAACTGCATTTGGTGAGAGGCTGAAAACAAAAGCTGTCTTATCCTCGGGATGCGGCAGCTTTTTCCTATTTATATGATTTGATTTATATGATTTGAAATTCTGAATATCGGAGGTAGACCAATGGGGCTTAAAGCTCAGATACAAACGGTCAAAAAGAAAGACCCCGCAATAAAAAGCGGTCTTGAAGTTATTTTATATCCGAGCTTCTGGGCTATGCTGTTTCACAGCGTGGCGCATAAGCTTTATCTAAAAAAGCACTTTTTCACGGCAAGGCTTATCTCACAGCTTTCAAGGGGCTGGACGGGTATAGAGATACACCCCGGCGCAAAGATAGGCAAGGGTGTGTTCATAGACCACGGTATGGCGGTCGTTATCGGCGAGACCTGCGAGATAGGCGATAATGTTCTTATCTATCAGGGTGTTACTCTCGGCGGTACGGGCAAGGATGTCGGCAAACGTCATCCCACCGTGGGCAACAACGTGCTTATCGGCTCGGGCGCAAGGGTGCTCGGACCCATAAATATAGGCGATAATTCAAAAATAGGCGCAGGCAGTGTTGTACTGCATGATGTTGCGCCGTATTCCACTGTTGTCGGTGTGCCGGGTCATGCGGTACGGATAAGGAACGAGGCATGCCCGTCCGACACTCTTGACCAGCTTATGCTGCCCGATGTGATGGAAATGGAGATAAACCGCTTGAAAAGCGAATACAGCGTATTGACAAAGCGGCTTGAAGAAAGCCTTTCCGAATTGAAGCAGGAAAATGAAGAATTAAGGAAAGAAATCGAAGAATTAAAGAATAAATGAGAGGTTTAAATTATGAAGCTTTATAACACTTTAACACGAAGAAAAGAGGAGTTTGTGCCGCTTGAAGAGGGCAAAATAAAAATGTATGTCTGCGGTCCCACCGTTTATGATTTTATCCATATCGGCAATGCACGCCCTTACGTTATTTTTGACACTATCAGACGCTATTTTGAATATAAGGGCTATGAAGTCAACTATGTTCAGAACTTTACAGATGTTGACGATAAAATAATCAAGCGTGCGAATGCCGAGGGCGTGGAGTCTACGGTCATATCCGAAAGATATATTGCGGAGGCGCTTAAAGATGCGCAGGGTCTTAATGTCGAGCCTGCGACCAAAAACCCGAAAGTTACCGAGGAAATGCCCTATATCATACAAATGGTGCAGACACTTATCGACAAGGGTCATGCCTATGAGGTGGACGGTACGGTGTTCTTTGATACAAAATCTTTCGAGGGCTACGGCAAGCTGTCGGGCAAAAATATCGACGACCTTATGGCAGGCGCAAGAATAGACGTTGATGACAACAAGAAAAGCCCTATGGACTTTGTACTCTGGAAACCCAAAAAGCCCGGCGAACCCGCCTGGGACTCACCCTGGGGCGAGGGTCGTCCCGGCTGGCATATCGAATGTTCGGTAATGGCAAAGAGGTATCTGGGCGATACCATTGATATACACGCAGGCGGCGAGGACCTTATCTTCCCGCACCACGAAAACGAGATAGCACAGAGCGAAGCCGCAAACGGTGTGCAGTTTGCAAAATATTGGATGCACAACGGCTTTATCAATGTAGATAACGAGAAAATGAGCAAATCGAAGGGCAATTTCTTTACACTGCGTGAAATAGTGGCGGAAGTGCCTTATGATGTGGTGCGTTTCTTTATTTTGAGCGGTCATTACAGAAGCCCCATCAACTTTTCGCGTGAGCTTATGGAAGCCGCAGGTACAAGCCTTGACAGAATAAAGAACTGTGCAAGATCGCTTGATTTTATCGTGAAAAATGTTCAGGGCGAAATGACAGAGGACGAGAAGAAACTCTCCGAACAGGCAGATGAATTCCGTGTTCAGCTTGAAAATGCAATGGAGGACGATTTCAACACAGCCGATGCCGTAACGGCGATATTTGAACTTGTTACCTTTGCAAACCGCAATGTAAGCGAGTCTTCGTCAAAAGCTTTTGCCGAGGATATTTTGAACAAACTGCTCAAACTCTGCTCGATATTGGGTATCGACCCCGTCGAAAAGACCGAAGATAACGGCGATACCGCAAAAATAGAGGAACTTATAGCAAAGCGCACAGAGGCTAAAAAGGCAAAGGATTTTGCAACAGCCGATGCTATCCGCGCGGAATTGCTTGAAATGGGTGTTGTTATCGAAGATACAAGAGCGGGTGTACGTTGGTCATATGCAAAATAATATAAATCCAAAGGAATATTCGCCGCTTGCGCTTGCGTATATCGGCGATTCCGTTTTTGATATTCTTGTGAGAGAAATGCTGCTTGCAAGGGGCAATATGCCCGTGAACAAGCTGCATAAGCTTGCCAAAGGCTATGTAAATGCAGGCTCACAGGCAAAAATGTATATTTTTCTTGAAGATAAGGTGACGGAAGAAGAACTTGCGGTGATGAAACGCGGCAGAAATGCCAAAAGCTATACCACCGCAAAAAATCAGTCCGTGACGGACTACCGCCACGCAACGGGTCTGGAAGCCCTTTTCGGCTATCTGTATCTGAAAGGTGATAAAGAGAGGATAAGGGAATTGTTTGAATTGTGCGTGGGCGAATTTGACAGCTAATGACAGAAATACAGGAGAAACCGATGTTTGGATCAGTTCGGAAAGTGAAGAAATAAAAAAGGAATTGCTGAAAGAACAGAAAAAACGTAAAAAATACGGCGGAGAATTGTCGAATATTCAGCAAGTATGGCTTAATGTCATTGATGAGCCCGTACACAATATTGAGATTATAAATGAAAATATACGGGTATTAAAATTGTCGCTGATAAAAGAGGTTTGAAATTTGAGTGGTGGAGAAAAGTCTGAAATAGGGGTTGTTTTGTGGGATAAATTATCATTTACGTTAGTAGTAGAGTTGCATTAGCCTTGGCTCCCCTTTAGCGCAGCGATCAGGGGAGCTGGCAGCCGCAGGCTGACTGAGGGGTTTACGAGTGTTGTTGCTTATCGTTGCACAACACTAAAGTAGTCGCAAATAAACCCCTCCACCACGCTGCGCGCGGTCCCCCTCCCCTAAACGCTGCGCTAAAGGGGAGGCAAGACTAATGCAACGTCTT
>ODAJ011973341.1_pt1 | contig 17929 bp, 17 predicted proteins | sample 1539241 | NCBI WGS metagenome assembly ODAJ01 (sample SAMN02144231, study PRJEB22623) | gut metagenome | biome: sheep rumen | host: Ovis aries | place: New Zealand
TTCTGTTGCTCATTGTATAAAAATAAAACGACCCGCACATTTGAGCATCGTTGAGAGGCTTGGCGGGTTCTGGTGGTGCAAAGGTACTGCATTAATTTGAAATAGCCAAACTTTTTTGAAGAAAAAAGCGGTGAGGACCAGCTTTTAGAATAAAAGCAGCTAATCGCCGACATCAGTACCAACCAGAGTCTTCAGCCAAATAAGTACAACGGCAAGGAGCTGGACTTGATGCACGGACTGAACACCTATGATTATGGCGCACGACAATATGACCCGATAACAGTAACGTGGAACGGGATGGAACCGTTAGTACCGCCATATTTCTACCTTTTCGGGATAATTTTTATCTCCATTGGACTATAATTTCAGAAATTATATTTAAATTTGCAGCATAATTACAAAAACGGTATGAATATCAGTGATACTTTAAAGAGCCGTTATCTGTGGCTGAACCTTCTTGCCATGGTTGTCGTCGTTGTGCTGTTGTGTGTTGCGGCGTTCTACGGCATAGGGGTTTACACGCACCACGGAGAAGAGATAAGTATTCCGGATGTAAGACATAAATCATACGATGAAGCTGCCACTATCCTTGAAAATCTTGGTATGGAGGTGGAGGTTAGCGACACGGGTTATGTGAAGACTCTGCCGCCAGACTTCGTCCTGGAACAGTCGTTACGTCCCGGAACGAAGGTTAAGAGTGGAAGGGTGGTATATCTGGTGATAAACTCGTCGAGCACTCCGACGCTGACAATACCTGACGTGATAGATAACAGCTCATATCGTGAGGCACGTGCAAAACTGGAGGCTATGGGCTTCAAGGTGGGTATGCCTAACAGGATACCTGGCGAGAAGGACTGGGTTTATGGCATTCGTGTGCGCGGCATGAACGTGACGGCAGGACAGAAGGTGTCTATAGAGGATGTGCTGGTGCTGCAGGTCGGCGACGGAATGATTGATTCAGACGACTCGATAATGTCGGCTACTCCTATATATGGTGATATATATGGCGACTCTACCTTGATGGATCATGAGTTGCATCAGGATGTGAGCGGTGAACATGATGACTTTGAAGTTGTAACGGGACCTTGACAATGAATGACGAGATAGAAGAGGTTGAATTGTACGAACACTTCCGTGTTGTTGTTGACAAGGGACAGGTGCCATTACGTATCGATAAGTTCCTTGCCGAGAAACTGCAGCATTCCAGCCGCAACAGGATTCAGCAGGCTGCTGACGCTGGTTTCGTACATGTTAACGACCGCCCTGTTAAGAGCAACTACAAGGTGCGTCCCGACGACGTGGTGACGCTGATGCTTGACCGTCCTCACTATGACGATACCATCGAGGCGGAGGACATCCCCTTGGACATAGTCTATGAGGACGACCAGTTGATGGTTATCAACAAACCTGCGGGAATGGTGGTGCATCCGGGATGCGGCAACTATCACGGCACACTGGTGAACGCTATAGCGTGGCACCTGCGTAACAACCCCAACTACGACCCTAACGACCCCGCCGTAGGACTTGTTCACCGCATTGATAAAGATACCAGCGGACTGCTTGTGGCGGCAAAGACACCCGACGCAAAGACGTCGCTCGGAGTGCAGTTCTTTAACAAAACGACGCACCGCAGCTACAACGCGCTGGTGTGGGGCAACTTCGTTGAGGACGAGGGGCGCATAGAAGGCAACATAGGACGTGACCCTAAGGACCGTCTGCGCATGGACGTGTTCCCGCCGGACTCCGACCAGGGGAAACCGGCAGTTACACACTACAGGGTGCTGGAACGCTACGGATATACCACGCTGGTGGAATGTATTCTGGAAACGGGCAGGACGCACCAGATAAGGGCTCACATGAAACATATAGGACATCCGCTCTTTGCCGACGAACGCTATGGGGGTATGGAGATACGACGCGGTGAGCGCACGGCAAACTACAAGGCGTTTATCCAGAACTGCTTTAAACTGTGCCCGCGACAGGTGCTACACGCCCGCACACTGGGATTTGTCCACCCGACGACAAAACAACAAATGGACTTCACCAGCGAATGGCCTGACGACATGAAGGCGTTGATAGAAAAGTGGAGGAAAAGAAATTTAGTTGATAGTTAATAGTGAATAGCTGTGATTACATTTAAATCATAAGGTGTTGATAAATAGTAAAATAGAAAAACATTAAATAAAAATATACTTAAATGCAAAAAAAGACAATTGCCATAGTATGTGGCGGTGACTCATCAGAGCACGACGTGTCGCTTCGTTCGGCACAAGGTTTGTATTCCTTCTTTGACAAGGAACGTTATAATGTATATATTGTTGATGTCAGGGGGTTAGACTGGCACGCAGAGCTGCCAGACGGCACTACGGCGCCTATAGACCTTAATGATTTCTCGTTCAGGATTGACGGCAAGAAGGTTATTTTTGATTATGCTTATATAACTATCCACGGCACCCCGGGAGAGAATGGTATTATGCAGGGATATTTCGAGCTTGTCCACATTCCCTACAGCACCAGTGGCGTACTTGTCGAGGCAATGACGTTCGACAAGTTCGTGCTTAACCAGTACCTGCGCAGCTACGGCGTGAGTGTTGCTGACTCGCTGCTCATCCGACGCGGCTACGAGGATATGGTCAGCGACGACGAGGTTGAAGAACGCATAGGAATGCCATGTTTCGTGAAGCCTGCTACCGACGGCTCTTCCTTCGGAGTGTCGAAGGTGAAGAATAAAGACCAACTGGCTCCCGCCATCCGTAAGGCTATGATGGAGAGCGACGAGGTTATGGTGGAGACATTCCTTGAAGGTACAGAGATAACGTCAGGAATGTACAAGACGGCAGAAAAGACGGTGATATTCCCTATCACCGAGGTGGTCACCTTCAACGAGTTCTTCGACTATGACGCTAAGTACAACGGACAGGTTCGCGAGATTACCCCAGCACGTATTCCCGAAGAGACTGCGGAGCGTGTACGCAAGATTACCAACCACATCTACGACATACTTCATTGTAACGGCATCATACGTGTTGACTATATCATTTCCAAGGAAGGCAAAATCTTTATGCTTGAAGTGAATACTACTCCCGGAATGACTCCCACGAGTTTCATCCCGCAACAGGTTAAGGCTGCCGGACTAACTATGACAGACGTGCTTACAGACATCGTGGAGAACCAAATCTGAACGAGTTTATAGTTTTTAGTGAATAGTTTATAGTTTTGATTACATTTTATCGATAAGTATCTTATGTTGAAAATAGAAGAGAGCCCCCTTAAGATAAAGTCTGAAGCATTTTCTGATAGAATATGTAAACTATACAACTTCCTTCGCTACGAAAAGAAAGAAAAAACTTTGTCTGAACAAATATACAGAAGCGGGACTAGTATAGGTGCCAACATCGCAGAAAGCAGATTTGCACAAAGTGAAGCAGACTTTATTCACAAATTATCCATCGCTTTAAAAGAAGCAGGTGAAACGGAATATTGGTTAGGACTATTGTATAAATCTTCCTGTATAGACGAGTCCGGATATAAGTCTATGAAGTCTGACAATACAGAAATAATAAAGATGTTAACATCATCAATAAAAACGATGAAGAGTAAACTCGGAAAGTAGTAATCATAACTATTCACTATTCACTATAAACTTTAAACTATGAATCAATTTGACGAGATCCGTCCCTATGAGGCGGAAGAGATGCAGGAAGCGTTTGAAGGACTTTTGAACGACAGACAGTTTGCTTTGGTGCTGAAGGGCTTTGTGCCTTGGATGCCTAAGGTGGTGCGCAACGGGTTGTTACGACTGATGTTCCGAGGTGTTAAGACTCCCCTCGACTTCCAGATGCGGTTCATGAAACCGGTGGTGAAATACATTATTTGGAAGTACAGCGACGGTATCTCGTTCGACGACTCCGAGCTGAAAAGCCAGAAAGGTAATTCTGAATTAAGATACACCTTCGTCAGCAATCATCGCGACATTGTTCTTGATTCCGCCTTCCTTGACCTTATGCTTGTTAACGCAGGCTATCCTACCACGGTAGAGATAGGTATCGGAGACAACCTGCTTATCTATCCCTGGATAAAGCGTCTGGTGCGCATGAACAAAGCCTTCACCGTACGTCGCGGACTGTCGCCGAAGGAAATGCTTGCCTCAAGTCAGCTGATGAGTGAGTATATACACTATGCGGTGACACAGAAGAAGGAGAATATATGGATAGCACAGCGCGAAGGACGTGCCAAGGACTCCGACGACCGCACACAGGAGTCGGTACTCAAGATGCTTGCTATGGGAGGAGACCTTCGCGAGCTGAACATCGTACCGCTTACGATAAGCTATGAGTACGACCCGTGTGACTACCTGAAAGCGCAGGAGTTCCAGCAGAAGCGTGATAATCCGGCGTTTAAGAAGAGTCGTCAGGACGACCTTGACAACATGAAGACAGGAATCTTCGGATATAAGGGACGGGTGCATTATCACTGCGGAACACCTATAAACGCGTGGATTGACGAGTTGAAGGATTTGCCCAGAAATGAGTTTTTCACGGCTGTGGCACAAAGGATGGACAGCGAGATACATGCCGGCTACCGACTGTTCCCATGCAATTATGTAGCACTTGACGAACTCCGTGGTACTACAGAATTTTCTTCTTACTATACGAAGAAAGACAAAGAGAAGTTCGACGACTATATCTCGGGACAGATAGCAAAGGTTAAGTTGCATAACCGCGACGAGAAATTCCTCCGCGAGCGTATGCTGACGATGTATGCCAATCCGGCGGTTAATAAATTGAGAATTTAGAGTTGAGAATTTCGAATTATGATTACCTGTATTAGGCGTTTATTCTTTTTTGCTACAGTTCTCTTCTTGCTCTCGTCATGTACCGCCGACGGTTACAAGTCCGGTGACGGAGGACTCTCTTATCTTACTGTGGAGTTCGGTGAGGTAAAGACAGCAGAGGCGAAGACGATAGTTGGCTTCTCTTCCGACGACGGACTCGACGTGAACTTCTCACGTCCCTATACTGCCGAGTGGGCAGACAAGGCAAATGGAACATACAGAGCCTTAGTCTATTATGACAAGGTGGAGAAGGGCAGTACCTTTGCCCATTCCATATCGCAGGTGCCTGTGGTGAAACCACTCATAACAAATCGTCCCGACACAGTGAAGACAGACCCCTTAATCTTTGAGAGTGCGTGGAAGAGCACTAACGGGAAGTATCTCAATGTGGGTTTCTACGTGAAGACAGGTACTGCCGACGGGAAGATAAACAAGCAGCTTCTCGGTGTGTGGAGAGAAAAAGTAGTAGAGCACGCTGACGGGACAAAGGATGTATATCTCAAAGTTATGCACTCACAAAACAAAGCCCCTGAGTTCTACAGAACCAAGGGCTATATGAGTATTCCTCTTGACGGAATGCAGAATGACCGTATCTTCCTGTCCGTCGTTACTTATGACGGGGAAGTTACAAAAACTTTTCCAACTCTTTAAGGTCTTCTTCTGTTGTTGACCAGCTTGTGGTAAAACGGCAGATGGTGTGCGACGTATCAGCCTTTCCCCATACGGAGAAGATGATGTGTTGGCGCAGCTCCGCCAGTTTGGTGTTGTTGAGGATAACAAACTGTTGATTTGTGGGAGAGTCGATGAAGAACTTATAACCTTTCTTCGCAAAGATGTCGCGCATCTTCTCCGCCATAACATTAGCATGACGCGAGATGTCGAAATACAGGTTGTCGGTGAAGAGTGCATCGAACTGCAGACCGTGGAGTCTGCCCTTAGCAACAACAGCACCGTGTTGCTTCTGGATGCTGAAGAAGTGAGGATGAGCGTTGTTGTGGGTAAAGACAATAGCCTCGCCGCAGAGTGCTCCTACCTTTGTGCCACCAATGTAGAACACGTCGCAGTGCTTTGCAAGATAGGGTAGTGTGATATCGTTGCCGGTGGCTGTCAGTCCGTAGCCCAGTCGTGCTCCGTCGATGTACAGCGTGATGTCGTACTTACGGCATATCTGCCAGATGGCATCAAGTTCCTTGGCGCTATATAGCGTGCCGTACTCCGTAGGGAAGGTGAGATATACCAATCCTGGATAGACAGCATGCATATTACTGCCGTCGTGCATGTAGTCGTCAAGATACTTCTCCAACTCGTTAGGGTCCATCTTGCCATTATGCTCACGGAGGGTGATAATCTTGTGTTCTGTGAACTCTATGGCTCCAGCCTCGTGAACGTTGATATGACCTGTGTCGATAGCAATCACTCCCTCGTAGGTGTGGAGTATAGAGTCGATGACGGTGGCATTAGTCTGGGTGCCGCCGGTGAGGAAAAACACCTGGGCGTCAGGGGTGCCGCATGCAGCCTTTATCTTCTCCTTTGCCTGCATGCTCCACTTGTCTTCGCCGTAGCACAGACTCTGTTTGTCGTTGGTCTCGATGAGTCGTTGCAGCACCATAGGGTGCGCTCCGTTGTTATAGTCACTTTCAAATGAAATCATATTCTTTATTATTTAAAGGCTTTCCAACATACGTTTGATAACTACCTCGGCGGAAATCTCTCTGTTTGCTGCCTCGGGGATAACCAGCGAGTTCGGGCTCTCTATGACATCGTCGGTAACGATAAGTCCGCGACGTACAGGGAGACAGTGCATGAACTTGCCGTTGTTTGTCCACGACATGTGTTCCGCATCAACCGTCCACGACATATCCTTGCAGGTTATCTTGCCGTAGTCGGCGGGGGTCGTGACACCCGGGTTCGACCAGTTCTTGGCATATATGAAGTCGGCACCCTCGAAAGCCTTGCGCTGATTGTATTCAATACGTGCATTACCAACAAATTTCGGGTCCAGCTCATAGCCTTCAGGATGTGTTATGACGAAATCCACGTCGGCAGCATTCATCCATTGTGCGAAGGAGTTCGGCACAGCCTGCGGAAGCGCTTTGCAGTGAGGAGCCCAGGTGAGGACGACCTTGCACTTGCCCCGACCCCTCTCCTGCTCCCCCGAGGGGGAGTGACTACCGCACAGAAAGCCTCCCCTCGGGGAGGTCTGGAGGGGGTTGTACTCCTCTATGGTTATCAGGTCGGCGAATGCCTGTAGCGGGTGTACCGTTGCCGTCTCCATAGCGAAGACGGGACGTCCGCTGTATTTCACAAACTGATTGACGATAGTCTCGGCATAGTCGAAATCGCGGTCAGTAAGTCCTGCAAAGGAGCGTACACCGATGATGTCGCAGTATGAACCCATCACAGGGATGGCCTCCAACAGGTGTTCCGACTTATCGCCATCCATGATGACGCCACGTTCGGTCTCCAACTTCCACGCACCGGCATTAACGTCGAGAACGATGACGTTCATGCCTAAGTTCATCGCTGCCTTCTGTGTTGACAGACGTGTACGCAGGGAATTGTTGAAGAATATCATCAACAGCGTCTTGTTCTTTCCGAGATGTTGAAAGGCAAAACGGTCTTTTTTCACTTCCTGTGCCTCAGCGAGTGCTGCTCTGAGATCGCCAAGGTCTTCTACGTTAAAGAATGTCTTCATATGTTTGCTTATTTGTCGCAGCTGAGCTGCGACCTACTTCAAAATTATAATTATAATCACTAACCTCTAATCACTAACCTCTAACCACTAACCTCTAACCACTAACCACTAACCTCTAACCTGTCCTTCTCCTTCGATGAGCCACTTGTAGGTTGTCATTTCCTCTAACGCCATTGGTCCTCGGGGTCCTAATTTTTGTGTTGAGATACCAATTTCGGCACCAAGACCGAACTGTGCTCCGTCGGTGAATGAGGTAGGCGCATTCCAATAGACGCATGCTGCATCGACTTCGCGTTGGAAGCGTCGTGCTGCAGCCTCGTTCTGCGTTACTATCGACTCGCTGTGTCCAGAGCCGTGACGAGCTATGTGGTCTATGGCGTCGTCCAATGACTCCACCGTCACCACGTTCATCTTATAGTCCATGAATTCTGTGTCGTACCGCTCCTCTTCGTTCATGTAGAACGTCACCCGGTCTTTCATCGGTGCCAGCAATTCCGGCAGGTCGCCAAGGCGGTCCTTATGAACAAGCAGCGTGTCTAAGGCGTTACATACCGACACCCGTCGGGTCTTGGAATTGTTGACGATAGCCTTTCCCATCTCCAGGTCGCCGTCCTTGTCGAAATATACGTGTACCACGCCAGCTCCGGTCTCTATAACAGGCACCTTGGCGTTGTCGCGGACGAAGTCTATGAGTCGTCTGCCGCCGCGTGGTATGCATACGTCAATGAACCCCACAGCACCGAGCATCTCTGCCGTAGCTTCGTGGGTCGCGGGGAGTAGTGTTACGACATTCTCGTCGATGGCATTGTCGCGTAGTACCTTGTGGATGAGTTTTATGGCAGCCTGGTTAGAGTTGTCTGCATCGCTGCCACCCTTTAGTACGCATGCATTGCCGCTTTTGAAACATAGTGAGAACACGTCGAAGGTAACGTTAGGGCGTGCCTCATAGATAACGCCAATCACTCCGAATGGTACGCTGATACGACACAGTCGCAGACCATTGTCGAGAGTTCTTTTGTTGGTAATATGTCCTAAGGGTGTGGGCAGAGTAGCCACGTGACGCATGTCGGCAGCGATGTCCTCAAGACGTTTCTCTGTGAGTTGAAGACGGTCATACAGAGGATTACTGCGATCCATCTTTGCGAGGTCTTTGGCATTCTCCTCCAAAAGTGTCGTGCTGTTAGCCACTATGGCATCAGCTACGGCAAGGAGTATATTGTTGCGCTGGTCATCGGTAATGTTGTTAAGTGTCTTACACGAAGCCTTCGCGTTTTTGAACATTTCTTTTATTTGCATGGTGTAAATTCTGTATGTGGTGTTGACTGGATGTTGGTGAGCAGATCAACGATGATATTCTCACGTTCGCCATTTGCAATGATGACACGTATTCCTGACTTCTGAACCTTTCGCGCAGTAGTATGTTTAGAGTGCATACCACCACGTCCGAAAGCACTCTTCTCGGGCTGTATATATTCGGAGATATCGTGCTCAGGTGATACACAGCTTATCAGCTTAGCCTCTGGGTCGTCAGGATGGCGGTCGAAGATGCCGTCGATGTTAGAAAGGAGGATAAGCATATCTGCCTTCATCATCACGGCGATGAGTCCCGAGAGCTCGTCGTTGTCGGTGAACATCAACTCGGTGACGGAAACGGTGTCGTTCTCGTTGACTATGGGTAGCACTCCGTTTTCGAGCATCACCGTCATACACGCTCTCTGGTTCTCGTACTGCTCACCTGGTTGGAAGTTCTCCTTCATAGTGAGGACCTGTCCTACGTGGATGCCAAACTCGCGGAAGAGGTCGTAGTATAGTCCCACGAGTTTCACCTGACCGACGGCAGAGAAGAGCTGGCGCTGTTCTACCGAGTCAAGGGAGTGGTCGGTATGCAGTTCACCGCGTCCTGACGCCATAGCACCCGAAGATACGAGTATCACCTCGTGGCCCTCTTTGCGAAGCCACGCTATCTGATCGACAAGTGCTGACATCCTTGTGACGTCGAGCTTCCCGTCGGGTCTGGTGAGGACATTGGAACCTACCTTAATTACTATCCTTTGTTTCATCTTTTTACTTCAATACGTATCGTTTTGTCTGCAAATGTAGTTCTTTTTTCTTAAATCGCAATATAAATGATTAAAATTTATCGAACAAAATCACTTGCTTTTTCGATGAATTAATGATAGATAATCCACAAAACGAAAGCAATTTTCCCAAATGTTCAAGTTCGTATTTGCCTTTAAACATAAAAATCATTAACTTTGCAAGCAAAAGAACGCTTATATGCCGAAACAGACTAAAAGTGTTTGTTTGTTGTTTAGGACTTTAGTTCTGACACTCTTAAGTATGCTGATGTTGGGTGCCTGCACTCAGCACAAGAGCGGAGAGCTGTCAGAAGAGGTCCTTAAAGCATTGAAAGATGCCGATGATTCCGTGAACATTCTTTCGCCTAATGCGTTGAAAATAATAGGAAAACACATGAGTGAAGCTGCCGACAGCAACGAGTACTACAGCTACGAGTTGCTGAGGGTGAAATATCATCTTCTTGAAGGTAATGGAGGCAGCATGGCGGCGAGCATTAATAACGTGGAACGCTATGCGCGCGGCGCAGAGCCGTCGATACGTCAGCGGCATATACTGGCAATGGCGCTGAACGCCAAGGCGGCAATACTCCACAACCTCCACCAGGAGCCCAAGGAACAGCTGGCGCTATACACAGAGGCATACAGACTGCTGCTGCACAAGGGCGACACCATTGACCTGGTGACCGACGTGTGTGCCAACATTGCTGACACGTACATCCAGATGAACGATATGGCGCAGGCTGCCAACTGGTACCGCAGGGCGTTGTTCCTGGTAGATTCGCTTCGGTTGCCGGGAAATCGCGACGTGATGCTGCAAATGGGACTGGGAAGGGTGTATGTCAACTTAGACGACTTCGAAATGGCGCGTGAATGCTACGAAGCTGTGGAAAAAGAGGAAAAGACACTGACACCCGGCATGATGGCGTACTTCCTCACCAACTACGGCAATTTCTTCTACTACAGGAAGGATTATGAGAACTCGCTGAAGCAGTTCCTCAGGTTAGAAAGCCTCCTTGGTAAATTAGGCATTAAGGATGGCTACGAATACAGCCTTTGCAAGGTTAACCTTGCCGACGTATATCTTAATATGGACAGTCTGAAACTGTCGGAGGAGAATATCGTTGTGCCTGAGAAATTCTTCAGCGCCGTCAACGACGAGGTGGGATTATACTACGTTAATACTATACGTATAGGACAGGCAGTGAAAGGAGGTCACCCTGAGAGAGTGCCGCAGATACTGGCAGGGGAACGTCTCTCCATGGAGCCCGAGATGGGTATAAAAGAAATACGCGAACGGTATCTCATGGACTACTATACGGCGCGTGGCGATTATCGCACGGCGTACGAAATGGTGATAAAGAGTGAAAGTAAGGAGGACTCGTTGAAAAAAAGTCAGCATATTATGCACACAGCCGACATTATGACCCGTTTCACTGAGGATACCCTGCGGCTGCACCATAGGATAGCTATGAATGAGAAAGATGCCAAGATGGAGCGACAGACGCTTTTCTTCGTGCTGATACTTGTTATAGCACTATTGGCGGTGCTGCTATGGATGTTCCATGCGCGGAACCAAAAGGCAAAAATGCAGCGCCGCTTGCTCGATATGCGACTCAGTGTGCTACGAAACAGAATATCGCCACACTTCACCTTCAACGTCCTGAACAACGAAATGGCAACGGTTCCCGACGACCGGCAACAACAGCTCTCGGCGCTGGCAAAACTGATAAGGGAGAACCTGGACTTGTCGCTGTGTGACCTTATTACGCTGAAACAGGAACTCGACTTCATAGGGACCTATCTTGGCATAGTGGAACAAAGTGTCGGCAAGATAGACTACCGACTGGTGACTGACGCGTCGTTAGATATTGAAACGACAATGATACCACCGATGCTTATACAAATACTTGTTGAGAATGCCGTAAAGCACGGATTTAAAGGCTTGGACGCTCCGCACCTGCTGAGTATAGAACTTAAAAAAGACCGCCAATCCATTGAGACAGTAGTAACTAATAACGGCAACGCCTTCGACATAAGGAGCGAAGCCACAGGTAACGGACTAAAAATAATACGCACTGTGGTGAACCTGCTGAACCAACAGCGGGGACACAGCGCCACATTCTCTATTGAAAACAAGGCAGGAGAGACCGTAGCTAAACTCCGATTGCCGCTAATGAAAAGTGAAACATAAAAACTAAATTCCAGAATTATGAATGTACTGATAGTTGATGACGAAAAAAGGGCAATAGACCTTTTGAAGAAAAATTTGGAGAAATACGACGATATCGACGTCGTGGCAAGTGCTATGACTGGTGCTGCAGGACTGCAGAAACTCATAGGCAGTTATATTGATGTTGTCTTCCTTGATATAAAACTCCCCGACATAAACGGTATGGAGTTCATGGCGCGAATGCGCGAGAAACATCCTAAGTGCAAGGTTGTTATCTGTTCCGGCTTCGACGAATATATGCTGCAGGCTTTCAGAGAGTCGGCTTTCGACTTCCTGCTTAAACCTATTGACGACTCCGAACTTGACATCGTTATTAAGCGTCTGCGCAAAGAGGAGGAAAGTCCTAAAGAGAGCTCTATACGCAAACAGGGAATAGACAGAATACTGGTATATACCAACGCCGTTGACTTCCACATCGTTAATGTAAGCGACATCGTAGTGTTCCAGTATAACGGCAACATCCGTTCATGGGAGGTGGTCATAGCAGGCTTTGATCGCCCCGTGCGTCTTAAGCGCACCATCAACAAGGAACTGCTGCTACACATGGACAGTCAGTTCGTGCAGGTCAATCAGCGCTATATCATAAACTTCAACTATCTTATGAGCGTTACCGACAATACCTGCCGTTTTTATCCACCGTTCAGTCATATTGACTACGTTACGGTGAGCCATCTCTTCCGTAAACGACTTATCCAACGCTTCAACTCATTGTAATATTAATGAATGTTTAACTAAAATAAACAATATCATGAAGAAAGTAAGATTTATTTTATCCTTGTTGCTCGTAGCAGCAATGAGCTTTCTTCTTACCACCTGCGGTGATGATAAGAAAGAGAAGAGTAGCGGTAGTAGTTCTGTAGAAAGCGCACTTGTCGGTTATTGGTTCGGCTCGTCTGTTAATACCAGCGAGGGACTTTGGATGGTCCTAAATCTAAAGAGCAATGGTTATGCTGATTATAGACTTTTTAGAAGCGACGTAAATGACTACCATGATATATCAAATTTTACATCACTTCCCTGGAGATATAACTCATCCAAGAACCATATATTCCTCTATATTTCTGATACTGAAGGTTATTCCTTCCCAATATTGTCGTACTCAGGTAACTATATGACTGTAACCAGAACTTTAAGCGGTAACGTTATACAATTCAATCTAGAACGCAGTAGTGGTTCCTCAAGTGGAGGCTCATCTGGTGGTGGTTCAGGCGGTGGTAGCTCGTCAGGAAAACAGTGTACGTACTGCCAAGGTAATGGCAAGTGTAATTTTTACACCAGTTATACAGGCAATAAGTACTATTGTCACGGCTCAGGAAAATGCCAGTTCTGCGGTGGTGACGGATATACCGATGGCTTTGGAATAAACAACGTGTTGTGCACCAACTGCTATGGCTATAAGGGAAGCGGTAAGTGCTCATACTGTGAAGGAACAGGAATTTGTTCTAAATGCGGGGGAACCGGATATCGGTAATAATTTAGAAATAACAATCAATAATTAAATAAAATAAAGTCGCTGACCTAAATCAGCGACTTTATTATTTAATTGTCAATTATCAATTGAATATTACAGTGCAAGAATCTGCTTTGCTGTTTCGTTCTCGGGCTGTATTTCGAGGAGCTTCTGGGCATATTCCTTAGCAGTTGCTACGTTGTCGTTCTGGATGTAGTAAACGGCGAGGTAGTTGTATGCAACGCCGAGGGTCGCTATCTCACCCTTTGACTTCTCTGCCTTAGCACCAACGCTGTTTGCATATTCTTCGTAGTAAGGCTTTGCTTCACCCTGTTTTACGTCAGGATTGATAGTGTGGTGGATACCTGCGCGCTTGTATGTAGCGTAGTCCTTGTTCTTCGGGAAAGCTTTTGCCAGTTCTACGTACTGTTCGTCAGCATTGAGCAGGTCGCGTTTCTTTGCTGCGGGGTCTGTCTCTATTTCGCTGAGGTCGATGTAGATGTTAGCCAGAGTCTCGTAGTCGCTGACTGTCTTCTTATCACCTTTAGCCATATACTGGTTGTAGTAGTCTATTGCCTTAGCGTGGTTCTTGTCGTTCATGTGAGCGTCAGAGAGCAGCTTCAGCACGTCGCGCTTGTTGTTGTCCATCTGGTAAGCCTTCTCGAACTGCTTGATAGCGTTCTTGTAGTCCTTCTTGCCAACGTATGCGTGTCCGTAGTTCTCGTAGTCAGAGTAGATAGCCTTCAGCGAGTCAGAGTGGTTGAAGAGCAGGTCAGCATACTTCAGGGCCTCGTCGTAGTTCTTCAGCACGAGGTTGTTATAGAATGCCAGACGGTTGAATGCTGCATGTCCTGGCTCTCTCTTCTTGCCGTAGAGGGCAATGTCAAGTGACTTCTTGTTCTCCTGATTAGCGTAGGCTATTGTAGCGTACTCTGCCAACTGGCTGCGGTCCAGCTTAGACTTGTCGCACTTGTCGTAGTACTCAAGAGCCTTACCGAGTTTGCCGGCACGATAGTAGAAATGAGCAGCCTCTGCGTCAACAGGGTAGTCTGGACGTATGGTGCGCAGTTTCTCGAGAGCCTCTACGGCTCCTGCGGGGTCAACCTTCTGGTATATGCGTGCGTACTTAACGTAACCCATGGGGTTCTGCGGGTCCAGTGTCATTGCTGTCTGGTACCAGTTTGCTGCCTCACCTGCGTTCTCCTTGTTAGCCTCGATGTCGCCGAGGAGAATGTAGCCTGCTCCAGCCTTCTTGTTGGCCTTGATAGCGAGGTCGGCGTACTTCTTTGCGTTCTCGAAGTCCTTGATGTCGAGGTAAGCGCGTCCGATGGCTGCCACAGCCTCGGGGTTCTTTTTGTTCTCCTTGAAGAAGTCCTTAACCTGAGACTCTGCTGCTTTAGGGTTGCTCTTGTTGTCAATGATAACTTTAGAAATTGCTTCATACTGAGGATTCTTGTCCTGAGCACTCATCTGTGCAGTGCCTCCAATGAGGAGTGCTGCTGCTAATACGTATTTAATTGTTTTCATAATCTTATGAAGTTTTGTTTTATTATGACGTTTTTAGTTTTTAAAAGTTTATTCGTTATTGACAATAATGTTTCTCACGTTCATGCCGTACTGTATTGGGAGCAGTCCGCTCTTTTGTATTATAAGTTGTCCTTTTGGCAGTCGCATGAAGTGTGCGAAGTTTGACGGCAGTCCGCTGCGCGGCTCGTTGAGCAGTGCGTAGATAGTACGTATCAGCGGGTAGTTGCCGTTATATATGTAGTACTGATAAGGTTGCCAACTGTTCTGCGGGGTGGCAGTATCCATGCGGCTTACCTTCATTACTTTTATGTTCTTCTTAAAGGTGACATTGGTCGTGTCGCGGCTGTCGTTGAGCCAGTTGCTTCCTATGATGCCCAGTGCGTTGTCGTGTTTCTCGACATAGTCTATTACCGCAGCGCTGTTCTTTACCGCTCCGATGTTAGGAGCCTTGAATTCTTGTCCGTTGAGCAGCGAGTCAACACACCAGCGTACGGTGCTTGACAGCGGGTTGTCGAAGACTACGTCAATGACACCCTTGTTTGAGTTAGGGTACAGTTCCGACCACTTTGTTATCTCGCCGCGGAGAATCCGTTTGAAGTCCTTCACCGTTATACAGGTGTCCGTATTAGCGTTGTTGACTATTATAGCGAGTCCGTCGTAGGCTATAGGAATAGTGCGTGGCATGTATTTTCGCTCAATGAGACTCTGTCGTTCCTTCTCCGTGAGGTCACGTGAGGTGAAGGCGAGCCATGTCTCGAGTTTCATAAGTTTCTTTATGCCGTCCTGCTCGTTGATATACTGTGCTTCCAGTGTGTCGAGGATGCTGTCATAGAGAAACACGTCGAGTGCCTCGTTGAGTATAGGACTGAAGCTCTCGTCTGCCACGAAGTAGCGAGCTGCCCGTTTATAGTCCTGCTCAGCTTGAGTATTTTTAGGCTTGTTCCCACACGAGGGGAACAAGCCTAAAGTTAGAGATAATCCAATTAATATGGATGTTAATTTGTTCATTCTAAAGATTACTGAAGTTTGAATACTACAGGTACAGTATATTTAACACGTACGGGAGCACCGTTCTGCTTACCAGGAATCCAGTGAGGCATCATCTTAACGACGCGTGTTGCTTCCTTGTCGAGGTACGGGTCAACACCACGTGCTACGCGTACGTCGGTGATAGAACCGTCGCGCTCAACGACGAACTGTACGATTACTCTACCAGAGATACCGTTCTCAGCGGCTACTGTCGGGTATTTGATGTTCTGGCTGAGCCATGACATCAGGGCACCCATACCTCCAGGATAAGAAGGCATCTGCTCTACGACGTCGAATACTTTGTTCTCTTCCTCGCGCTTTGGCTCAGGCTGAGCAATTTCTTCAACGGCTTTAAGTACGGTACCACCTGTCTCGTCGTTACCTTTAACGTCGAAGGCACCGATGGCGGTTTTGTCTTTATTCAACTCGTCCTGTGACTTAAGTTCCTCTTCGGGTTTAACTTCAGAGTCCTTCTTGATGACAGGAGCGGTGAACTTGATAGAGCTCTTTACTTTTTCTACTTCAATTTTCTTTGTCTCGGGCTCTTCTTTGCGTTCTGCCTTAGCTTCCTTCTTTTCAGCGAGCTTTGACAGTTCGACGTCGGTTTCCATAGCAACGTTTGACTTCATTGCATTCTCCACAACACCCTTTACTGCTACGATGATAGCGATAGCGAGTCCGATGGCGAACATTACCAAGAGAGCCTTTACGTTACGAACACCGGTGTTCTTACGCAACTGATAAGCACCATAGGCGTGGTTTTTACCTTCGAATACGAGGTCAACCCAGCTGTTGTCTATAAGATCTATTTTTGCCATAGTTTCTTTTCTCTTTTAATGGTTTGATTTTATTTGACTCCAGCCTTATCAATCAGAGCTTGGTCCTCGGGACCAATCTTGTCGATGACGTACTTGTCGATACTGCAAATAAGCATCTCGTCGAGAGCTGCCACCATGTTCTCATAAGAAGCGGTATCCAACGGGCGGATGATGACGGTCATTGTAGGAACCTTCTCGCCGTTGGGCAGTTCACCCTTCTTAAGTTTTGCCAGTTCTGCCTGATACTGTTCGTCGGTCATAGTACTGTTGTACGCAGACTTCTTCTTGTCAAGCTCGTTCTTGGCAACCATGATTTTTGCAATAGGATTTACACCTTCCTCTGTAGTGTGCTTCAGCAGGACGTCGCGGATACCCTTAGCGCCGTAAGAAGTCTTCTTTACGCAAGAAGGGTCGTCGTATTTAGGCAGTCCGGCGATGTACCATACCTGGTCGTTAGCACCCAAATAGAGGGTGATAGTATGAGAGGCTTTTGTTACCGATTTATCTTGATCAGATACGTTCTGGTCATTACTTGGCATCGTCAACTGCATAGCCTGAGGCTTTGCCAGAGTTGTACACAGCATGAAGAACGTAATCAAGAGCATCATCATGTCCACCATAGGCGTGAAGTTCACGCGGGTGTCCATCTTTTTCTGCTTACTTAAATTCTTTTTTGCCATATGTTATTCCTCCGATGCAGTTTTAAGATTAGTAATCAACTGGTAACGGTTCTCACTCATGTCCTGGAGTTCTGACATCATAGCCTTAACGGTCTTATATGGTGTCTTCGAGTCGCACTTTATAGCGAGCTTCATATCGGGGTTCACGTCGCGTGCTGCCTGAACCCACTCCTGGAATTCACTCATACCCCCCTTGATACTGTCTGTGGGGATACCGAGTGTCTGGATAGCCTCGGTCATTTTCTCGGGCTCAAGACTGAGATAATTTGCAAGCTGTGACATTGGCGCTCCCACCATAGCATCCTCAAGGAAGTGCTTTTTCTGGGTTGCGTTGAGGTTAATCTGGAACTTGTCCGTCATAGTCTCAAGCATAGCGTTCATGTAGTTCTTGTTGTCAGTACCCAGATAGATTCTGCCTTCCGGTGAAACCAGAATGTTCAGAACGTCTGTCGTAGGCACCTTTATCTCTGACACTGAGTTAGGCGCGTTAACGCGTATTGGTTCCGGCGTCAAGAATGTTGATGTCAACATAAAGAAGCACAGAAGCAGCGTCATCACGTCTGACATAGGCGTCATGTCAATCCAGAT
>ODAJ014736661.1_pt1 | contig 17920 bp, 12 predicted proteins | sample 1539241 | NCBI WGS metagenome assembly ODAJ01 (sample SAMN02144231, study PRJEB22623) | gut metagenome | biome: sheep rumen | host: Ovis aries | place: New Zealand
TTCGCGGATTACAATAACGCATTGACGCATTTAATTGGATTTTGCCATTCAATAAAAAATGTGTATCTTTGCAGTCGAAATAACATAAAAAGGTGCCGATGAGTTGCTTACAAATTGTAAGCAGTTGAAAATGCCGGCTGCCGACGGAAGACGCTGAAGTAAAAGAGATAGAATAATATTGCAAAAATTTCGTATCTTTGCACCTCGAAAACGAAATGATAGACAACAACAAAAACGGAATAGAAACAGAGAAATAGAACGTTACAATAGAATAAACATAATATAGCGTTTACGCTCTAACTGACCCTTTGAAGTTCCACAAATCAAGCACAGTTATGTGAAGCGGTAAACGCCTACGAGCAATCGTGGGCTTTACTTGTAACTGTGCGGGTCGTGGAACACCTAAAGGGTCATAAGGAAAAGACCACGATTCTTTTATGCCCATAATTACTCCACAACAAGCCCAATACTACGCCCAGTTGCTCACCTCGCGTTCGGTGGGTGACCGGCTGGAAAGTCTCTCACAGTCGTTGCTCAGTGCCTCCGTAGATATCAACCCGCACCAGGTGGAGGCAGCCTTGTTTGCCTTCAAATCGCCACTGTCGAAGGGTGTGGTGCTGGCCGACGAAGTAGGTCTTGGAAAGACCATCGAAGCGGGATTGGTCATTGGGCAATACTGGGCGGCGGGCAAGCGCAACATCATCATTGTCTGTCCTGCGGCCCTACGCAAGCAATGGAGTGCCGAGCTGACCGACAAATTCGGGTTGCCGAACATCATCGTTGACAGCCGCAACTATCGCCAGGTAGGTTTCAGCAATCGGAGGATTGTCATCTGTTCCTACAACTTCGTGGCGCATTACAAGGTGGATGTTCTCCGTCAAGGTTTTGAGCTGGCTGTTGTCGACGAGGCCCACAAGCTGCGTAATGTGTACCGCAGCAGCGCTAAGACCGCCATTGCTGTGAGCGATGCCCTCAGCGGTTCGAAGAAACTGTTGCTTACCGCCACGCCGTTCCAGAACTCGCTGATGGAGCTTTATGGTCTCGTCAGCATCATCAACCCGCAGCTTTTCGGCAGCGAGAAGACATTTCGCGCCACCTACGGCAAAGGCGACGAGCTGCCCGAGTTGCGTCGCCGCATAGCGCCGTTGTTCACCCGCACCCTGCGCCGCGATGTCAAAGAGTACATCAACTACACCAACCGTCATGCGTTGACGCAGAAATTCCAAGCCACCGACAGCGAGCAGCAGCTCTACTCGGAGCTCTCGGAGTTCCTGCGACGCGACGACATCTATTCCGTCCCTACGCAGCAGCGCAAGCTGACGACGATGATTATCCGGAAGATTCTGGCCTCGTCGACCTATGCGCTCATCTTCACCCTCACCCATATCCAGCAGCGCCTGCAGCGGATGCTCAAAACCCTGCAGGTGGAGCGTTTCGATCCGGAAGAGCTGGTGGACGTTGCCGCCGAAGAGACCGAGCTGTATGAACCCGACGAGCTGTTGGAGGAAGATATCGTGGAAGGCGAAGAGGAAGTGAACCCCGTCAAGCTCAAGGCGGAGATTGCGCAGATAGACCGTTTCATAGAGATGGCTCGAGGCATCGACCACGACAGCAAGAGCGACGCCCTGCTGAAAGCCCTCGCCAAAGCTTTCAAACAGCAGGCCGAGGAAGGTGCGCCGCGCAAAGCCATCATTTTCACCGAGAGCACACGCACCCAGACCTATCTGGTGCAGTTCCTCGAGGCGCACGGCTATGCCGGACGCCTCGTCATCTTCAACGGACGTGCTTCCGACCCGCAGACGACCGATATCTACAACCGCTGGTGCCGTCGTCACCCCGACCGGGTGAGCGGTGTGAAGACGGCCGACAGAAGAGCCGCTGTGGTGGATTATTTCGAACACCAAGCCGACATCATGATTGCCACCGAAGCCGCTGCCGAGGGTTTGAACCTGCAGTTCTGCTCGCTTGTGGTGAACTACGACCTGCCCTGGAATCCGCAGCGCATAGAGCAGCGCATAGGCCGCTGTCACCGTTACGGACAGAAGCACGATGTGGTGGTGGTCAACTTCATCAACACCCGCAACTTTGCCGATGTGCGAGTCTTCAACCTGCTCTCCGACAAGTTCCATCTCTTCGACGACGTGTTCGGCGCCAGCGACGAGGTGCTGGGGCGTGTCGACTCGCTCGACATCGAGAGCCGCATCTACGACATCTACCAGCAATGCCGCACCGAAGCCGAGATAAAGGCTGCCTTCAGCCGTCTGCAGGCCGATATGCAAGCCGAGATCGACGAGCGTATGGACAGCGTGCGCCACGAAGTGCTGGAGAACTTCGACATCGACGTGCAGGAGCATCTGCGGATGACGCACGACACCACAGGCCTTTTCCTGAATCGCTACGAGTATATCTTCTGGGAGCTGACCAAATATGTGCTGCATGCCGACGCAGTTTTCAACGACGAACAGCACACCTTCATGCTGAAGAAGTCGGTGGCGGGCTCCCCGTCGGGCCTCTACCGTCTCTTCTCGCAGCAGGGCGACGGCATCGCCTACCGTCTGTCGCACCCGCTGGCGCAGCACGTGTTAAACGAGGCGCTGACGACACCTGTTGATGCTAGCGGCTCCCTCGCCTTCTCGCCTACCACCACGCAACTCAATGTGCAGCTGCCCGACGACTTGCGCTATCGCTCCGGATGGCTGTTGCTCTCGCGTCTGCAGGTCGACTCGCTCGACGAGGAGCAGCACCTGCTCTTCACCGCCTTCACCGACGACGGCCGCTACCTCACACAGGAGGAGTGTGAGCGACTGATGCTCCTGTCTGGTACGCAGGCGTCCTCGCCTGCGGCAATAGAGAAGGCAACACAAGAGAAACTGCAATCCAACCAGCAGCAGCACACCACAGCCACCCTGCGCGAGATCGACAGCCGCAACACCACCTATTTCAAGCAGGAAGAGGACCGTATCTTCGCCTGGGAGCACGATATGGTGGACAGCCTTGAGATGGAGATAAAGAGCATCCGCAACGACATACTCCGTGCGGAGCGCGATGCCCGCAACGCCCAAACCGTAGCCGAGAAGCTGACGTTGGAGAAGAAGGTGGAGGAGCTGAAGCGCAAGCGCCGCCGTCTGCGCAACGAGCTGGAGGAACGCGAGGACGAAGTCAGCGAACAGCGGAAGACGATGATACGGGATTTGGAAAAACGAATGATTCAGAACACCGCCAGCCAGGATCTGTTCACCATACGATTCACCATTGATTAAAAACACAAAAAATATATGGCAACCGATTACTACAGAAAGTTTATAGAGAAGCTGCAGGAAATCTTCATGATGGATCATGCAGAGCTCGACTTCGGCATCTATCGCATCATGAACCAGAAACGCGAGGAGATCAACCGTTTTCTGGAGCACGACCTGCTGCCGCAGGTGAAGCAAGCCTTGCAGGGGGCTTCGGGCGATGCCGACGCCGCCAAGAAGCGGATGGCTGAGATAGAGAAGCAGTTGGGCACCGACATCGACAATCTGCCCGACAGCATCCCAATGGTGGGTGAATACAAGAAACTTAAGGCGCAGCTGGCGCAAGGTGGCAGCGCAGAAGATATGCAGGGTGAGGTGTTTTCGCATCTGGTGACCTTCTTCAGCCGCTATTACGATGGTGGCGATTTCATCTCCAAGCGTCGCTACAAGGACAACACCTACGCCATTCCCTACAACGGAGAGGAGGTGAAGCTGCATTGGGCCAACAGCGACCAATACTACATCAAGACCTCGGAGTATTTTCGCGACTATACCTTTGTGCTGCCCACTTCAAGGCGCAAGGTGCATTTCGTGCTGAGGGATGCCACTACGGAGCAGAACAACAATAAGGCGGCCAGCAACATGGAGCGCCGTTTTGCCCTCTATCAGCCGGAGGGCGAAAACGGACACGTCTTGGAGGTTACTGCTGAGGGTGACCTGAACATCTACTTCACCTACGAGCTGATGCCCAAGACCACCAAGCAGAAAGACCTGATGGGCAAGGCGATGGAGACCGTTGCGCCACAGGTTCCTGCCGACTTCGCAGAGCTGCTCACAACGAAGATGCCCACCAAGGACAATGCCGACCGCACCCTGCTGGAGAAGCACCTGACGGATTATACGGCCAAGAACTCGTTCGACTACTTCATCCACAAAGACCTGGGCGGATTCCTCAGTCGCGAGCTGGATTTCTATATCAAGAACGAGGTGCTGCATATCGACGACCTCGATGCCCAGCATATCAACAGCCAGCTGACCATAGTGAAAGCCATCAAGCAGGTGGGACTGAAGATTATCCAGATGCTGGCGCAGCTGGAGAACTTCCAGAAGAAGCTGTGGCTGAAGAAGAAATTTGTGGTGCAGAGCGACTACTGCATCACCCTCGACCGTGTGCCCGAGAAACTCTACCCAGAGATTATTGCCAACGACGCCCAGCGCAAGGAGTGGATACGCCTGTTTGCCATCGATGAGATTAAGGGCGACTTGCATAAGGTGGGTTATAGTGATCCGCTGACAATAGAATTCTTGAAGCAGAATCCATTCTTGGTGTTGGATACAGCATTCTTCGATGCCAAATTCAAGCATCAGTTAGTGAAGAGCATGGAGAATATTGATGAGCAGACGAATGGATTGCTGATTAATAGTGAGAATTTCCAAGCGTTGGAGTTACTGCAGAAGAAATATAGAAATCGTATTAAATGTACATATATCGACCCGCCATACAATACAAGTGCTAGTAAGATCGCTTACAAAAATAATTACGAGCATTCAAGTTGGTTGTCATTAATGCAGGATAGAATTACTGAAAGTGTTAATTTAATGTCTAGTGATGGTGTTCTTGCAGTTGCAATAGATGATGCGGAAGGTGCACGATTGAATTTAGCATTAAATAATATTTTTGGCGAAGATAATAAACTTGGGCAAATTGTTGTAGTTCAAAATCCTGGAGGTCGTCATGATGATAAATATATAGCAACTGCACACGAATATTGTTTGTATTATGGAAAAGACACTGAACATACAACAACTAATTATCTTCCATTAGAAGAGGAAGACATTGCTTCTTTTAAATATGAAGATGAAAAAGGAATGTATAGAACAAGAGAGTTTAGAAGAAGTGGTAATAATTCTACAAGAGAAGCTCGTCCTAAAATGTATTATCCCTTGCTTATTAAAGATGGGGAAATTTCTTTAATTGATAAAGAAGAGTATTCTTTGATATATTATAATTCAAGGTTTAATCAAACTTTCCTACATCAATTAGAGGAAAAATATGGTTTATTAGGATTTGATGTTTTGTATCCAATAGATCCACAAGGAATTCATAGAGTTTGGCGTTGGGGAATGGATTCTCTTCAAGAAAAGAAAGAAGATGTGTTTGTTGAAAAGAAAAATGGCCAATACATTGTCAAAGTAAAAGATAGGCTGGATAACAAGGAAGGTTTAAAGCCTAAATCCGTATGGTATAAGCCCAAGTATACAGGTGTAGTTGGAACAGACACGATAAAAAATATGGGGTTTGAAGGAATGTTCTCATATCCCAAAAGCCCCAATACTGTTATTGATTCTATAGATATTTGCAGTAATAAAGACTCTATTGTATTGGATTATTTTGCTGGTTCTGCAACAACAGCTCATGCAGTTATATCTTTAAATAAGATAGACGAAGGAAAACGCAAGTTTATTGTTGTTGAGGTAAACACATATTTTGACAAAGTTACACGAGCAAGGACTCAGAAAGCCGTGTATTCAAAGGACTGGGATAATGGCAAACCCGTTTCTCGCGACGGCATCTCCCAATGCTTCAAATATATTCGTTTGGAGCAATACGAAGATACGTTGAACAACCTTGAAATCAAGAAGCGGGAGTTGGAGTTCCAGTCGAAGGAATTCCAGGAGAGCTATATGCTCAGCTATCTGCTCGACACAGAGACGCGAGACTCGCTGCTGAACCTGAAATGGTTTGAGAATCCCTTCGCAATGACGCTGAAGACCACCAAAGACAACGAGCTTATCCCAACGAAGGTGGATATGGTGGAGACCTTCAACTACCTGATAGGCCTGAATGTGGAGACGGAGGATTGGCACTTGGACGACAACATCTGCGTGGTGCAGGGCAAGACCCACCGCGACGGATTGAAGACGCTGGTCATCTGGCGCAACTGCAAGGAGGTGGATAACGAAAAGCTCTGCAATTTCTTCGACAAGATGGACATCCGTACGCGCGATACGGAATTCGACGTCATCTACGTGAATGGCGACAACACGCTGCCCAATATGCGCCGCGACGAGGAGCATTGGAAGGTGGTGCTGACAGAAGAGGAGTTTGCGAAACGTATGTTTGAGGAGGAGTAAGCTATGCCAAGAGGAAAAACTACGACCAGACAGCCAGCGCGTCTGCAAGAGGCGCTGGTGCTGCACAAATATATCCTGAGTCTCTTGGGGTGCAAAGACCTTGAGGCGCTGAGCCAAGACCTGAAAGACCCTGCATTGGAAGGGGTGGACGAAGAGGGTACCTCGAACATCTACTATGCGCTGAAAGGGCATCTGTATGGGGGCTATCGCGTTTCGGAGAAGGAGCTCTATGACTACGACCAAAACATCGTGCGCCACACCCGCGAGATCAACGAGCGGCGCGCAGAGAAGATACAATGGAAGTACTACCAGTATCTGGCGCTGCTGTTCACGGAGATATACCTCGACCGCTATTTCAGCGACCGAAAGGCGCTGCTGGAGGACATCAACGCCTTCCTGCACGACGACTTCAATCATCGCCATGAGACTTGGCACGGGATGCCGGATTTCACCGACGACGACCTGAACAAGCTGGCTTTCTGGTGCGCCACCGGCTCGGGGAAGACGCTGATGATGCACATCAACATCAAGCAGTACCAATACTACGCAGAGAAACATCACGCGAAGAAGCTGAACCGCATACTGATTCTGACGCCCAACGAAGGTCTCTCGGCGCAGCACCTAAAAGAGCTGAACGAATCGAACTTCAGCGCCATGCTGTTCAGCAAACATGGACGCGGGGGCTTTATGACCGGCACCAACATCGAGGTGATAGACATCAACAAGCTGGCAGACACAGACGGCGACAAGACGGTGGCAGTAGAGAGCTTCGAGGGCAACAACCTGGTGCTGGTGGACGAAGGCCACAAGGGCAGCGGCGGCGAGGTGTGGAAAGGCTATCGCAACACGCTGACGCAGGAAGGCTTCTCGTTTGAATACTCCGCCACGTTCGGACAGGCCATTGCCGCGCAGGCAGGTGCCAACAGAGACGCTCTGCTGAGGGAATACGGCAAAGCCACCTTGTTCGACTACAGCTACCGCTATTTCTACAACGACGGCTACGGCAAGGACTACCGCATCATGAATATGGCCTCGTGGGACGACGAAGAGCTGCTGAATATGTACCTGACCGCCTACCTGCTCAGCCTCTATGAGCAGACGCTGGTGTATGAGTCATCGCCATTGGTGAAGAACCGTTTCCTGATAGCGCGACCGCTGGGAATCTTCGTGGGCGGCTCGGTGAATGCGGTGAGAAAAGTCAGGGGATTGGAGGTGAGCGATGTGGTGCAGATACTGCTATTCCTTCAAGCCTTTGTCGCCAAACCGCAGGAGTTCACGGGGTACATCAGGCGCCTGTTGAATCCGGAAGACGGCATCAAGAATCCACATGGATACTCGCTGTTTGCCAACAGCTTCATGAAGATAAAGGAAGGTATGAAGATTGGCGATGAGGAGGCCGTTGCCCAAAAGACATACGTCAACGTAATAGAGAAGTTGTTCCACAGCAATGCTGGGGCAATGCTTCATATCGACAAGCAGAAGGGCGGCGACAAAGAAATTGGCCTTCGGATAGGCAACGCCGACTATTTCGGGGTGATCAATGTGGGCGACAGCGACTCGCTGGTGAAGCTGTGCGAGGCCAACGGATTGGATTGTGAGACAAAGGAGTTCGGAGTGTCGTCGCTGTTCAGCCGCATCAACGAAGAAGACTCACCAATCAACATATTGATAGGTTCCAAGAAATTCAGCGAAGGCTGGAGCAGCTGGCGTGTGAGTGCTATGGGCTTGATGAATGTGGGTCGCAGCGAGGGTTCGGAAATCATCCAGCTGTTCGGTCGCGGAGTGCGACTGAAGGGATTCAAATACTCGCTGAAACGCAGCTCGGCACTCGACAGCAGTTACAATCCCGGAAATCTCCCCAAAGGAATACGCGAGATAGAGACGCTGAACATCTTCGGCGTGAGGGCCGACTATATGGATACCTTCCGCCAGTACCTGGAAGATGAAGGATTGCCGGCCAACGAAGAGAGTTACACGTCGGTGAAAATACCGACGGTCAATTTGCTTGGCGACAAGAAGCTGAAGGTGGTGAAGCTGAAAGAGGGGTATGACTTCAAGAAGGCGGAAACGGTACGTCTCGACGAGATAAAGGACAACATAATGGTGAAGGTGGATTGGCTGCCCAAGGTGGAAGCCATGTGGAGCACGGGGCAACGCGAGTCGAGTACGGCAGCAGAGGGCAGCACGGATACACTTTGTCCTGCCCACCTCAACCTGCTTGACTGGAACCGTATCTTCTTCGCCATAGAGCAGATGAAGAACGAACGGAGCTGGTACAATATGGAAATCGATGTGGATTCGCTGAAAAAGCTGATGATGACCCCATCCTGGTACGAGCTGTCCATTGAGAAGGCGGACTTGGAATTCCGTGATTATGGCCGCGATGTGGCGAGGTGGGAAGAGATCACCATCGCCTTGCTGCGAGCCTATATCGACCGAGCCTACAGGCGCAGCAAGAGTCGATGGGAGTCGAAACACCTGGAGACCATCTGGCTGTCGCCCAACGACCCCAATTTCTTCGATGAATATGCCGTAGAGGTACGCAACGACCAAAAAGATTGGATAGAGAAGCTGAATGAGCTGCGAGAAGCCATCACATCGGGCCATCTGGAAAGCGATTTCCAAATCAACGGCCAATGGATGCAGGCGATGCGTTTCGATCGCCATCTGTTCTATCCCATACTATGCCTGAAAGATAAAGATGCCAACGGCAGGAGACTGTTTCTCGACGAAAACACCAACGAGCCGTTGGTGAAGATATCACCTGTGGCATTGAATGTGGGAGAAACGACATTTGTGAGCGACATTCGTAAATATTACGATGATCACAAAGACGACACCTTGCGAGGCAAGGAGATCTATCTGCTGCGCAACGAGAGCCGCAAGGGGATAGGATTCTTTGAATCCAGCGGGTTCTATCCCGACTTCATCCTTTGGGTAAACGAGGGAGAAAAGCAGCATGTAATCTTCATCGACCCCAAAGGCATACGAAACCTGAAAGGCCTCGGCGATCCGAAGATACAGCTGTACAATCAACTCAAGGCCGAAGTGGAGCCCTCGTTAGGAGACAAAGACATTATCCTTGACAGCTACATCATCTCCAACACACCATACAACCAAATTAGTTTCTGGGGCAGCGAGGAGAAGTTCAACGACAACCACGTTATCTTCCAAACCGACAAAAGCTACATAGAGACACTTTTCGGTAAGATTATTTCATGATGTGACGTAATGTAGATTCACTTAGGCGATGAAATCACTAAGATTTTGACAATAGAGTAAGCAGCAATGCCAATAGGAAACAACAAGAGGGCGCTTGATGCGCCCTCTTGCATTACCAAAAATCGATATCTTCGACATCGTTGATTATCCCTATTAACGGTCGCCCTCCGATTTTTAGTTGCCGTAATAAAGCATTGCCGTTCTCGAATTCTTCAAACTTTTCCTTGAATTCCGAATCCGTGAGGTATGCTTTGCTGTCGCGCTGCATTATATAGTAGTATGTATCCCTGTACTTAAATGACAGATCGTAATTCTGCACGGCGAATTCGTAGAAAAAAGATTCTTCATTGTATGTGCGATAACCGTGGTAGTCATTGCCAAACTCCGAAGGTGAAGGCGGAAAAGCGGCATTGTAAGGAAATCCTTCTAAATCTGTTTTAATATATTCTGCTTTCATTGTATTGGTTATTTGAGGTTTCTTATTCGATTGAGTAGGTCGCGCATCTCTGGAGTCAAAGGGTGTCCTTGCTCTTTTTGTCCATTGCCTTTCCAATAATGGAAATGAGGTTTGATGCCATTGTGCTCGTTGGTATGGATTTCCCATATTTTCTTACCGTCAGCGCCATATTTGGCAATACTTTTCACATCTTTGCCGTCTTTTCGAAATGCCACATAATATCTGTTAGGAGTGTGACTTTCTTCGGGCAACTTGATGCCTTTTCGTCTATCCTTTTGTTCAAGAACAAGCGTGTTTTCGTCAATCTGGAATACAGTCGCGTATTTCCTTCCTGCCTCGCTATTGAGGACTCCGCTTGAAAAAGCACCGTTACCGCCCATAGCTGAAAAGATTTGATTGGTTAGACATTAATATGGACTTGCGTATGCGCGGCTTCCTTGGCAACCTTCGGAGCCTTTGTAGTCGTTCATTGGGGAAGTAGACACTTATGGCTTCGTTTTCACCAGGCATACGGTCGCCGTAACGGATAATCAGCCGGGGCTCAAGCTGCCGTAGCATCTCTTTGTACCCTTTCAACCAAAGGTATTTGGAAAGATTATATCCACGAATGGCGGTACAGTTGACTGCTATTATTGAATGCTTTGGAATTCCGGTAAAACTATAACTGTAACTGTCAGGAAGAGACCAGCTAACATTAGGAATGACATTGATTCCTTGTATTTGAAATTCAGCGGTCAGAGTCCGGTTTCGCCAAGCGTTAAAATAGCGTTCATCGTATGTCATATCTGTGCATTGTGAGAAGTCTGGTCCTATGACAGAATCGTATTGCTTCAAAATCGGCACATACTTAAGCGGATTATTCCATACGCATTCAAACAGAGGGTCATTCAAATAGAAATGAACTGTTCCATAATGCTCTTTCTCACACCTTGCTTCATTGAATCCGACAAGACGTGTTGGAGCAGGACCCTCATACGGTTCAATTGATGGCATCTCAATTGACGTGATGCGTTCACTTGCAAAATCGGCTATCGTATGTGAACATACAGACGAGTGCGTTTCGAATTCAAAACAGTCAATCACCGATGAGGTGCTTGTGTTTTGGCTTAATACACCCGATAAATTTGAAAGTTGTTTGAGCAATAGCTCGGAATTGATTTGAAATTTCATATTGTTGAAATTTTTCGTCGTTATAATACAGCACCATACTGTATCTGTTTTGCAAAATTACATCTTTTTATAGGTTCTACCAAATAAAGAAATTAACATTCAGGCTAATGGCTTGCATGCGCACACGTGCGTATATATAACTGCGCGTGTGTACGCGAGGTAGCTGTTGAAAACTTTTATTGTCTTCACCCTTCCACATACAAACAATTCAAAAAAGACATATTGACTGTGTTAATATGTTTCTACATTTTTGCCTGTACCATTAAGGATTTACCAAGACACCGCCGAAGGATCACCGACAGTTCAATGGTTGCTTCACTGGTTCCCGCTTTTCTTTAGAACTCTAATAGAAGGCAGAAAGAACTCACAAAGAAGGATCGTATAACCCATAAAGAAGGGTCAGCGAGCCAACATTGCCGAGAGATTGCCGAAGGATCACCAAAGGAACAACAAGTTTAAATGTGTGAATGCGTTAATACATTAGTAGGTGGATGGTTGTACCACGAAATGAAGACACAGAAGTATGGAAAAAGTGACGATTTGATGAAAAATAATATTGGAAAATCGGACAATATTCGTATATTTGCAGTTGGAAAATCGGACAATATTATGCTTAAAAGGAGATTGATAGTTGTTTGTAACGAGAATGTAAGCGCCAGCAACAATGTGTGTTATCTACCTATATATATGGTTGCTTTTCTTGTCAAGGAGATTATGGATGACATTTTGTATTCGGTTGATATGAGCGGGATTCAGTAAGAATAATAGAATGTGTTAACGTGTGAATGTGTTAATGCGTTAGTGGGAATGCGCTTTAAGAATGTTTTAACGTGTGAATGTGTTAATGCGTAAATATGCTAGTGATATGATTTCCATATGCTTTGTATATGACGGGGCAAAGAAGGACACCGCCGGAGGGTTGCCGAAAGGTCGCCGAAGGATCTGCGGCTGTTTTTTTCTTGGCAACGGTCGTTTTATCACGAGGCGAGAAAACGTTCTAACAGTTTTCGGCTCTTGCCGTAGAAGACGCAAAGCCCACACGACATAGAATGTGTTTGCTCAGAGGAGGTGTAATTGCGGGAAAGGGGTGCGTTGTTGTCAGCGGCTTTGTTCGGGGTTTTGGCCCATGCGCTGGCGGAGGTAGAGGATGGCGTCGATGTTGCGGGGGACTTGGAGGTCGAAGGTACCGCTGACGATGCCTATGACGCGGCCGTTGCGGACGGCGCTCAGGGTGTTGTAGGGCTTCATGTCGCAGAAGGCGGCGCTGTCCTCGCGGCGCACGATGATGTAGTCGGGGTCTTCCTGCACGAGAGCTTCGAGGCTGTAGCTCCAGCCTTCCACGCCTTCGGCGATGTTGCGTCCGCCGGCCATGCGTATGATGTCGTTGATGAAGGTGTTGCCGCCAGCGGTGAAGTTGCCCGAGGGGCCGAAGCCGACGACGTAGTAGACCTTGGGCGGGATAGCGTTATTGTGGGATTTTTCGCCAATTTGATTTGATTCAGCGGTGCTCAAGGCCGCTCCCTGCGGTCGGGCAGGTGTTGTTGCGAGAGTGCTGTCCAATAACGCGTCGACACGTCTGTGCATCAGCGCATTCAGCGAGTCAGCCTCCTTCTCTTTGCCCACCAGTCGGCCGATGGCGCGTATGTTATCGTAGAGGGCATCGAACCGTGGTTTCTCGATGACGCACACCATCGGGGTGCCCATGGCGTCCATCTGGTCGGTGATTTTCTTGCCCACCATAGAGCCGCTGATGACGAGGTCGGGGTTGAGGGAGAGGATGCTCTCGATGTTGAGGTTGCTGATGCCGCCGATGGACGGTATGTCGATGGCCTCGGGCGGGTAGACGCAGAAGTCTGTGCGGCCGACGAGTATGTCTTGTGCGCCGAGGGCGTACATAATCTCTGTGACGGCAGGGGAGAGGCTCACCACATGCTTCGGGTGAACCGGCACGACGACGGTGCGGCCGTAGTCGTCGGTGACGGTGTCTGTTGTAGTGGCCTGCTGCTGCCCGCCGCAGGCGGCCAGCAACAAGACAAAGCCCATAATGATGGGCTTAAAGGGTTTGATGGGGTTAATGGGGTTAATGGGCAACGTGATTCTCAACTTTCAATTTTCAATTTTCAACTTTCAACTTTCATGCATCTTCCATGCCGCCGCAGACGGGCAGGACGACGCTGGTGATGTAGGGGCACATGTCGCTGGCCAAGAAGACGCAGGCCTGTGCCACCTCGTCCACGGTGCCTGGGCGTTTCATCGGTATGCGGCTGCACCAGGTGTCCATGAGCTCCTTGGGTATGTCGGCCGTCATCTCGGTCTGCACGAATCCCGGGGCCACCACGTTGACGCGTATGTTGCGTGCGGCGAACTCCTTGGCGCAGCTCTTGCTGAAGCCTATGATGGCGGCTTTGGAGGCTGCGTAGTTGGCCTGGTTGTAGTTGCCCGCGATGCCCACTACCGAGCCGATGTTGACTATGGCGCCGTGTCCCTGGCGCCACATGGCGGGCTGTATGGCCTTGGTCATGCAGAAGACGCTCTTGAGGTTGGTGTGCATCACGCGGTCGAACTGCTCCTCCGTCATGCGTTTGACGGCGCTGTCGTCGGTGATGCCTGCGTTGTTGACGAGGATGTCGACTTTGCCGAAGTCGGCGAGGACCTCCTTGACGAAGGCCTGGGCGGAGTCGTATTCGGCCACGTCGGTGGCGTAGCCTTTGGCTTTCACGCCGAGGGCGGAGAGCTCCTGCTCCACGGCGATCATCTTCTCGTTGCGTGTGCGTCCGCAGAAAGCCACGTCGCAGCCCTCCTTGGCGAACCGCACGGCTATGGCGTGGCCGATGCCGCGTGTGGCACCGGTGACTATGGCGGTCTTGTTCTGAAGTATCATCTATGGAATAAAAAAAAGCCTCACTCCCTTGCCGGAGTGAGGCTTTGCGGTTAATGATTAGAGCAGCTTGGCCAGTTTGGCGGCGAGGTCGCCGACGCGGGTGCTGTAGCCCTTCTCGTTGTCGTACCAGCTGACGATCTTCACGAAGTTGCCGTCCATGACCTGGGTCAGGAGGCTGTCGAAGATGCTGCTGTGCGTGTTGTCGATGATGTCGATGCTGACGATAGGCTCCTCGACATACTGGAGCACGCCCTTCATGGCGCCTTCAGCGGCCTCCTTGACGGCGGCGTTGATCTCCTCCTTGGTGACGTTGCAGTTCAGCTCGGCGGTGAGGTCGACGACGCTGCCGTCGGGAGTGGGGACGCGCATGGCGAAGCCGTCCAGCTTGCCTTTCAGTTCGGGGATGACCAGGCCCACGGCCTTTGCGGCGCCGCTGCTGGTGGGGATGATGGAGACGGCGGCGGCACGGGCGCGGCGCAGGTCGCTGTGCGGCTGGTCGAGGATCTTCTGGTCGTTGGTGTAGCTGTGCACGGTGTTCATCAGGCCGCGCTTGATGCCGAACTTGTCGTTGAGCACCTTGGCCACGGGGGCCAGGCAGTTGGTGGTGCAGCTGGCGTTGCTGACGAGCTGCATCTCCTTGGTCAGCACGTTGTCGTTGACGCCCATGACGACGGTGGCGTCCACGTCCTCGGCCTTGCTGGCGGGCACGGTGAGGATGACCTTCTTGGCGCCGGCGTTGATGTGCTTCATCATCTGCTCGCGTTTCTTGAACAGGCCGGTGCTCTCCACCACGATGTCGACGCCCAGCTCTTTCCAGGGCAGGTTCTGCGGGTCGCGCTCGGCGTAGATCTTCACCTTCTTGCCGTTGACCACGAGGCAGTCGCCGTCGGCGCTCACTTCGCCGTCGAAGTTGTCGTGCACGGAGTCGTATTTGAACAGGTATGCCAGCGTCTTGGCGTCGGTGAGGTCGTTGATAGCGACGATGTCAAGCTCGGGGTGGGCGAGCATTGCGCGGAAGCTCATTCTTCCGATTCGGCCGAAGCCGTTGATTGCTACTTTTGCCATAGTATTTTGTTTTTTAATGTTTTATATTAACTTGTTGTTAAATCTTGATTGCACAAAAGTATTAAACATTTTCGACATGTGCAAACCTTTTTTAATATTTTCGTATCTTTGCACTCCGGCAATGGCAAAAACAAAACAGCATAAGTCGTTGAAGGCCAAAGGACAGAAGCGTTCCGGCGGCCTCAAACCATGGAGCGCTTTGCACTTTTTCGGCAAGGTGTGGCGCGTCTTGTGGGTCGCGCTCCTCGCGCTCTGGCTCGTCACCCTGCTGCAGGTCTTCCTCGGCTGGTTCATCAACCCGCCGCTCACACCCCTCATGGTGCAGCGCTTCGGCCAGCAGCTCTTCGACAAAGACCGCGAGGTGCGCTTCGAGCGCGACTACGTGCCCCTCGACAACATCAGCAACAACCTGGTCTCCGCCGTCGTGTATGCCGAGGACGGCCTCTTCATGTACCACCATGGCTTCGACGTCAAGCAGATGAAGCAGGCCTACCGCGAGAACAAGAGCGGCCGCCGCATCCGCGGGGGCAGCACCATCAGCAACCAGACGGCCAAGAACGCCTTCCTGCCTCACTCGCGCACCATGGCGCGCAAGGCCTTTGAGGCCTACTATACCGTCATGATAGAGGCCGTCTGGGGCAAGCGCCGCATCATGGAGGTGTACCTCAACATCATAGAGTTCGGCGACGGCATCTACGGCGCCGAGGCTGCCGCGCAGCACTACTTCGGCCACTCCGCCAAGCGGCTCACCAAGACCGAGGCCGCGCAGCTCGCCGCCACGCTCCCGGCCCCCCTGAAACGCAACCCCGCGCACCAGACCCCCTTCTACAGGAAGCAGGTCTCGGCCATAAAGGGACGCTTCAGCTGGGGCGCCGTAGACATCGACATGCCGAAAGAGAAGCGCAAGGAAAGGTACAAGGACCGCGAGACCCTCGTGGAGTTTCTCATCTGGCGAATGAAGCAAGACTGATGGCTGACGTGCAACATAGGTGGCGGCGGTGCAGGGAGGACTACGAGACCTACCTGCGGCTCGAGCGCGGCATGGCCGACAACAGCGTGAAGGCCTACATGCAGGACTTCGACAACATGCAGCGTTTCATGTGCGAGCAAGACGTTGCGCCCGAAAGCGTTGCCCGCGAGCACCTGCAGCAGTTGCTGAAGCAGCTCTGCGACCTCGGCATAGCCCCCGCGTCGCAGCGCCGCATGATCTCCGGCTGGCGCATGTTCTTCCACATGATGGTCATCGACGACATCGTCAAAGACAACCCCGCCGCCCTCCTCGACCTGCCCATCAAGCCGCACCACCTGCCCGACGTGCTCACCGACGACGAAGTGACGGCCATACAGCAGACCTTCGACCGCAGCCTCCCCGAGGGGGAGCGCAACTACGTGATTGTCGAGGTGTTGTACGGCTGCGGGCTGCGTGTGTCGGAGCTCGTCAACCTCAAGCTCTCCAACATCTACGTCGAAGAGCAGTATCTGCAGGTGATAGGCAAAGGCGACAAGGAGCGCTGGGTGCCCATCAACGAGCGCGCCCTCGGCCTCATGCTCAGCTACATACACAATGTGCGCAGCCATGTCGACGTGAAGGCTGGCGAAGAGAAGATCGTCTTCCTCAACCGTCGCGGCCACCGCCTGACGCGCCAGATGGTCTTCATCATGCTGCGCGACGCCGTGGCCGCTGCCGGCATAAAGAAAAAGGTGAGCCCCCACTCGCTGCGCCACAGCTTCGCCACCGAGCTCGTGGAGAACGGCGCCGACCTGCGCGCCGTGCAGGAGATGCTCGGCCACGAAAGCATCAGCACCACAGAGATCTACACCCACCTCACGCGCGACACCCTGCGCAACACCATCGCCGCCTACCACCCCCACTACAAGAAGTAGTGCTGCCGTCGCCCACAGCCTTACGCCAGCCTTCCGCCATCCTTCCGGCCGGGGCATAGCCGCCGTCCCCCTGCGTCCTTCCTGCCGTCTACCAGCCGTCTGTCGCCTGCCTTTTGCCCCCGTGCCGGTACGGAGCCGGTACGGACCCGGTACGGCCGTTCTTCAGTAGTTCTTCAGTAGTATTTCAGTGCGGCACTGAAGAACTACTGAAGAACTACTGAAGAACGGCCGTAGGGACTCCGTAGAGGGGCCGTAGGGGAGGGGTGTGGCGCCGGGAGCGGTGGAGTGTTGGTGGAGGTGTTGAATGTCAGATGATTGGTGCAAAATCGGCATTTTTTTACTGTAATGTGGAAAAATAATTATAATTTTGCACTCTGTAAAAACGGTGCACAGGATATGAAAGACAAGCACAACTCACTGGTTATATTGAAGTCCACGCTCAGCCGCCTGCCGTCCTACTATTGTTTTGTGGAGGAGCGCAAAGCAGCTGGTGAGGAGTATGTCTCGTCGGTTGCCATGGCGGAGAGTCTTGGCATCAATCCTGTACTTGTGCGCAAGGATTTGGCGAGCATCAGCAGGGAGCCCGGGCGTCCCAAGGTTGGATTCAGGGTGGAGACTCTGCTGGCTGACATGAAGAAGTACCTCGGCTACGACCACTATGACGAGGCGGTGCTTGTCGGGGTCGGTGCCCTGGGCCACGTGCTGCTGCAGTACGGCGGCTTTGCCAACTACGGCCTCGGCATTGTGGCGGGGTTCGACAGGGAGCCGTGTTCGGCTACGGTCGGCGGGCGCCCTGTGCTGCCGGTCGAGAAGCTGGTGTCGTTCCTTCGCCGCACACATATAGGTATAGGTATTATAGCCGTGCCTGCG
>ODAJ012128618.1_pt1 | contig 17915 bp, 14 predicted proteins | sample 1539241 | NCBI WGS metagenome assembly ODAJ01 (sample SAMN02144231, study PRJEB22623) | gut metagenome | biome: sheep rumen | host: Ovis aries | place: New Zealand
CTTCGAATCCCTTCCGGTTCACTGAATGGGATATTCGCCACGGCCGATATCCCTTTTATTTTCAACTATTTAGAACTGAAAAGCATTTTAAATCAAATACTTACGGTGTCGGTACGACCTTGGACGGACTTGCGTCTGATTGCGTCTGATTGCGTCTGATTGCGCAAAAAATGGTACCCTGCTTGTACCCACATGTACCCTTTCTTGTACCCACCCCCGAAAATCAGAGGGTACAAGGTAAAAACAAGGAGGGTACAGGAATGGTACAAGAACGAAAAATTAACCTTATAAATATAACTGTATGAATTATCCGACTACAAAATTCGTGTTCGACCGCAAGGGGCGGGCGACACAGACAAGGCAGGGGCTCGTGCATATAGAGGTGTACATGGCCCCGCACCGCAAGTTCGTCAACACAGGCGTGCACCTGTACGCCGGGCAGTGGCATCCGCGCCACCTCGTGACGGGCAGGCCGGACGCCCCGACGCTCTCCCGCTCGCTCACCGAGCAGAAGAACGCCATTGACAACTACATCATCGACAGGCGAACCGCAGACAAGCCGTTCAGCTGGACTGAGTTCTGCGTCTGGCTCGACCGTGGAGGCGACGCCGAGGAGGTCACCTTCCTCGAGTTCTTCCACGACACGATGGTCACGCGCCGTGACATCCGAGAGTCGAGCAGGAGGCAGCACCGCAAGGTGTTCGACGCCTTTGAGCAGTGGCACGGCATCGTCACCTTCTCCGACCTCACACGGGCGAACATCACCAAGTGGAACGACTGGCTGACCGCACGCAAGCAGCTCAAGCCGTCCACCCTCTACAGCTACCACAAGATTGTCAAGGCGTACATACGGATCGCCGTGGAGCGTGAGCACATAGACAAGAGTCCGTATGCGGGCTACAAGCTTGACAAGGGCGAGGGTGACGACATCAAGGGGTGGCTCACCGAGGACGAGGTGCAGCGCATCAAGGACTGCAACCTCCAGCCCTCCATGGAGAAGGTGCGGGACATGGCGCTGCTCCAGTACTACACGGGTGTGGCCTATGCCGACCTCGTGGCCGTCAGCAAGGACATGACCATCGAGCAGGACGGCTTCACCCTGCTCGTCGGTGACAGGCAGAAGACGGGGCGGGGCTTCACGGTCGTCCTGCTTGACGACGCCCTGGAGATACTGGAGCGCAACGGCTGGGACATGAACCGCATGACCAACCAGCAGTACAACATGAGGCTGAAGATACTCGCCGACGCCGCCCATATCGACAAGCCCGTCAGCTCCCACTGGTTCCGGCGCTCGGCGGGTATGTACTACCTCAACCACGGATTCCCAATTGAGGTGGTGTCGAAGATACTCGGACATACCTCCGTCCGTACCACACAGAAGGCGTACGCCCGCGTGCTCAACTCCACCGTCACGGCATCCTTCGCCCGCCTGCTGGACAGATTGGAGGAGAAGAGAAGCGAGGAAAAACCCTCCAAAACGTAAAAAAGTTGCAAAAATCCTCAAAATATGCTTTATAACATATAATTTATTACTTATTTGTAATAAAAAAGTCGTAACTTTGCAAGTGAAAAGAAGGAACAACAATATTAACCTAAAACGGGGCGGCAACCCATAACAGCGGCACAGAAACAATGAAAGCAGACAACTACACAAAGACTCAAGAACTCGCACAGGCAATCGAGTCCGCTGGCGCAACTCAAACAGGCTGGGACAAGGAAAGCAAGGCTTACAAGCTGGTAGAGAACGTGATTAACGCAGTAAAGCCTCTTGACATCTTCGCATCGAAGGTAGCCGCTACAATAGAGGTAACACTTGGCGACTATGGCCGCAAGGTAGCGAAGATTTCAAGCAAGCAGGCATGGGTGCTGGCAAGCGCAGTCATCGAAAATAAAATCGAATTATAAACCACTAAAACCATAAGATTATGAAGAAATTGACATTATCCGGCGGTTTCCACAACTCTCCCGAAACCACCATCCAAGTGAGTGATAAGGACTACGAGGCCTACAAGAGCGGCAGCGTGGCATTGTATGAAATCTTGTCCCCCGCACAGGACAAACGGCTCAGAAAGCATTTCTGTGGCATTGCCGGGTGTACCTGTGGGTCGTACACGAGAGCGACCATCACGGGGTGACCTCCCCACAAAATATAGAGATATGGACAAAGAATCAGACAGAGAGAGAATCGGCGCACGGATCGCCGAACTACGAAAAGCCAAGGGTCTGACCCAGGCGCAGCTTGCAGAGAAAACAGGGTTCTCGCAGTCCAATATTGGACGCATTGAAACAGGAAGGTACTCCGTCGGTCTCGACGTGCTGGCAAAGATAGCCGACGCGCTGGGGGCGACGGTGGAACTGGTCACCGAAGCCTCCTCCACGCCGTAATCACCCCTAACACAATCACCATCACGCCGAGCACTTTCAGCCATGAGAGTGTCCGGCGTTCCTTTATTGTCTCCTTCTCTTTCTCCTTCGACTGGTACGTGCTGTCATTCCTCTCAACGGACTGATACACTCTCACCGTGTCCGTACGCACCTTCACGACGGTATCACGGACAATCTTCAGCACCGTGTCCGTACGGCTCTTGTAGAGCGTGTCACGCATAATTACCAGCCTCTCCCGCCACTTCTCCTTGTAGACAAAAACGGAGTCACCTTTCTCACGTACGTACACCGAGTCACGCACATACACCGAGTCCACCGACGCCGACGCCCGCGACACCGAGTCCGACTTGGCAACGTAGAGTGTGTCGGAATGAGCCTTCACAAGGCTGTCAGACGCTCCGTGGTGCGTTTTAACGGAGTCGGTGAGGGAATGCGCCACGAACACCGTGTCGTGCGTCACAAGCGATTCCTGCGTCCTCGTGCAACTGACAAGGGAGTAGACCACTCCGAAGATGAGCATCAGGAAAAGCAGGAGGAGGATTGTTCTCAAGTCTTTCTTCCACATAGGCTATCTCGCTATCTCGTCAATCGTCCTCACATGCAAATCGACTATCGCCTGCCTGCCCTCGTCACTCAGAAGGAAGTCCACGTCCTCCTTGTTGTCCTGGAACAAGTTCTCCGTCAGCACCGCCGGGCACCATGTGTTCCTCAGCACGTACAAATTCGCCTGCCAGTACTTGCACAGCGGGATGCTTCGGTTGCCCGTCAAGTCCATGTCGAGGGCGTTGACGACAAACTTGCGTGCCATCGCCTTCGAGTCAGCCGACGCGTTGTTCGACACATACACGCTGAAACCGCTTGCCCCGTGCCACTTCCCGTCACCTCCCGCCGCGTTCACATGGATGGACACATACAGGCAGTTACCCGTGCCGTGCTTCTTGCAGATGGAATTGACAACCGACACCCTGTAAGCCAGCTCACGGTTCTGCTCAGCACGCCATCCCTTGCCCGTCCACGCAGGCAACGGCTCAGTCGGGCGGTAGTCCACGTACACCGTGTAACCCAGTCTCTTCAACGCTGATTCCACCATCGTGACCACCTCACGACTGAACGCAAACTCCATCAGCCTTCTGTCGGGGGAGCATTTTCCAGGTGTTGGCGCAAGGTGAGCGGTTCCTAAGATAATAATTTTTGCCATAATCCTTTGTATTTTAGATAATTTTTCGTAACTTTGCACTGAGTGCAATAATACAAACATGTTATGACCCTATTCAGGGCAAGAGCCGTCTTCCAAGTGATTGGAGGGCGGTTTTTTTATTCGTCATGCGAGTTGTACGTGAAGATGCCGAGGATAAAACCCACCGTCACGCCCGATAGAAAAATGAAAATCCAGTCCATAGTGAAAACCCGAACCTATTCTCCCGAACGGGTTCGGGGAAGTAGAGTTACAAACCTTAAAAAAACACACATTAAATACTAACTAAATACAATGAAAAACAAAACTACTCTATCCTATGTACAAGTCGCTGTCGGCTGGCTTGTCCTCCTGCGCCTTCCACTTGCCCATCTTCGCAAGCACCGCCTTGAGGTCGGAGAGCTTCGTGACGAGCCTCAGAGCCTCCTCCAGGTTGTCGCACTCCATGATGGCCTTCGCCAGCTCGCCCACCTTCTCCACGCCCGTGCGCTTGCGCTTCACGTTCTCGAAGACGCTCTTCCCCTCGATGATGATGGACGCCACGGAGAAGAGGATGGTGGCGTACGGCAGGTCGTACCATGAGAAGAACCCGCCCACGATGTCAATCATCATGCCCACCAGAGCCACCTTGAAGTAGTCGCCTATCTTCACGATGGTCTTGCGGAAGCCGTGCGAGTTCAGCTTCGTCCCCTCAGCCTTCGCCGCCGACACCCCAGCCCAGAAGTCCACAAGGCAGACGGCGATTATCATTATCCACGACACGAAGACGATGCCCAGCCGTGAGAGCAGGGCCACCGTCAGAGCCTCCCTGTCACCGTTCAGAATCAAGTCAACCATACCAGCAGAATTATAACGTTAACCACTGCGCCCACGGATGCCATGAGCGAATACCTCACCACGTCGGCGGTCTCAATCTCGAATCCCACCTTGTACGACTGCCAGCACTCCCTCAGCACCATGGCCACAGCACCGAGTCCTCCAAGCAGTACCCCAAGCAGGAAAGCCACCGCCAAGCCAATCTTATCCCTCCTGTTCATAGTTCATTTCCTCCTCTTCGATGATTGCGTCCATTCTTTGTTCCCACTCCTGCTTTTCTTGGTCGGTGGCATCCCTCCATTCTACGTTGTAGTCATCGGGAGCGCAAATTTCCCTCACGTACATTCTTTCAGCGTCACCGACATCAGCCTTCTGAGTCAGCCACATATCTTCCTTTGCTTTGTAAGTTTTCATGTCTTTTTTTATGATGTTGTCAATACATAACCCTTTGCGGTGATTTGCTCCTTCTCCTCAGTTGTAAGCTGATTGTAGGTGTTGGAATATAGGTGAATCGTACAATCCGCATACCCCGCCGTCTTTCGGTCAAACGAATAGGTATAAAGGGAGTCAATCAGACTTTGTTTTGCATCGGGAATCGCCGTGGTGTTAACACCCCAGTTTCGAGGATTGTCGAACCAATAGGTGGTGACGGAACTCAATGTTCCGATACCTTTAAGAAGGATGTACCTCAAATTGCTCAATACTGCCGTTCCCGACCCAGTTGACGAGTTTGAGCGGAACATATTTGTGGTTGATTTGTGTGAAGTCATGACCATATCAGAGATGTCCACCTCCTCAATCCTTTCCAATGCCACACAACCTGCGAACATATACAGCCCGGCCTCCACGATGAGTCCGTTGAGTTTCCCAACCCTCTTCAGTTTGGTGCAACCGCTGAACATATTCTGTGCGTTGATTGAGCCGTTGAAAGTGGTTTCGGGAAAGACAATCATGTTTGTGCAATATTGGACAAGCGAATATAACCTTGTAACACCTGTCATGTCCATACGTGGGAAATAGACAAATGAGGTGTTGCTCTTGTACAACGAATCGCAGTTACCGCTGATTGATGGTGTTGACTTGTGTATCTCGCACCCATACTCGAACCCCTCCATGTTGACAGCCCCCGATATGTAGTCGAAGATGTTGTAGCCAAGACCCACTATCGAAGCCATGCCACTGCCGTCTGCCACACCCTTCTTGTAGTACTCCGTGTAGAGGTCTACAAGTAAGGTAGGGTCGTAAAGTTGTACGTGTAATTGTGTCGCTCCAGTGTCTGTGTCACCGATGTTAGTCCACACAAGCCACCCATCTTCTGGCATTGTAAACTCTATGGTATAAGTGGCATTTTTGTTGTTTGTTGAGCCAATTTTATGTTCAACCTTATAGCCTACAATCGTATTTGAGTGAGACGCATAATAATCTTGTGGTCTAACATCAGTAGAGTAGCCAAGTATGCGCCAATAATTCGTATTCGCGGTTGAAACCATCTTGAAGATGATATGCGTTCCTTTCGGCACAAGTTCCTTAGTCCAAAAGCACTTGTAGCTCGTGTTCGACTGAGCAGTAATAGTCCAAGTGGTATTGTCGTCAGTATTTGCAAACTGCGCACCGTTGAAATTACTTCTGCCATACAGTTTAGGAATAGACGTTTCACTCGGAAACCTCTCCTTTATAAACTCCACCTTCTCATCGTCAATCCTCGCGTCAACTGCCTCCACCTTCCCGTCCAGAGCCTCAATCGCACTCTGAACATTTCCTGTTCCAAGATCAGGAGTCTGAGTAAGGTCGTAGGAGATGTCCTCTGCACTCGTCGCTATGTCGAACTGAAAACCCGTCGTGTGACTCCACGCGCCACCAGGGTTAAGCCAGTATAGCGTGAAACTCGTTCCGTCGGGTACGATGTAGATGTAGTCGGGGTCGGAGAAGTCGGGGTCTTGACCGGGGACGCTCCCCGACGGGCAGAAGCGGAACACGGAGGAGAGTTGCTGACCCCTGCCGTATATCTGCCCGCCCACCACGACGCAGTGGGTGTCGCTCGTGTAGTATATCGTGTTTGGCTTGCTCGTGGCGTTGGCGAGAGCCTGCGCCTCCGTGCAAGTGCGGTTCTCGAAGAGAGTCTTCAAGCCGTCCACCAACGCCGTTATAGATTGCTGATACGTTGCCATGTTTCCTCCTTTCCGTTATGATGCCGTTGCGATGATGTTGTTGATTTCCGTGTCTGACAGGAAGTCGGTGTCACGTACGTACACGTCCGTGTCGATGTTGGTCTGAACCACGTTAAAGTCGGTGTTGGCGGCTGTGCTTCCCTTGTCAGCCTTAGCCCATATCTGGTCGCCTACCTCGCATTTCTCTCCTGCGTACGTTCCCGCCGTGCCGACTATCCAGTACCAGCCAGTCTTGTAAGCAGTGCCCGTGATGGCAGAATAAGCGTTGACCACTCCCTTGAACTGAGCCACGCTGGTCATGGCAGAGGAGATAGCGTTGTCAACATAGGTGGTGGAGGCGGCGGCGTTGAGGGTGGTTACCATCGCCGAGGTCATCACACCGTCCTGGCTCGTCGAGGCGGGGAGGATTCCTATCTCGCCCGTGTCCGAGTTGATGCCCGCGCAGTATTTCAGTGCCTGGACTGATGACCCCGCATAGGTGGCGTGTACCTTCACACCTCCGAGTGCCGTGTCCGAGGACTTGGTGACGGTATAAGTGGCAGTCGTGCCATCGACGGTGATGTTGATGCCATCACCTGCGGCGAGTGCCGTCACATCACCCACACCCGCATTGCCTACCTTGATTTTGTCCTGCTTTCCACTGATGTCGGTCGGCGTGTCTGTCCACGGAACATTCACGACAAGCTGGCCGCTGGAGTTCTTCTGCACTCCGTAAGTCCTCCCCGCCGTGGCTGTCACGGCGTTGGCTGCCACCGTCTGCGTGGTGTTGCTGAACACCTTCGCACCTCCGACTACCGCGTTGGTCATCGGGGGCAGGGAGTAGGTGTTCTTGATGGTCGCCGTGCCGTTGCTGATGTCGATGCCGATGTTCGTGCCTGCGCTTATGGTGGTCACCGCTCCAGCCGTGCCGTTCCCGACGGTCATCTTGTCCTGCTTGCCACCTACCGCATCCGATATGCCAGACGTGATTGCCTTCTGCGTCATCGTGCCGTCAGTGGCAGTGCCCGCGGAGGCGTAGAGTTTCGACACTCCGTAATGGCTGGGGTTGGCCTTACGCAGGTGGATGATGCTGTTGTACCCCCTCACTCCCTCCGTCACGTAGTCGTCCACGTTGTTGTCTTGCGTGGTCGTGCCGTCCGTGGTGAGGTCGGGAAGGGCGAATCCAATCACTCCGAGGGTTACAGAAGGTGCGGAGTCCGTGCCCGACGTCGACGCCTCATGCGCGTCGATGACGTTGTCTACGAGGTCGATGTGGTCGCCGTTGAGCAGGGTGTCCTGCTTTCCGCTCAGCTGGCTGGCTATGCTCTTCGTGCCGATACCGCTGAGTGTGCCGAGTTCGGTGGCCGTCACCGTGCTTGTGGAGATGACACCGCTGGAGTTCGTGACCACGGCCTTGGACTGGAAGTCGGCGGTCGTGCCCATCTGCTTCGGCTGGAAGAGACTCTTTATCCAAGAGATGACCTTCGACAAGCCCGAGCCGTTCAAGAATTTTTCGTCTGTTGTTGCCATAATTTCAATGTTTATGAGTTAATGATATTGTAAATTTCACTCGTCGTCAGGCATTCCATCAAGTCCTGCTTCCCCGCCATGGCCACCGTGATGGTCTTGTTCTGAACCGGGTTCGTGCTGGTGCTCGACATCTCCGTGTCCACGTCTATCGACCCGCCGCCGCCTCCCTGGAGCAACGCGGCGAGGAACTGCTCGTACGTGCCCGTGTAACCCGTCACCTGCACGAAGTCCTCGAAGAGCTGGTAACTCTCCACCCTCACGTCGAGTTTACCCGTGTTCGCCATCTGAGCCAGTTCCACGAGCCGTGCCTTCACGCCCTGGTCAACGGTGGAGAGGTAGGCATCTATCTGCTCCTGCATGGTGGCCACCGTGTCGCCCATCTCGCTGATGGCCTCACGTGCGTCCGTCACCGCCGACTGTGCGCTCTGGGCCGCCGACTCCGCCCTCGTCGCCTGTGCCTGCGCCTCCTGAGCCTTGGCCCTCGCCTCGGATATGGCGGTGCTTATCCCGCCCGTCAAGGTGTCGAGGGTAACACGCTTTATCTTCGGTATGCCGTCCACCTCCTTGATGACCGGCACCTTCACCCCGTCCGCGCTCTCCAGCAGTTCCGTGGCCGTGATGTCCGTGGCGTTCAGCAGAAGGTCGTCCTGTATCGTCTTCGAGGTGGTCTGAAAGTCAAATTCTTCTTCGTATGCCATAGGTCAGATTGTTTTATTCGGTTTCATATCTCACGTCGAGGGTGTTCACAACAGCCTTCACTTCCCAATAAATACACTCGCTGCCTTTCCATTTTCCTGTCTTGCACTCGCATTCAAGGAAAGTATTGGACGCGCCTGCTCCGCTGATAACGCCAATCGGGTCGAATTTTCTGCCTCGACTATTAGGTAGCGGATAGCATACCCATTGTTTCGTGATGGTCGGTGTGATGACCGGCTCGTCATCCCCGTTGAATACGCCCATATCTTCGGGAATATAATCCACCTCATGCCCGCTGACGAGGACAAGAAGGTCGGCATATATTCCGCTGGTTGGGTTGGCTATGTAAATGCGTATCTTCTTACCTATCATCGCCCGGAGGTCTGCAAGGTTGTGCTCATACCATCCATTGTCAGACGACTCCGTTTCGGTGTCATGGTTTGAAGTGAACTTTGTTCGTCCGCTCTCTACGGGAAATCCGTCGTATGCCAGCCATGCACACGGGAGTGTTATCTTCGTTACGGCATCCACATACAAGGTCGGAGGACAGCGCAGAACATCAAGATATTTGTCGTTGCCGTACAAGTAATTAGACAAGTTTGAGTCAACAAGCGTGAGGCGTCCGTTGTTCACCACTCCGAAGGTGGTCACATTTCCATCCGTGTCTATCTTTAGTCCGTTTGCGTTGACATAGCCGTTGAAATTGATGTGGTCAGCGGTGAACGTCATCTCCCTTGCCACCGCCTGAATCTTGTCCGCAAGCTGGATGATGTTGTCAGCCTTCATGTAGATGTCACCTACAATTTCACCCGTCTCCGGGTCAAATCTCACCATCGTGCTTATCTGCGCCTTTATGGTGAACTTAGGTACGAACTCAATCACCCTTGCGTCTGGGTCTGACATCTTCCACTTGTCATACACGGCAAGCCTGTGGGTCGTCACTCCGTCCTCGGTGTACGTCACGATAAAGTATTTCTTTCCCTCCGTCGGCGTGCTTGTGGGATTATCCCAGTCCGATGCCTTGTAGTCCTCGTCCTCCGTCGTCCAGTAGACGAGTTTTCCGTTGCTGTCCTTCTCGTAATACCCGCTGAGCTGGGCGGTCATCTCACTGCCCGAAATAAATGTGCTCAACGTGTCGGCACGCAACTGGCTCACGTCGCCTTTCCGCGCAACGTTGCGGTCCGTGAGGTCCTTGTCAAGGTCTGATTCTATGTAACTGCTGATTTCCGATTGTGCGGCCGCCTCGGCAGATTGCAATGTAATCAGCTTGAGCGTGTACACCGGATTGCCCTGCTCGTCATACGTCACGTCGTAGAACCCCGGTGCATCATGCAGATTGGCGGTGAATAAGCCTGCGAAATCGTCCCTCGCGACGAATCCGCTTGTCTTCAACTCCTGCACGTCACCGTCCAGCGTGTTTACTCTCGTTGACAGCGCGCTGATTTTTCCAGCCTCGGTGCTGATGCGTCCTGAAAGAACCTCCACCTGGCCGTCGATGTGCTGGTTCACGCTCGCCACCTCAGCCGTTATCCTTTCGTCCGTCTGAACGAACCTTGAGTTTGTGTATTGTAACTCCTCGGCGACAAGGCACTCGACATCGGTCACGTCCACCGTGCCCTTGGCGAGGAATCGCAGTTGTCCGCTACCTCCCACGTATGTGCCGAAATAGGTGGCGGTGTGCCACTTCCCGTCAGCCGTGAGTGCCTTCTTCAAGCCGTATATGGTGTAGGTGTCTGACGTGACTGACGAGTCGCACACTCCCTCCCTCGACATGAATCCGCTGTGGAAATACACGGACATCTCACTGCCTGCGGTCATGCGGTAACGGAAGGAGAAACTTACGTTCTTGGCCGTCCTCGTCTCTCCGCTCGCCCACAAGTCCTGCCTCATGTCGCCCACGTCCTGGTATATTCCGCAGTCGGCGCTCTCGCCCGTGTTGATGATGCGCAGATACCTGTTCACTCCGTCGTCGAAATAGGCGGTGTATGCCTCGCCCGTGCCGTATGCGCCCAGTGCGGTATGCCCGTCGCTCAATATGCTTGTCGTGTCGCTCAGCGGCGTGCCGTCTATGTTGTAAGGGTGCCAGTAGTCGGGGTAGTTATCCGTCACGTCACTAAGGTCGTGGTTCTTCACGATGCTGTCTCCGCTGGTCTTGGCCCTCATGCCGTCGATGGCTGACTCCAGCTTCCCGTCTGCGGCCTGGAACCGCTGGCTGATGGTCTTGCCGTCGCTTCCTACTATGTTGTCGCTCCTCAGATAGACGCTCTGTGCGTACAAGCCCCACCCGCTGAGCTGTCCGAACACGCTGTCGTTGATGCCGCTCAAATCCCCGATTTTCAGTGTGAGCGTACCACCATTTATGATGTTCACGTCCTCGTACATCGATATGCCCATCTGGTCGTTCTCGGCTGCGGTGAGGTAGAGAATCTTGTCACGGCCTGGAGTAACGCCCGTGTTGCCCCACTGCACCACCTCGTCGCCTTCCTTGGGCACGCTCCCCGACCATGTGCTCTTGCTCATCAAAACGACCTTCTCGCCGTCTATGGTCTGAACCGCACCGACGACTCCCCACCATGAGGTGTTCTCATACGACCCTGCCGACGTGCCGAGTCCCTTCCATGACTGCACCCTCATGATGTCGCCGGGGGCGAAGTCGTGGTCTGTCTCAAACCAAATCAGCCATGTGTCGTTCTCGCTGGCTATCGTCATCTCCTCCACACGCTTTATCTTTCCGTTGGCGTCACTCACGACGATGCTTCCGGCCGTGCTACGTATCTTCTGAATCAGCAGCTCGAACACCTTCATCTGCTGTCTGATGGTGAGGAAATCGGCGGTGATATGGTATGCGTTGTTCTCGTCCTTCCAAATCCTGAATCCGTGTCCCGTGAAGCCGTCCTCGAACCGCACACTCCCCGAATAAGGTCCTATGATGTCCCGCATGATGCTCGTCCCCGTCACGTCGAGCGTGTCGTACTGCCCCGCCGTGTCAGGCCCCGTCAGTGTCATTTTCTTCAGCTGTGCGATGCCCGTACCGCTGATGCTCCCGTTTGGCTGTGCCGTCCCCGCCTGCTCTATGGTGTTGGCGAAGTGGAGCGTGCCGGCTATCCGTCCCACACTCTCGTTCGGCAAGTCGAAATGCTGCTTGAACACCGCCCTGGCGTTGTGCGTGGTCTGCCCGTTATGGGTGGTGGTGCCTCCATGGACGGTGTCCTCGGTTACGGTGACGTCGTGCTCGAAGGTGTACAGGTCACCGCTCGCCGTGTCGCTCTCGTCGTTGCGGATCCAGCGGTCGGGGTACTCGAAGTCGTCTGCGAGGTTGTCGGCGGTGTGGGCTCTCGTGGCGGTGCCTGCCGTGTCGGCGTAGCCTGACTTGTCTGCATATTCCGCACTGCCTGCCCTGTCGGCCTCATAGGCGTGCTTCGCCTCGTCGACGGTGCCTGCTATCACGGCGGTGCCTCCTGAGTAGGCGGTGCCCGCCCCGGTGCCTGTCTGGCTCTTCGCCCTGCGTATGATGCGTACGTTAATCATCGGTCTCCTTCAGTTTTAGGGTTGTGGTTCCGTCTGCGTTCATGCTCTCGCCGACAACATAGAACTGCTTGCCTTCGAGGGCTCCGTGGGTGTATTTCGTAAGCCTGCCGCCTCGCTCCTCCAGCGACACGTCCATCGTCACCCGCGGGGTGTGGTACTCCGCGTAGTAGCTGTCGACGTAAAGCTGCTCGGGCTTGGCGGTGGTGTCCTTCGTGCGGTCGTATATCTGCGTCACCGTCTCGTCACCCTTGTACGGCGCGGACAGCTTGGGGTAGGTCCTCGTCCCGAGTGCGGCGGCCTCCTCCGCGGTAAGGTCGGAGGTGATGCGGAAAGTCTGCGAGTCGTTGACGTTGACGTAGCTCTCGTCGGTGTCGCTCGCATACACCAGGTCCTCATCCTCCAGCGGGTCGAAGAAGCCGTTGTCGCTCTCCAGGGTGATGTCGAGCTTCTTCACGATCACGGCCTTCATCTGCTTCAGGAGTTCCTGCGTGGCGGCTGACCATTTCTCCTTGCGGAACCAGGTCTTGTGCCGTTTCTTGTACTCGTCCCACGTGAGGTTGACGAGGCCGAGAATCTCGAAGCGGACGTCACCGCTGAGGTTGTCTGCCTTGGTGATGGGGATGGCCATGCCTTCCGCGTCGATGCCCATGTCGACGGTCACGTTGTTGGCGAGGCTGTATTCCTTGTTGAAGATAGGGTCGCCGTTCTTGGGGTCGATGCCGAGGAAGATGCACTGGTTCCAGTACTCCTCCTCCGTGGCGCACTCGCTCTGCTGTCTGTAGGTCTCCCATGTGAACGAGTAGCTTGCACCGTCTATGGCGTCATGCTCCACACACACCTTGTCGCCGACCCTCAGCATGCAGGCGAGCAGGCCGAGCTTGCTGATGGCGTCGGTCTTGTCCTTGGCGGCTGAGTAGTCGTAGGGATACCGGCTCTCGAACTTGCCGTTGAGTGGCACCATGCCCTGCACCCAGTAGGAGGGCTTGCAGAATCGGTCGAAGTCAAGTTTGTCGGAATAGCTGACGGACTGCGGGGCGTCCCACCAGTAGCCACGCGCGTCCCATGTGCGCTTCCACTGCTGCCATGCGGCGTACACGTCTCCGTTCGTGCCGTCGCGCTTACGGTCACGGAGGTATGTGCCCGCGGCGTCGGTGGTGTCGTCCCAGTTCTCCACGTACCACTTGGCGTTCATCCACGGCATGTTCTGGCCGTCCACGACCGCCATCTTTCCGCTGATGACGATATAGTTGGTGGTGGTGGTGTCGGCGGGGCTTATGCTCGCACCCAGCCTCGCACCCGTGTACACGGCGACGGGTGAGGCGGCGTACAGGTCGGTGTCGGCGGTCTCGTACGGTACGAGGTCGCCCCAGCTTCCGCCGTTGCCGTAATGGCGTCCCACGTAGAGGATGGTCTCCCAGCTGATTTTACTGACGGGGCTGTTGTCCTTGTAGTCGGGTGTGTAGGTGGCGGTGCCGAGCCTCAGCAGGCAGGCGCCGAGGTGGCTTCCCAGATAGTTGAGGATGGTGTCCTGCGTGCTTCCGTCACCGCAGAAATGGTCAACGATGTCCTCCGTTACTCCGTCTATGGTGACGGGGAACGTCCACGACTTGTGGCGCATGATGCGCACGTAGTAGTCCTTTATCTCCACTTTTCCGTCGGTCTGCCCGTCGTCCTTCGTCCACACGTTGAGGCTCCTGTTCACGGCCTTGGCGCAGGCGTGACGGAAAATCTTGTGGTTTGTCTTCTCACTGACGATGTGGGTGAGGTAAAGCTGGTTGTAGGTGTACGGACTCTCCATCATGTCCTCGTCGAGGATGTCGTCAACGAGGGTGTCTATCTTCTGCACGTCGGCGGTCAGCTCTATGCGGTTGTAGACCTCGCCTATCTCTATGCTTGCGGAGTCGTCGCTGACAGTGCCAGGCTGGCCCGGCTGCTGGGTGAGGGCGACGGTGCTCCTCGCTTGCGTCATGGTGTTGCCGCTGAAGAGGTCACGCCAGTTGACGCTTCCCGTGCCTTTCATGGTGGCCCAGTCGAAGATGTAGAGGTCACGCCCTCTCTGCTCGATATGGAGGTTGAGGTAGCGGAGAATTTCGGTGAGCACGTCCTGCTGGGTGTCCACGTCGTCCTTGTCGTCACCGAGAAAGAGGAGCTCGGATATGCTGAGGTCGCTGAAGATGGTGTATTTCGTGGCGTTGCTGGCGTTCACGGCCTTGCTCCCGTCGTAGAAGATGCGCAGCGCGCCTCCGCTGATGCTCGCGTCCGTGAGCACGGGGAGCAGTATCTCGCGCATGAGCGACCACAGGGTGGCTCTCCCCGCGTTCCCCCGTATCTCGTCGTAGTCCACTCCCGCGCTGCCCACGTTCTTGAAGTTTGAGTACTGCAGCGCGCTGAGGCAGTCCACACAGCTGAGCTCCAGCTCGTCGGCCACGCTGACGAAGGGCTGGGAGTAGCTGAGGGGCTCTATGAAGCCCATGAACACGACCTCCGTGCCGACGGTTACGTTCACGGCGCAGTTACGGCACAGGGCAGTGTAGAGCTCGGGGATGTGGCGGTCGGTCTGCAGACGGATGGTTGCGGAGTGGGGCAGGAGCACGTCGAAGGTGTCGTTCACCTCGCTGGTTATCTCCACGGGTTCGTCTGTGAAATAGAGGCCGTCCGTGCCGATTTCCATCCGCTCGGCGCGGTCTGAGCCCGTGAGTATCTCAACCTTCACGGTCCTTCCCTTTCCGTTTATGTATGTGCCGAAAATGTACATTTTCCGTTATCCTGATTATGTTACAAATTTACGATTTTTCGGGCGAAATTCAAAGTGTTTCCTACACTTTTTCGGGCGAGTTTTGCGCCTATATCTTTATCATCGTCCGTCTGCCCGACTTATGGCTGATTCTCGTCTCGTTGGCCAGCACGCCGACGAGGTTTCGTCCGCTGATGCGGAAGTCCATCGTGCCTCCGCTGTTGGCTCTCAGCCCGTCGAGGTTGGGAATGGACGGGGTGCGGAAGCTGGGCGGCGTGAGTCCGTTCAGCAGGCCAAACAGGCGGGTCTGCTGGCTCTTGTTGAGTATCATCTCGCCTGAGTTGACTCTCGCCAGCAACTTGTCACCGCTCATCGACGTGCCCCCGACGATACCGCCGTTTGCAAATGCGCCTGCCATGGCAAGTCCTGCCATGACTACGGCGAGGGCGGCGGGTATGGCGAACAACAGGCCTGGCCAGCCCGCCTTGGTTCCCTCCGCGGTGGCTTTAGTCACTGCCTCGGTGGCGTTGGCTGTGGACTGCAGTGTGCTTGCGGCGGTGTCTGCCGTAGTGACGGCGGTATGGGCGGTGGTGGCTGCGGTTGCGGCCGTGGTCGCCGTGGTCGCTGTCTGCGTGGATGCGGTGAACAGGCTTATCAGCTGGCTCGCCTGTCTGAATCCGTCCATTATCTGCAGTACGGAGTTGATTGTGCCGCTTATCACCTCCCATGCGCTCTTGTTGCCTTCCAGAGCCTGGGAGAGGTTGTTGAAGCCTCCCACAAGTCCCTGTACACCGCCCCATGTGTCACGGAGGGTCTCGCCGGCGCTCTTCATCTCCGTGTCGTCTATCTCCAGCTTGATGGGCTTGATGCCGTTGTGCTCGAGGTTGGCGTTGACAGCGGCGGCAAGTTCCTCTGCCTTCTCCCTGCCTATCAGACCTGCGTCGAACCAGCCACGGATCTTGTCCATGTTCTCCTGTGCAACCGCACGCACGTCCATGGCGTTGCTGAGCCCCTCCCACTCGCCTGCGCTGAACTTGGTCTCGAGGTTGAGGGGGTGCGCCTTGGCGAAGTCGTCGAGGTTCTTGCCCGATGCGTCGGGGTCGGGCTTGATAGTGATAGGGAGGACGAACTCGCTGGCGGGGAGGTCTCCCACGTCCATCATGCCCGCCTTCCACTGCTCACGGAAGGATATCTGGTCGTCGAGGTCCTCTTTCCTCTTCGTCAGCTCGGCACGCTCGTACTCGGTGAGTCTGGGGTTGGTCAGTGCCTTGAGGAGCTTGTCACGCTCAGCCCTCAGCTTCTCAAGCTCGGTGAGGTTCTGCTCGATAGCCTTCTGGTTCTCCGCGCCGTTTCTGATTCCTGGGGTCGTGGCCTTGGTCTGCGTCGTCTTCACCTTTGGGGTGGAGGTGCTTGTCTTCGGGGTGGAGGTGGATGATTTTGCATAAGGGTCAGCGGAGGTGGACGGGTTGTACATGTTTGGTATGTCGTCAACCATTTTCGTCGCCTTCTCGGTAAATTCCTTAAAATTGCCGAGGTGGGTGTCCATCCTCTTTTGTTCCCCCGCATTGATTCTGTCCCGGATTTCCTTCGCGCGTGCCCTTGCGGTCTCGGTGAGGTATCTCTCGCCTTCTGCGGTCAGTGCGCCGACACGGCCCATGCCCTCATCTTCGTAGTGGACGCCTTTCTGCAGTCCGTAGTCGCTGATGAGGTCGTTTATGGTTGAATTCCTCTGCGCATAGCTGATGGCATTGCCTTTACTGTCCCGGAGTGCCCAGGCGTTGCGCCATGTGGTAACGGGGTCAAACCTTGCACCGCCGTTGCCAAGGTTGGGGTCGGCAAGCCGCTTCTGACGTTCCTTGTAGGCCTCGATGTAGAGGTCGAGGTTCGCACTTGCCTCTGCCTGCAGGCGGAGCACCTCAAGGATACGTGGCATCTGACGGATGAACACTTCGTTGGCATCGGTCACGGACTTGACATTCAGGCCAAGTGACTTGAATGCGCTGGCGTTGTTGTTTATCCAGTTCTGTCTCTCGTTCTCGGTTTTGAGATTCCTCCATTCGACTGAGAGCTTCATGAACTTGCCCGTGGAATCTGCGACGGCATTGCCGATGACCTCATGCGCGTGTGCCTGTTGCTCTGCGAGCCTCTTCGCCTCCGCCTCCTGCTCCTTCATCTTCTCGGTGTTCTCCTCGGTCTTTCCGCTCAGCAGGGTGAACAGGCCTATCAGCGTGGTGATGGCGGTGATGACCAAGCCGACGGGGTTGGCCTTCAGCACGGTGTTGAGTGCCCTCGTGGCGACGGTCGCGCCTTTCGTGGCGGCGGCTTCGGCGAGCACAGCACCGCCGTGCGCCTTGCTCCACATCGTGGCCAGCTTGGTCTGCAGGTTCTTCACGCCCATCACGAGGGCGGAGTCACGGTTCAGTGTGTTGCTGATGGCCTGCACGCCGTTGACGAGGGCGAGGGTGCCCTGCACCTTCTTCATGGTCTGCTCGAAGGCCTTGTTGTCGTCGTCGAACAGGGCAAGGGCTCCCTGCGCCACGCTCAACGCTCCTGCCACACCCTGGAACATACCGACGGCGGTGTCGAGTTTCCTGGTGTCGCTGGCGAAGTAGTTGACGTTTGCGCGGGCGTCGGCGATGGCGTCCGCCATGTTACCTGCGTACTGGGTCATCGCCTGGAACTCCTCGGTGTTGTCGAGACCCTCGAACTTCATCTCGCTGAGAAGCTTCTGTATCTCCCTCAGCTGACGCTGCATAGGTTTGCCAGACTCCGTGATTTTTGCGAAGATGTCCCCGAACCTGCTCGTGCCTCTCAGAGACTCATTAAGCTTTTTAAGGTCTTCGGGTATTTCACGGGTCCTCTTTTTAAGTTCCTCAACGTCTGA
>ODAJ012163041.1_pt1 | contig 17886 bp, 9 predicted proteins | sample 1539241 | NCBI WGS metagenome assembly ODAJ01 (sample SAMN02144231, study PRJEB22623) | gut metagenome | biome: sheep rumen | host: Ovis aries | place: New Zealand
CTGGTCTATGACCTGCGGCTCCAGGGGCAGCTGGTCCGCCTTGCCCAGGGCGCTTCGCAGGCAGCATGCGCGGCAGTTTTCATTTGCAAGCATTCCGATCCTCTTTTCCGAAACTGTAAGAAGGCAGCATTGAACATCCCGAAGCCTGCGCCTGTTTTTATAAGGCGGCGTCAGGATATATTATTATAACATTTCCGTCCGCGGAGGGAAAATGTCATTCTTTTCTGACAGACCGGATTCTTTTGCGGATTCCTTAATCCGCTGATTGTGGTATCATGGGAAAGAATGAAACGCAGTCATGACGGAAAGAGGTGGGAAAATGGCCAAATTGTATTTCAGATATGGCGCAATGGGCAGTTCCAAGACGGCGAATGCCCTGATGGTACGCTACAATTATGAAGAGAAGGGACAGTACGCGGTGATCCTCAAGCCCAGGCTGGACAACCGGGATGGCGCAAAAACCGTCTATTCCAGGATCGGCCTGCAGGCGGAAGGGGAATTTGTAGAAACGTTCCTGGAGAAAGTAAAAAGGGAATGGATGCCCTGTCTGCAGGATGGCGTGCTGACGGCAGAGAAGGGTGACTGGAACCGTTACGCGGCTGTGATCGTGGATGAGGCTCAGTTCCTGACAGCAGATCAGGCCGACCTGCTGTCGGAACTGGTGGATTATTTTGATATTCCGGTCATCTGTTACGGGCTGCGGACAGATTTCCGGGGGATGCTGTTCGAGGGTTCCCGCCGGCTTCTGGAGATCGCGGACCGGATTGAAGAAATTCCGACAGTCTGCTGGTGCGGCCGGCGGGCCCATTTCAATGCCAGATTCAGTGACGGGAAAATCCTGCGTACCGGTGAACAGATTTTCCTGGGCGCGAATGAAAGCTATGTCTCTTTGTGCCGGAAGCACTATAAAGAAGGAAAATTAAGAGAGGAATAGACTTTCACGGCCTGGGCTCTTCGTCCCGGATATACTCAGCTATATCAGATAAGCGGCAGTCCAGAATTGAGCACAGACGGTTCAGCGTATAGGTACTGACATGCTGGTTTTTCCTGAGTCTGTGCAGCTGGCCGTTGCTGATCCTGTAGTCTTTGATCAGTGTATACTGGGAGATCTTTTTCGCCTTCATGGTCTCCCACAGCTTGTCATATACGATCATGGCGTGATCCTCCTTTTTTGATACCATGTTATTATATAGCCCGCAAAATGGGTATGACCTATAATCGGACAATCCTGAGGCAGAACTAAACCTGGGACCAGTGAAAAAGACAGCAGGTCTTTTTCGCTGGTCTTTTTATTGTTTTTCGCGAAATACAGACAGAAAGGACCGGTGCCGGCAGCTCATTTTCAGCCTGGATGGCGGGATCCGGCGGATTTCTGCTGCCGCCGCACGAAATCTCCGAAAGACGGGAGGATTCGTAGATTTTCGTTCCGGGTGGGAGTAGCATGATAGAAACGAAGGAGATTCCTTCGTTCCTGTTTTCTGCCGGTTGTCTGTACCGGCAAGGCAAGCACATCTTATAAGCATATCTAAAGGAGGATCTTTTATGAAAAAGGGAACATCCGGCGGAGGGCGCTTCCATGCCCTCCGCCGTGCCGGCAGGCATTGGACCCGGCAGCTGCTGAGGCTGCTTTTGATTCTGGCTGTTCTGTCAGCCTGTATGGATCCGGCGGTGGCGGCCCGGGCAGCAGAAAGCGGCGGCGCCGCGACGACTGCGGCCGCCGCGGAGGAAGAAGACAAACAGGGGGCCGGTGCGGCGTCTGTGCCCGCCGGGGAGGACGAAACCAGATCCGGTGACACGGACAGGACGGATGCCGGCGGTACTGCATGGACGGGCGTGGAGCCTGGCGGCGGTGAAGCCCCGGCGGCCGGAGGAACTGCGGCGCCCGCGCAGGCAGCGGATCCGGACACAGAGCCGGCAGAGGAAAGTCCGGCTGCGGTGACAGGTGCCGCGGCGGCGCCGATGGCCGAGACAGCCGCGGAAGCCGCTGCAGAGGCAGCCGCGGAAGGCAGCGGTTCTCCCCTGGGACAGCTCTCAGACGGCCAGAGACAGGCGGCCATCGCGGCGCTGACCTCTTCCGGGCGGCGTATGCTGAAAGCTGCGGGCAATGAATCGGACCTCCCCTCCTATGTGACAGTGACCGGAGAACAGTATCTTGGCTACAGCGGGGCAGGTTATGGTGACTGGCATACGACGCTTTTGTTTGTGAAAGACTCCAATGGAAACCAGATGACCATGTTCTGTATGGAGCCGCCTCTGCAGGGCATCAGCGTAGGAGACCGCGTGGAGAAGCTCTATCGTGTTTCCAACAGTACACTGATCAAAATATATTATTACGGTTCTTACGGTCCCGGCAGGAATTACGCGTCCGGAATCAACAGCGCACCGGGGGCTGACGCCCTGATCACCCATGTGGCTGCGGCCAAAGTTTTCTATGAGGCAGGCGGCGGCAGGACCAGCAGTACCGGGGATATCTGGTCCCTGGGGACCAGTGAGAAGCTGATCCGGGATGTGAACACGTATTTAGGCAGGCTGGAATCCCTGCCTGTCCCTTCCGGCGTCACATGCTTCATGACAGACGGACGTACACCGGACGGTCATGCCTGGCAGCAGGTCTACGGCTTTATCACCGCCAACGGATATGTGAAGATCCATAAGGAATCAGAAGATCCCTCTCTGAGTGAAGAACGGGGCTGGAGCCTGGCAGGCGCCCGGTACGGGATCTATAAAGATAAGGCAAAGGAACACAGGGTCGGCGTACTCACGACCGATGAGAAGGGCGATACGGAAAGCCTGGAGCTGTATCCCGGCACTTATTACGTGGCGGAGATCAGCGCGCCGGAACATTTTGCCCTGAATGCGGAAGTCCGGGAAGTGAAGCTGGAGCAGGGCGGTTCTGTTACTGTCAAAGTTAAGGACACACCGGTCCCTCCCGTGTCCATTTCCACCGAGCTGCGGGACAGCAGCGGGGACCAGTATACCTGTTCTGAAGAGGATACGGAACTGAAGGATACCGTTTACCTGCATGATTTCGGTGCTTACATCGGACAGACCGTGACCGTGAAAGGCATCCTGGTCGATCCGGAGACCGGTGAACCGTTCCTGGCGGATGGAAAACCGGTGGAAGCGGCGGTGGAAAAGAAGATCACTGCGGCAGAGGACCGTGTGGTCCAGACCTTCCAAGTGGATCTGTCAGGTCTGGCCGGAAAGACGCTCACTGCCTTTGAATATGTCACAGCGGGGACGGAGGAGATCGCCTCCCATACAGACCTGCAGGATCCGCAGCAGCAGATCCGGATCCCTTCCCTGCAGACCCATGCGTCCGACAGTGAGACCGGAGATGCCGCGGGCAGATCTTCCGGAACGGTCACGGTAAAGGATCTGGTCAGTTATTCCAACTTGAAAGCCGGCACGGAATATACCGTAAAGGGGAGTCTCCATGACAGGGCGGACGGAAGCCCGGTCAAAGACGCGGATGGAAAACCCGTAACGGCCGAGACTGTTTTCACAGCGCCGGAAGGCGGCAGCGGCAGCGTGACAATGGAGTTTACTTTCGCGGTTCCGGCGGACTATCCCGGCAAAAGCGCAGTGGTCTTTGAAGAGCTGCGCGGTCCCGGCGACAGGCTCTATGCCGTTCACGCGGACCTGAAAGACCGGGATCAGACCATATTTGTGCCTGCCATCATGACGGAAGCGGCAGACAGCCGGACCGGCACCCATACAGGCGCCGCCGACAGAGAAACGGTGATCCGGGATACCGTTGCCTGTACAAATCTGGTAAAAGGGAAAGAATATACCCTGGCAGGCATGCTGATGGACAAAAAGACCGGGACGCCGGTCAAAGACGGCCGGGGCCGGGAGATCCGGGCAGAGCTGACCTTTACAGCCGAAGCTTCCGACTGCGAAAAGATTCTGGAATTCAAAACGGAGGGAACGGACCTGGCCGGGACCACGGTCGTTGCCTTTGAGGCCCTTATGCATAATGGCGTGGAAGTAGCCGCCCATGCGGATCTGAAGGACGCGCGCCAGTCGGTCAGTTATCCGTCCCTGAAGACAGAAGCGGTCGATGAAGGAACGGGCAGCCATGTCGGCGCCGCTTCAGAACAGACCGTGATCCGGGATACGGTCACCTGTGAAGGCCTGACCAAAGGAAAAGAATATACCATTTCCGGTATTCTGATGAAACAGTCAGACGGGGAGCCTCTTAAAGATCCGTCAGGCAGAGAGATCACGGCGGAGCTGAGGTTTACGGCACAGGCAGCCCGGGAAGAGCAGGTCCTGGCCTTCACTCTGGATACAAGCCTGCTGCAGGGAGAAACGGTCGTCGTTTTTGAAGACCTGCTGTATAAAGACATCCGTGTGGCATCTCACGCGGATCTGCAGGACCGGGCCCAGACCGTTTATTATCCGGCGGTCTGTACACAGGCCTCGGATGTCCTGACCGGCAGTCATACCGGCATGACGGCTCCGGAGGCGGCTGTGGAGGATGCAGTGACCTGCAGCAACCTCCTGAAAGGAGAGACCTATACGATCCGGGGCCTGTTGATGGACCGGGAGACCGGAGAGGCGCTGACAGACGCGGCAGGCGGAGAGATCACGGCAGAGGAGACATTTACGGCCGGTAAGGAGACAGAGGTCATCACGCTGACATTCCGGGCGGATACCTCTTCCCTGGGCGGAAAAACAGCGGTCGCGTTCCAGTATCTGTACCGGGACGGAGTGCAGGTGGCCTGCCACGCGGATCTGTCGGATGAAGCCCAGAGCGTGCATTATCCCGCCATCGGGACCCATGCTTCCGTGAAAGGTAAGAAGGATGCTTTCGCCAGAGGGAATCTGACGGTGAAGGATGAAGTGACATACCGCAATCTGATTCCCGGCAGGACCTATCAGGTCAAAGGTGTCCTGATGGATAAGACATCGGGAAAAGCCCTCCTGGCGGGCGGCAGGGAGATTTCTGCGGAGACTTCCTTTACAGCCCGGCAGGCAGATGGAAGCGTGACGCTTTCCTTCCGGTTCCGGGCAGACGGCCTGGGCGGAAAATCCGCAGTCGCTTTTGAGACCCTTTATGAGGGAGATGTGGAAGTAGCGGCCCACGCGGATCTGGAAGACGCGGACCAGACAGTCCTGCTGAAGCAGCCGCCCAAAGGCCATATTCCGCCCGGCCCTGGTACCGGGGATCCTGCAGCGGCAGCTTCCTGGGCAGCAGCGGCAGCACTGGCGGGGGCCTTGCTTCTGGCTGTACAGGCAAAGAGAAAAGGGCTTTTCCGTAAGAAAGGATAGAGGAATGATCGCTGCCGTCCGGGGAAACCGTTAAAAATGTAGTGTTGATAATAAAAGTGTGTGATCAGGCTCCGACAGAAGAAAGACAGAGATGTGGATCGGGCGGCAGCTGATTACAGGGAACGGCCGTGACTGCGGATTTACATACCGGCCGTGTATCCCGCGGACAGGCAGAGAGAGAATCTCTGCCTGTCCTTTTTTCCGGGGTTCTGTTCCGGTCTGTTCCTGCTTTGTTTTTGGCCCTGTTTTATCGGCCGGTGAAGGATGTAAAGCGCCGGTCAGGGTGTTATAATGAACGGACAGGACTTTTGGAGAAAGAGGATGGAACAGTATGCGTTACGGTATGGTCAAAGATTATGATACAGCGGACGGGCCCGGCGTCAGGGTCACGCTTTTCATATCCGGCTGCCGCAACTGCTGCTCCGGCTGTTTTAATGAGGATACATGGGACCCGATGGAAGGACTATGATCATGATACAGGAACAGAGCGCAGCGCTGCCGGCAGCTTTTGAGGCCCGCATGCGGCAGATGCTGGGAGATGAATATGATGCTTTTGAAAAGAGCATGCGGGAAGAAGACAGATACAGATCCCTCCGGGTCAATACCCTGAAAACGGATCCCGGGACATTTGCCGGACAGGCGGCCTGGCAGCTGCAGCCGGTTCCCTGGGAACCGGCCGGTTTTTATTACCGGGAGGAAGACAGGCCCGGCAGACATCCCTGGCATGAAACGGGCATGTATTATATACAGGAACCCAGTGCCATGGCAGTCAGTGCCCTGGCAGGCGCCCGGCCCGGGGAGCGGGTGCTGGATCTGTGCGCGGCGCCCGGCGGCAAGACTACGGGGCTGGCCGCCGCCATGGAAGGCAGGGGCCTGTTGGCGGCCAATGAGATCCATCCCCAGAGGGCCAGGATCCTGTCCCAGAATATAGAAAGAATGGGGATTTCCAATGCCCTTGTGATCAATGAAGATCCTCACAGGCTGGCGGAACATTTTCCGGCTTATTTTGACCGGATCATTGTGGACGCGCCCTGTTCGGGGGAGGGAATGTTCCGTAAGGAGCCTCAGGCCATTCCCAACTGGAGTCCTGACAATGTCCGCCTCTGCGCAGAGCGGCAGCAGGATATTCTGGAGCAGGCGGTCTCCATGCTGGCGGATGGAGGAACGATGGTCTATTCCACCTGTACTTTTGCGCCGGAGGAGGATGAAGAAACAATCTGCAGGCTGCTCTGTGCGCACCCGGAACTGACCTGCAGGGATCTGCCGGCTGAACTGGGGGACCGGATGCAGGTCTGCGGCTTTGACTGCGGTCATCCCGAATGGATCACAGAAGAGGCGGCAGGACGGGCGCTGCGTCCGGACGCGGCAGACCAGACCGCCGGGGCCCTGCGTCTCTGGCCGCACCGGCTGCGGGGAGAGGGACATTTTATCGCGATCCTCACAAAAGACGGCAGCAGGCTGCGCAGGAGAGCCGGCGGGAGACTGCGCGGGCCGGACCGGACCATGCGGGGACTCTGGCAGGCGTTCTCGGATGCCTGCCTGCGGCAGCCGCCCCAGGGAATTCTGCATCTGTTCGGCAGCGAACTGTATCTGCTGCCGGAAGAAGTCAGTCTGCAGGGTCTGAAAGTCCTGCGGCCGGGACTCCATCTGGGTACTTTTAAAAAGAACCGCTTTGAACCGGCCCATGCGCTGGCCATGAGCCTGCGGCCCCGGGAGGCAGTATCGGTCCGGCCGCTTCAGGAAGAAGAAGGCGAGGCGGCCGCCTGGCTGCGGGGAGAATCCCTTCCGGCCGGAGGCCTGAAAGGATGGACCCTGGTCACAGCGGGCGGATGTTCCCTGGGCTGGGGCAAGGCGGCCGGCCAAATATTGAAGAACCATTATCCCAAAGGTCTCCGCAGGGGATGAGGAACGGCGGAAACAGGATTGAGAACAGGAGGATTCCATGGGATCGACAAATATGCAGTTCGATGTAATGGTACTGAATCTGGAGGACCAGATCCGGACAGCCTCGGTCAAGAGGTGGGGGAAATCCATACAGGGATGCACTCCGGAGGAGTTATATACAGTCATGCAGCTGGTCTGCAAGAGGATTCTCCGGGTACTGGAACGCAATACCGGTGAAAAGAAAATATACTATGTTTCCGCGGAATTCATGGTCGGCAGGATGCTGGTCAATAATCTGATGAATCTGGGAATCTATGACGCTGTGGAAAAAATCCTCCAAAAATACGGTAAATCCCTCAGTGAGATCGGGGAATATGAGCCGGAACTTCATCTGGGGTTCGGCAGTCCCGGCCGTCTGGCTGCCTGTATGATGGATTCCATCGCGACCCTGGGCCTCAACGGGGAAGGGATCGGCCTCTATTATCATGCCGACCCGGCGGGAAAGACCGGACAGTCCCGCACCTTTGCCGGCCGCGGAAAAAAGGCTTCCAGGCGGGAGGGCTGGGAGAATCTTTCTCCCAAATCTTTTGAGGTGGACTACGGGAGCATCAGCGTGACTTCCCGTCTTTATAACCTGGAAATGGTGGGTTATATGAGCGGCAGGAACCGGCTGCGCCTGTTCGATGTGGCCGGTATGGACACTTCGCGTTACAAGGGGGAACTGGGATTTGACACTGCTTATTTCAAAGAAAATCCGCCTCTTTTCCTGCATCCGGATGATACCGACGCGACAGGCCGGAAACTCCGCCTCTATCAGCAGTATTTTCTGGCCAGCAGCGCGGCCCAGCTGATCCTGCGGGATATGAAGAACCGTAAATATGACCTGTACAGGCTGGGCGAATATGCCGTGATCCAGATCAATGATACCTATCCCGGACTGATCATTCCGGAACTGATCCGGATCCTGATCACAGAGAAGGCCATGGAATACGAGGGGGCCATCCGGGCCGTTGCGGACGCCTGCGCCTATACCAGCCATGCCGGCGCCCGGGCAGCCATGGCCTGGCCTGCCGCGTATATGGAAGAAATCGTACCCGCACTTATGCCGGTCATCCGTGAGCTGGACCGCCGGGTCAGGAGCCGTTTTGCGGATCCGGATCTGTGGATCATCGATCCGGAAGGCGGTATCCATATTGACAGGCTGGAGATCCATTACTGCAGCCATGTCAATGGGGTGGGGAGCGCTGCCTGCACGGACGGGTTCCGTAAATTCAGAGAGATCTATCCGGAACGTTTCTGCTTCATTGCCAACGGCATTTCTTTCCGCCGCTGGCTGACCACTTCCAACCGGGAGCTGGCCGCTTTTATCTCCGCCATGATCGGGGATGGCTATAAGAGGAACCCTCTGCTGCTGGAAGACCTGCTGGACTATCGGGACGATCCGGAAACACTGGCGGCCCTGGAGGAGATCAAATACCACGCGCGGCAGGAGCTGTGCCGTTTTCTCCGGGAGAAGACCGGCAGGCAGATCAGCCCGGACGCGGTATTCGATATGCAGATCAAGCCCCTGCAGGATGACAGGCGGCAGCTGATGAATGTGCTTGACGTGATCCACCGGTATCTGCGGATACGCAGGGGGGATCTGCCGTCCAGGCCGGTCGTCTTCTTTATCACGGCCGGAGAGATCCTGACGACAGATTTTGCCAGAGACCTGCTGCATCTGATGCGGGTCCTGCAGGAGTTCATTGACCGGGATGAAAAAGCGGCTCCTTATATGAAGCTGGTAGTCATTTCCGGCTGCAATGTGACCTGGGCCGAGAAACTGATTCCTGCCTGTGACATATCGGAGCAGATTGCCCTGGCCTCCCGGGAAGTCTGCGGTACCGTCAACATGAAATGCATGCTGAACGGGGCCGTTACCATCGGTACCTGCGACGGAAGCAACGCCGTCATCCGGGACCTGGTCGGGACAGATATGATCTACCTGTTCGGACACAGGGCGGAAGAGGTCACAGCCCTGACGGAAGCGGGGAACTACAGCCCCGCCCGCATATGCGCCCGGTCTGAAACGGTACGGGAGGCGGCAGACTTTATCCTGTCGCCGGAGCTGCTGGAGATCGGGGACCGGTATGTCCTGCAGCGTCTGTATGACCTGCTGACCCGTACGGATCCTTCCATGAATCTGCTGGACCTGGAGGCGTATATCCGGACCAGAGACCGGATCCTGGCGGATTATGAGGACAGGGACCGCTGGCAGAGGATGATGCTGGTCAATATCGCCCGGGCGGGCGGTTTTTCCTCGGACAATACCACGGAGTCATACAATGAGCGGATCTGGGGCCTGAAGAGAGAGGTCCGGTCCCGGGACTGGTTCTGAGGACCGGGAGCACGCCGCCGTCCGTTTCAACTTGACACATACTTGAAGCTGACGATATAATCTTGTATTGGCGTTAAGAATAGACGTAACGAAAGGACTGACAAAATGTACAAGAAAGTTAATCCTGACCTGAATTTCGTGGAAAGAGAAAAAGCCACCGAGAAATTCTGGAAAGAAAACCATATTTTCCAAAAGAGCATCGATCAGCGGGAAGGCTGCCCCACATACATGTTCTATGACGGACCGCCGACTGCCAACGGCAAGCCCCATATCGGTCATGTCCTGACCCGTGTCATCAAGGATATGATTCCCCGCTACCGGACCATGAAGGGCTATCAGGTGCCCCGTAAGGCCGGCTGGGATACCCACGGACTGCCTGTCGAGCTGGAAGTCGAAAAAGAGATCGGTATCGAAGGCAAGGAGCAGATCGAAGCCTACGGGATCGAGCCCTTTATCGAGAAGTGTAAGGAAAGTGTCTGGCAGTATAAGGGCATGTGGGAGGATTTCTCCGGCACGGTCGGCTTCTGGGCAGACATGGACGATCCTTACGTGACTTATTATGATGATTTCATCGAGTCCGAATGGTGGGCCCTCAAGACCATCTGGGACAAGGGACTCTTATATAAGGGCTTTAAGGTCGTGCCTTACTGCCCCAGCTGCGGCACGCCCCTTTCCTCACATGAGGTAGCCCAGGGTTATAAGACACTGAAGGAACGCTCCGCGATCGTACGCTTCAAGTGCGCGGATGAGGACGCTTATTTCCTGGCATGGACGACCACGCCCTGGACTCTGCCCTCCAATACCGCCCTCTGCGTCAACCCGGAGGATACTTATGCCAGAGTCAAGGCTGCGGACGGCTATACCTATTACATGGCGGAAGCCCTGCTGGATCAGGTCCTGGGAGAAGGACAGTACCAGGTACTGGAGACCATGCCCGGCAAGGCCCTGGAATACAGGGAATATGTTCCTCTTTATGAAGAAGCGGCCAGAGTAGCGGCCCGTCAGCACAAAAAGGCTTTCTTTGTACAGGTCGACGACTATGTCACCATGACAGACGGTACCGGTATCGTCCATCAGGCGCCCGCTTTCGGTGAAGACGATGCCCGTGTGGGACGCAAGTATGACGCCCCCTTTGTCCAGCTGGTCGACGAGCAGGGCCGCCTGAAAGAAGGTACCCCTTTCGCCGGCATGCGCTGCAAGCCTACAGAGGCTGAGATCAAAGCCGGTGCCGTCAGCGCGGATCCCGAGGTGCTCAAGGATCTGGATGCCAGAGGCCTTCTGTTCGACGCGCCTAAATTTGAACATGATTATCCCCACTGCTGGAGATGCAATACGCCCCTGCTTTACTACGCGAGAGAATCCTGGTTCATCAAAATGACCGCTGTCAAGGATGATCTTGTCCGCAATAACAAGCAGATCAACTGGATCCCCAGGACCATCGGCGAAGGCCGTTTCGGCAACTGGCTGGAGAACATTCAGGACTGGGGCATTTCCCGTAACCGTTACTGGGGCACCCCCCTCAACATCTGGGAATGCCCGGACTGCGGCAAACAGATCAGTGTCGGCAGCAAGGCGGAACTGGCGGAGCTGTCCGGCAATCCCGACAATGCCAATATTGAGCTGCACAGGCCTTTCGTGGATAATGTTGAGATTAAGTGCCCGGACTGCGGCGGCGCCATGAAGCGTGTCCCCGAAGTCATTGACTGCTGGTTCGATTCCGGCGCCATGCCTTTCGCCCAGTATCATTATCCTTTTGAGAACAAGGAGCTCTTCGAGAGCCGCTTCCCCGCGGAGTTCATCTCCGAGGCGGTCGACCAGACCAGAGGCTGGTTCTATTCCCTGCACGCGGAATCCACGCTCCTTTTCAATAAACCTGCCTATAAGAACGTCATTGTTCTGGGCCTTGTTCTGGACGGAGAGGGCAACAAGATGTCCAAGTCCAAGGGCAATGCGGTCGATCCTTTTACCGCCCTGGCCAAACACGGCGCGGACGCTGTCCGCTGGTATTTCTACCGCAACAGCGCCCCCTGGCTGCCCAACAAGTTCCACGATAAGGCGGTCTCCGAGGGCCAGCGTAAATTCATGGGCACCCTCTGGAACACCTACGCCTTCTATACTCTGTACGCCGAGATCGACCAGTTCGATCCCACAAAGTACACACTGGACTATGACCGCCTGCCTGTTATGGATAAGTGGCTCCTGTCCAGAATGAACACCATGATCCGCAGCGTGGACGAGGATCTGGAGAACTACAAGATCACGGAAGCGGCGGTCGCTCTGGAGAACTATGTGGACGAGATGAGCAACTGGTACGTGCGCAGATGCCGTGATCGTTTCTGGGCCAAGGGCATGGAGCAGGACAAGATCAACGCCTATATGACCCTGTATACAGCCCTGGTCAATGTCTGTAAGGCCGCGGCACCCATGATCCCCTTCATGACAGAGGAGATCTACCAGAATGTGGTCCGCAGCGTGGATCCGACCGCGCCCGAAAGTATCCATCTGTGCCTGTTCCCGGAGGCGGATGTCTCCAGGATCGACACGCAGCTGGAAGCGGATATGGATGAGGTCGTCAAGATCGTTGTCATGGGACGTGCCTGCAGGAATGCTTCCAATATTAAGAACCGTCAGCCCATCGCCCGCATGTTCGTCAAGGCGCCGGCCGAGCTGGGTGACTTCTATAAGGAAATCATCCAGAATGAGCTGAATGTCAAGGAAGTCAGATTCACAGATGACGTCAGGGAGTTCACCAGCTATACCTTCAAGCCGCAGCTGAGGACCGTAGGTCCCAAGTATGGCAAGCAGCTGGGCGGCATCCGCAAATATCTGGCAGCTCTGGACGGCAATGAGGCCATGGACAGGCTGAACGCGGAAGGCGCGCTCCGCTTTGAAGCCGCCGGCACTGAGGTCGAACTGACCAAAGACGACCTTCTGATCGATACAGCCCAGAAGGCCGGCTATGTGTCCCAGGAGGACAATACCTTTACGGTCGTGCTGGACACCAACCTGACGCCGGAACTGATCGAAGAGGGATATGTCTACGAACTGATCAGCAAGATCCAGACCATGCGTAAGGAATCCGGATTTGAAGTAACGGACCGGATCCGGGTCACCCTGAACGGGAACGCGAAACTCTCCGAAGTGGCGGACCGCAACCGTGACATGATCACCGGCAAGGTCCTTGCGGAGGATCTTCTGCGGGACGCTTCCCTGGCCCATGAGAAGAAATGGGATGTAAATGGAGAAAAGGTCACGATCGGTGTAGAGAAGATCTGACACAGACCGATGAGCTGTTCCATACGGATCGTTCCGCCATACGGAAATACACATTGAAGCTTCCGGCCGGTTTACAGAAGCGGCACGGGGAGCTGCCACAGGCAACAGTAAGGCTGCAGTGTGCCCCTGCGGGGTCATACCGCAGCCTTTTTCATTATTTTTCAGAAGGAATCCTTTTGTCCCTGCGGAACATGTCCCCTGTCAGGCGGCTTTCATTTGTCCCTCGGCCTGGCGGATCATGCGGAAAACCGCGTAAAAAACACAAAAATCCATGGATTTGCAGGGGGGAGTTCCTTAAAAATATTTGACAAATGCCCGCTTTATAGGTAAACTATTGCGCGTACAAAATCCAAGGACAAAAGTCCGCCGGATTTTTGAAATCCGAGGACATAAGCCGGATTTAGATAAAAGGGAATTAAGAGATTTTAAAGCGCCGGGGGGGCAGCAGATCCTGTTTCGGGGGGGACCGGAGAAAACAGGGCGTATCGCGTTCCCTTGCAGGGACCGCCGCGGGCTTTGCGCCGTAAACGGCGGTGCAGACTGTATCTATGCGAGCTTGATACAGCCTGTGTGAACAGATAGCTTCGCAGAAATGGAAAGAATATGGCAGCTAAGAGACCTACATTCAACTTCGACAAAGACCTGTTCAAGAGAAGTGTGGAATACAATGTAAGAACCATGTATCGCCGCACAATGAAAGAAGCCAATAACCAGCAGGTCTTCCAGGCGTCCGCCCTGGCCCTGAAGGATCAGATCATTGACTGCTGGATGAAGACACAGAAGGCATTTGAAGAGCAGAATCCCAAGACCCTGATTTATATGTCCATGGAATTCCTGATGGGCCGCGCATTCGGCAATGACGCCATCAACCTGATGGCCTATGACTCCATCAAGGAAGCCCTCAAGGAGCTGGGCTTCAAGATCAACGCCATTGAGGACGAGGAACCCGACGCGGCTCTGGGCAACGGCGGTCTGGGCAGACTGGCAGCATGCTTTCTGGATTCCCTGGCGACCCTCAACTATCCTGCCTACGGCTGCGGCATCCGTTATCATTACGGTATGTTCAAACAGAAGATCGTTGACGGCTACCAGAAGGAAGTGCCGGACAACTGGCTGGCCAACGGAGATCCCCTGGAGCTCCGCAGAGACGAGTACACCCAGCATGTACATTTCTATGGCCATGTAGAATCCTATCAGGATGAGAAATCAGGCCGTACCATGTATCGTCAGGCAGACTATCGTTCTGTCAAGGCGGTACCCTATGATATGCCGATCATCGGCTATAACAACGGTTTTGTAGATACCCTCAGGATCTGGGACGCCGAGCCTCTGAGCAACTTCTCTCTGGAGTCCTTTGACAAGGGCGATTATCAGAAGGCCGTTGAGCAGGAGACCCTGGCCCGGACCATCTGTGATGTCCTTTATCCCAAGGATGACCACTGGCAGGGCAAGGAGCTGCGTCTGAAACAGCAGTATTTCTTTGTATCCGCGACTCTGCAGACAGCGCTGAAGAAGCATCTGGAGAGGAACGAGGATCTGACCAGCCTGCCGGACAAGATGGTCTTCCAGATGAACGATACCCATCCCACACTGGCAGTCCCTGAGCTGATGCGTCTGCTGATGGACCACTACGGACTGGAATGGGATCAGGCATGGAACCTGACCACCAGGAGCGTTGCCTATACCAACCATACCATTATGGCGGAAGCTCTGGAGAAATGGCCCATCGACCTCTTCTCCCAGCTGCTGCCCAGGATCTATCAGATCGTAGAGGAGATCAACCGCAGGTTTGAGCGCATGATCCACGAGCGCTATGACAATACCGGTGTCGACGTGGCGGAAAAGATCAAAAAGATGAACATCATCTATGACGGACAGATCAGGATGGCCAATATGGCAATCGTGGCCGGCTATTCCGTCAACGGTGTAGCAGCCCTGCATACCGAGATCCTGAAGAAGCAGGAGCTCAAGGACTTCTATGAGATGTTCCCGCAGAAGTTCAACAACAAGACCAACGGCATTACCCAGAGGAGATTCATGGTGCACGCCAATCCTCTGCTGACCGACTGGCTGACCAACAAGGTAGGCCTGGGGGATGACTGGATCACGGATCTGTCCCAGCTGAAAGAGCTTAAGCCCTTCGTGGATGACAACAAGTATCAGAAGGAATTCATGAACATCAAATATAAGAACAAGGTCCGCCTGGCAAAATACATTGCCGAGCACAACGGCATTGACGTGGATCCCCGCTCTATTTTTGATGTACAGGTCAAGAGACTGCATGAATACAAGCGCCAGCTGCTGAATATCCTGCATATCATGTATCTGTATAACCAGCTCAAGGCCAATCCGGATATGGAATTCCACAAGAGGACTTTCATTTTCGGAGCCAAGGCTGCAGCCGGTTATGTGAACGCCAAGCTGACCATCAAGCTGATCAACTCCGTAGCGGATGTCATCAACAATGACGAGTCCATCAATGACAAGATCAAAGTCGTTTTCATTGAGGACTATCGTGTATCCAACAATGAGATCATTATCGCGGCGGCAGATGTTTCCGAACAGATCTCTACTGCTTCCAAGGAAGCTTCCGGTACCGGCAACATGAAATTCATGGCCAACGGTGCCCTGACCATCGGCACCATGGACGGCGCCAATGTGGAAATGGCAGAGGAAGTAGGCAAAGAGAACATGTTCATCTTCGGCCTTTCCTCCGATGAAGTCATCAACTATGAGAAGAACGGCGGCTATGATCCCATGCAGATCTTCAATGAGGATACAGAGATCCGCCAGGTCCTGGTACAGCTTGTCAACGGAACTTATTCCAACGGCGATACCGAGCTGTTCCGTCCCCTGTACAACTCCCTGCTTTACAGGAACGGAATGGATCCCGCTGACCGCTACTTCATCCTGAAGGACTTCCGGTCCTATGCGGAAGCCCAGAAGCAGGTGGAAGCGACTTACAGGGATGCAAAGACCTGGGCAAAGAAGGCAATGCTGCAGACAGCCTGCTGCGGCAAGTTCTCATCTGACCGTACGATCAAAGAGTACGCCGAGGAAATCTGGCATCTGGAGCCCGTACAGCTTAAATCAAGAAGGAGAAGGACGACCAAACGTTCCTGAACCTGTCTCTAAAACAGTAATAGACAATCCGGCCGTCCCTGGGACGGCCGGATTTTTTCAGATATGCGCATGACAGGCGGCCATTCCGATAAGGTTCTGCTGCTTTGTGACTGACAGCAGGTGATCCGGAACAGCATTTCCGGATTTCCCTATGATATAATTGTGAACAGCTGAGCCATATATATTTCAAAGCAGAGTTCCTGCCTGTACGCGGCATAGGAGATGAAAGAGAATTGATTAGTTTGGGATATTAGAATATAGCCCGAAGTAATATTTATATTACAGGATGGATGCGAAAATACAATTGTCCGAATCGTGACAATGCCCCTGTGCAGGTTTCCGGGTGCAGCTGCCGGCCGGCATGTACAGAGACTGATTCTTTATACAAAGGGGGAAGTATGGTATGCTATAAGGCAGCAAAACAGGAATGACAGGATCCTCCGTGTACGCCGGATGACAGGAAACAGCCGTTCCGGGGTACCGGATCCGATTTGAAGGAGAATGATATGAATATTGTTGTATTATGCGGAGGACTCAGTACAGAGAGAAATATCTCTCTGATCTCAGGGACAAAAATCTGTACGGCCCTGCGGAGGAAAGGACACCGGGCAGTTCTGGTGGACATGTTCATGGGGCTGGAAGGGATTACAGAAGGAGATCCCGCTGCGCTGTTCGAGCATCTGCCGGAGATCCGGCCCGTGTCCTTTGATGGAACGGCCCCTGATCTGAAACAGGTACGCAGATCCAGAAAACTGCAGTCCCCTTCCATTTTCGGGGAGGGAGTACTGGAAATCTGTCAGGCTGCGGATGTGGTCTTTATGGCCCTGCATGGTGCCAATGGAGAAGACGGCCGTGTCCAGGCTGCGTTCGACCTGCTGGGCATTCCCTATACAGGTTCCGGATATCTGGGCGCCGGTATTGCCATGAATAAGATCATGACGAAAAAACTGGTAGCCCCGGAAGGCGTGCAGACGCCGGCGTGGGCCGCCTATGAGCATGTCCGGGAGGAAGACATTCCTGCCATCCTGCAGGCGACGCAGGTCCCCTGTGTGGTCAAGACCCCCGGCGGCGGTTCCTCCCTGGGCGTATATATTGTCAGGGAAAAAGATGCCCTGGAGCAGGCTGTCAGGGCCTGTCTGGAATATGACGACCAGCTGCTGATCGAGCAGCTGATCGAGGGAAGGGAATTCACCTGCGCAGTATTAAACAGCAGGCCGCTGCCTTCTGTCGAGATAGCTCCGGTCAAGGGCGGCTATGATTATTCCAATAAATATGTGGCAGGTGCCACTGTGGAGATCTGCCCCGGACGCTGCAATCCCGCTGTGGAAAAAAAGATGGGTGAGATGGCCCTCCGGGTCCATAAGATCCTGGGCCTGCACACCTATTCGCGCAGTGATTTCATGGTGACAGAGGATGACCGGGTCTACTTCCTGGAAGTCAATACCCTGCCCGGTATGACCCCTACCAGCCTGGTGCCGCAGGAAGCAGCTGCGGTAGGCATTGAATATGATGAGCTTTGTGAACTGATCGTAAAAGGGGCGGATATCCGGAGAGTCTGAGACAGAAAGATCCCGCGGAAAGAAAACAGACAGAGGACAGAGAATGGAACAGTTATTAGTAAAGGAACTGATAGAAGCCACAGGAGGCAGACTCCTGCAGGGCGATCCCGCCATGCCGCTGCGGCATGTGGAAACCGACAGCAGAAAAACGAAAGAAGGAGATGTCTTCTTTGCCCTGATCGGGGAACGGTTTGACGCCCATGACTTTCTGGACAGCGCCCTGGAGGGCGGTGCGGACGGCTGCGTGATCTCCAGAGAGCCCCGGAAGATGCTGCCCGGCAAATATTACGTACTGGTCCCGGATACGATCCGGGCCATGGGCGATCTGGCCCGCTATTATAAGAGGAAATTCAGGATCCCGACGGTGGCGGTCACCGGCAGCGTAGGCAA
>ODAJ011686032.1_pt1 | contig 17879 bp, 10 predicted proteins | sample 1539241 | NCBI WGS metagenome assembly ODAJ01 (sample SAMN02144231, study PRJEB22623) | gut metagenome | biome: sheep rumen | host: Ovis aries | place: New Zealand
ACTCGTCTACGAAGAACGGTTTCTTCGGTTTGTCTCTTAACTATAAGAAAGGTAACGGTCTCGACATCGTATCTGGTCGTGAGGAATATGGTGCCCGCTTCGTAGGTGAGCAGCGCGTCCTCAATGGCTTCCTGCAGTTCAACTCTTCACTCTCTGCCCGCAAGGTACACGAGGAGTGGGGCAACGACGGACTGTTCGATACAGCCTTGACCATGAACCCCACCATTCCAGTGAAGAATCCTAATGGCACCTATTACCAGCCAAACTCTCCCACGGATATCCATAATCCTGTCAATGACCTCAAGGAGAATGTCAACCAAGGTGATCGTGTCTATCTCTTAGGCAATGCCGATGTCAAGTTGAACATCCTGCAGATGGAGCAGCACAACCTGAACACCTCGTTGAGCTATGCTCTACAGTATAACGACCTGAAGGAGAACTTCTATACGCCAACCTCATCCAGCGAGTCGTTCTGGAATGGTTATGCAGGACGTGCACGCATCAACTACCAGAAGTGGTGGACCAACCGCCTGGAGTGGCTTGCCAACTACACCATGACACTCGACAAGCACCAGTTGAAGGCCGTCTTAGGTTATTCTTGGGAGCGCAGCAAGTGGGAGCAGAGTGGCAACGAGAACATGGGCTTTGTCTATGATGCTCTGTCCTATCACGGCATTGCCAACGGTACCTATCTCAAAGATGGCAAGGCAAACCTCTGGGCAGGTTCTTCAGAGTCTACACTGATTGGCTTCTTTGGCCGTCTGAACTATAATTTCAACGATATGCTCTACGCCTCTGCTTCGTTCCGTCGTGAGGGTAGCACCAAGTTTGGTAGCAATACCAAGTGGGGTAACTTCCCCTCAGCATCATTGGCTTGGGAAGTTACTAACACACCAGTTCTGAAAGAGGCTGTCGGCTCCATCTTCCAGAGTCTGAAGCCCCGCATCTCTTATGGTGTTACTGGTCGTTCTGACTTCAATGCCTATCAGTCTATCGCTACCTATAGCGGCTACAGCGCTTACCTCATCGATGGTCAGTGGATCAATGGCTATGCTCCTTCGCTGAATGCCAACCCCGACCTCGCCTGGGAGAAGTCGAAAGCCTTCAATATCGGTCTGGACTTTGTCACACTGAATAACCGCCTACGTGGTAGCGTCGAGTACTTCGACCGCCGTTCTGAGGACCTGCTCTACAACTATACCGCTCCACAGCCCCCCTTCATCTACAACACGATTCTCGTGAATGTCGGTACCACCAAGAATACAGGTCTCGAAGTATCTCTGGAGTATGACGTGCTGTCGAAGAGTGCCCTGAAGTGGACCACTGGTGTCAACTGGAGCACAGGCTCTACCGAGCTCACCAAGCTGTCGAGCGATGCCTACCAGATGGCTTACCTCGACCTCTATCGCAAGCCAGGTGTAGGAACCAACGAGTATTTCTTCCGTGTCGAGGAGGGAGGCAAGATAGGTCAGTTCTATGGCTACGAGCATGCTGGCATCGACGAGAATGGTCTGCTGCTGGTCTACGACAATGAGGGCAATGCTAAGCCTGCCGCACAGGCTGATCCTTCTTGGAAACGTGACATCGGTAATGGTGCTCCCAAGCACTTCCTGTCATGGAGCAACTCCTTCCGTTATAAGAACTGGGACCTGAGCACCCTGTTCCGTGGTGCTTTTGGCTACAAGATTTTCAATATGCGTAAGTATGGCATGGGCCTCATAGGCTGTGGCACAGACAATGTGCTGCGTACAGCCTATACTGACGATGCCGACGTGCTCTCCAGCGGTGGTATCATCTCCAGCTACTTCCTGGAGAATGGTAACTACTTCAAACTCGACAATGTCACGCTGGGTTACAACTACACTCCGAAGAACCGCCAGCTTGTTGAGAGCTTGCGCGTCTATGTGACTGCCAAGAACCTCTTTACGCTGACATCCTACAAGGGCAACGACCCGTCTATCGTCACCTCTACCGGCATCACCCCAGGTGTTGACTCCAACAGTGCCTATCCTCAGGCCACACAGCTCAGTCTGGGTGTAACAGTACGTTTTCACTAATTGATAATGGATAATTAGAAAATAGATAATCTTATGAAAACAATAAAATATAGCATCATAGCAATGGCACTAGGACTGGGCATGGCGGCTTGTACCGACCTTGACGAAAAGGTCTACGACCGTGTTGACGCCAGTGTCTATTACCAAAACGAGACAAGTATCAAGGGTGCCGTGGCCGCTATCTACGGACAGACCTCACAGACACTGGCTGGCGAGAACTTCTTCCACCTGTCAGAGTATCCTGCCGACCAGATTACCTGGCGCGTATGGAATGGTGGCCTATGGGGTTGGGACGAGGCTGAGAAGACAGTTCTCTCCTGGCATAACTGGAACTCAGAGTCTACCATCATCAAGAATGCCTGGAATGGTGCCTGGACAGCTGTCGGACTTGCCAACCTGCTGCTCAGCGACTTGCAGAGTCTTGATGCCGCCTCTTTGGGCATGTCTGCCGACAAGTTGGCTCAGTATGTTGCCGAGGTTCGCACGCTGCGTGCCTGGAACTACTACTGCATCTTCGAGTTGTGGGGTGGTGCACTGCCTCTCAATACTTCTGCCAGCAGCGATGTCCCTGGTACTGCCGACCCCGACTGGAATACCTCTTGTAAGAAAATCTATAACTTCATCGCTACCGAACTCGATGAGACTGCAGGTGCCTTGGCTAAGGACGATGCCAACCACACTATGGTGAATCGTGCCAACCAGGCAATGAACCGTCTGCTCAAGGCTCGTTTGCTGCTCAATGCAGAGGTATTCATTGGCGAGCAGCACTACGACGAGTGCGAGGCGCTCTCTAAGGAGATTATCAGCGGCACCTATGGCAGCTATCAGATTGACAGCAACTACCGCAACCTGTACGGCATCGACAATGTGAAGAGTCCCGAGGTCATCTTCGCGCTCGCTGCTGAGGATGGACAGGGTGCTGCCAATGCCATTTCCAATGTGCGCACCATGGTGGGCATGTGGTATGGCTATGCTGACTATTTCGGACAGTCCTACGACGGCATTGGCGCCTGGAACTGTGTCTGCATGGTACCCTCTTACGACAACTCTGGTACGGTACAGTCTGTTGGCGGTACCATTGGTGCCAAGAAGTTTCTGGACTATGGCGACAAGCTGGGCTCACCCTATGAGCGCTTCGACGATCGCGATATCCGCAAGCAGAACTACGTCTATGATGCAGCGACTGGCACCCATGGCCCTGGCATGTTCCTCAAAGGCACCATACGTGCTAACTTTGGTACGGGCGACGTGTTGAAGGCCGATGCCGACCGCGATGGTCAGGATCTTGTCTATGTTGACCAGCTGGGCACTTTCCTGGGACAGGGTCGTGCACTGGAGACAGTTATGAGTCCTCGCTGGGGCGAGACCAACTCTGGTGTCCGTCTGGTGAAGTATCCGCTCTATCCTGCTGATGCCAGCCAGGGCTTTAAGTCTATCGACGACGTACAGTTCCGTCTGGCTGAGGCTTACTATAATGTTGCTGAGTGCGAGATGCGTAAGGGTAACAGCACAGAGGCTAAGAAGTATGTCGACGAGGTGCGCAAGCGTTACTTCAAAAGTGCCGATGTCAACAGCGCCCTCAGCGTTCCTGGTCCTGGCTTCGACGCCTTCGACATGGACTGGATGCTCTCTGAGTGGGGTAAGGAATATCTGGGCGAGGGCAATCGCCGTCGTACCGACCTGCGTCGCTTCGACAAGTTCACACAGGGCCAGTGGTGGTTCTGGGGACGTGCTACGGAGGATGGCATTGACCTGCCTGCCAAGCGCGACCGCAAGTACGAGTGGTATCCATTGCCACAGACTGCCATCTCTGTGAATCCGGGACTGATTCAGAATCCCAACTACTAATTCTTTTTTCGACCACGAATATCACGAATTATAACGAATTTAGAAAACTATGAATAAGAAAATATATAGTCTGATGTTGGGTCTGTTGACCCTGGCAGGACTGCTGACAGGCTGTAAGAGCGACGACGACATCACGTTCGACCACGAGCGCCAGCAGTTTGAGACACGTGCCGACCGCATCCTGTTAGAATTCATTGCCCCCTTTGGCACTACCGCCAATGAGGAGGTCTACATCATTGGTCCCTTCAATGGTAATACACTGACAGCCGACGAGGAAGGCAAGTATGCGGACCCCGTGCTGGACGATGCCTTCCTGCTGACGAAGGCTCCCAAGAGCGATGTTAAGTGGGGCATCTATTTGGACCCTGCCACCTTCCAGAATGGCAAGTCGCTGGCCGATGGCTTCCGCTTCTATTCCAAGGCACAGGGCAACGAGGCACTGCTGGGTACGACGGCTGTCTATGCCGTTCACAACGACAACCCCGGTGTAGGAACCTTCACCAATGTCTGGGGACAGCGCTGGGAGGCTTACTATTGGAGTGGTGGCGAGAAGCCCGAGCCTGACCACAATGGTGTTCGCGTCTATGTCGACAACCAGACAGGCTGGGATGCACTGACCCTTTACATGTGGGGCGACGTCAACAACCTCAATGGCGACTGGCCTGGCATGCAGCCCAGCGGACAGTGGGAGAAGGACGGTGTCAAGTGGACATACTTCGATATGGGCGAGGAGAACACAGGCCTGAACGAGAACCTCATCTTCAATAATAATGGTGGCGGTTCACAGTTGCCTGATTTCAACCTCACGCTCGACCACGATGTCTATTTGCGCATCACCGCTGATGGCGTGGAGGAAATAGAACTGGAACCCAGCGTCAAGCACGACGGCTATGCTGTCTTTGTGTACGACGAGACGGGATGGGACGCTCTGAATCTTTACATGTGGGGCGACACGAATAATCTGAATGGTGACTGGCCTGGCATGGAGGTTACTGGCGAACAGACCATCAACGGCGTGACCTACAAATACTTCGACATGGGTGAGGCAAATACCGGATTGGCAGAGAATCTTATCTTCAACAATGCTGGTGCCAGTCAGTTGGCAGACTTCGCTTATACCATCGATCACGATGTTTATCTGCACATCACTACCGCTGGTGTGACAGAAATTGATCCTGCCAACTTCCAGCCTGGTGGCGACACACCGACACCAGAGCCCGATCCTCAGCCCGCTGCCGAGAAGGTGATCATCGCTGTGAAGAACACCATTGGCTATGAAGACCCTCACCTCTATGTCTGGGGCGATAGCGAGGCCTGTGGCGCATGGCCAGGAGCAGCTCCTGTGAAGACTACCGACAATGGCTGGTATCTCTTCGAGTTGCCCTCACAGGGTACCTTCAACCTCATCCTCAACAACAATGGCAACGGATTGCAGTTGGATGGTCCTGCCGTCACCAACACCGCTTCGCGCTTCTTCGACGTCAACGAGTCATGGGTAGAGTCACCCAACACGGTGACCATCCAAAACAATGCAGGCTACACAGACCCACGTCTCTATGCGTGGGGCGATGGCGAGATATATGGTGGCTGGCGTGGCATCAAGCCTACCAGCAATGAGAATGGCGTGCTTGTCTTCCCGTTGCCTAACGATGGCGGCACTTACAACCTCATCCTCAATAGCGATGCTGGCACCCAACAAGACATCTCTGCCGTGGTGGCCAACCAGAGCTATCAGTTTACCGCTAACTAATAGGAATAGAACCAACGCATGAAGAAAATATTTTTATCTATCATCTCTGTCCTTTGCCTGTTCACGCAGGCAAAGGCAGACGATGCCTTCACGCTGACAGCCACCAACGCTACCGTTACGGAGAATTTCGACGGTATGTGGAATGCTGCCCAGTCTGAAGCAACTTTGTCAATGCCTAATGGCTGGCGCATGGAGCGTCAGATGGGCGCCCCCAGAATGGTAGGCGCCTATAGCGCTGCCGCCACAGAACTGATGTATGCTAGTGGCGTCAGCCTAGCCAGTAATGCAAAGAATGGTACTTGGAACTTCGGTTCCAGCACGACCCCCTCTGACCGTGCCGTTGGCGGACTGTCGACGACGGTTGACGGAGGTACCCGTTGCGTCAGTGTGATGACGCAGCTCATCAATGGTGGTACAGAACCTGTCAACCAACTCACCATCAGTTACGATATCGAGAAATACCGTAAGGGTGACAACGAGGCAGGCTTTACCGTCCAGCTCTATTATTCTTACGATGGTACCACATGGAAGAAAGCTGGCGACGATTTCAAAACAGATTTTGCCAAGGACGATGTTACCATCGGTGCTGAGGTTGTCCCAATCTCTACGACGACTGTCAGCAACAAACAGCTGAACACGGCTGTCGCTGTGGGCAGTTCTATCTATCTGGCTTGGAACATCTCTGTGTCCAGTGGCACGTCACCCAACAAGGCGATGGGGCTGGCTCTTGACAATATCAGTCTGACGGCATCTTTTGGTGAACCACAGACTGCCCCAGACGACACGGATCCCAACCGTCCTCCCTTTGTCTCGTCAGGCATCTTCCTGCGTGGCGAGGTCAATGGCTGGGGAGCCGTCACTGAGTGGGAATTCTCCAACGAAGGTAACGGCACCTATGTGCTCTACGACAAGGAACTCTCTGGTGCCTTCAAGGTGGCTGATGCCAACTGGAGTGCCACGTGCAACTACGGCAGCAATGGTTCTGCCATCACAATCGACAAGCCCTATGCCCTAGTGCTGGGTACCAACGACAATATCTCTTGTGCCTATACCTACGACTGCGCCCGTGTCGTACTGACCATGACCGATGGTGGTGCTTCTCTCTTGCTGGAGAGCAAGGCCGTAGAGCCTGGCGAGCCCTCTGTGCTGCAGTCAGTAACGCTGATGCCTGCTGACGTCACACTGGTTCCCCAGCTCCCTGAGAAGGTGAAGGTGCTGTCTTTGAACAACAGTCTCATCCACTACAACGACCAGGCTGCCATGTTCAACGACATCGCACAGTCCATGGGCAAGGATGCCTGGTGGCTCAAACACACCATGCTGGGCAAGCCGCTGAGTACCCATTGGGACGAAGGCGACGGACTGGGTGGCGACGGCACTCCCAGTGCTAAGATGCTCATTCGCAACGAGGCTTGGTCGCACATCATCCTGCAGGAACAGAGTGGTCTGCCCCGCACCAATGTCGAGGCTTTCCGCACCAATGTCAAGAAGTGGGTAGCCTACATTCGCGAATACTGTCCGAACCCCAATGCCATCATCATCGTTCCCCTGAACTGGGCATATAGTGGTGACTGGGCTAACTTCACGGAATTCAACAAGACGTTCCTTGACAACTATCTGAGTGTGGCCCGCGAGACGGGTGTCACCATCTGTCCTGTAGGCGTGGCTTATCAGCAGGCCTTCGACGATGGCGGTGCTGATGCGCTGGCTCCTTGGTTCCAGGATGACCGTCATCCTACGGATATGTCAACCTATATGGCAGCCTGCATGGAGTATGGCCTCATCTTCGGCGTAGACCCTGCTACCATCAATTCTCATCCTGCTGCCGTGAGCGATGCTGACGCTGCTGCCATGCGCGCTTACGCCTCTAAGGCACTAAAGGACTTCACCAATATTGTCGACCACACGGCAGCTACCGTGCGCTATCAGGCTGTTGGCTTCGACCAGTACGGCAAAGAGATGGATGCTCCTGCTGACCTCGTATATGCACTGACTGATGGTGGTGCGCTCGATGCTAACCACGTCTTTAAGAGCAATGGCACAGAGGGAACCTATACAGTTACTGCCAAGAACGACACCTACGATCTCTCGGCTACCGTCAAGGTGGCTCACGCAGAGACACAGGTGGTGACCTTCCCCGCTATCGAGTTGAATGCCGATAAGCTCTCTGCTCAGGAGGATTTCAATCTGATGGGTACTGCTGCCGATGCTACACTGCCCGCAGCGTGGCGTATCGACCGCCAGACCTCTGCTCCCCGCACGGTAGGGGCGTATGCCGTTGCTTTGGACAAGACCATGTATGCTGGTGGCACCAGTCTGCCTTCTAATGCCAAGAATGGTCTGTGGAATTTCGGCCAGGACGACAGCAGCGACCGTGCCGTTGGTGGCATCTCTACCGGAGTGGCTGACGGCACACGTTGTGTCAATGTCTACGCTCACTTCCTGAACACTGGTGTTAAGAACATCGAGAACTTGCACATCAGCTATGATGTCGAGAAGTATCGCAAGGGCAACAATGCCGCAGGTTTCACCGTTCAGATGTACTACTCTATAGACGGCCGCAACTGGACTTCTGCGGGCAACGACTTCTGCACGACGTTTACTGCTGATGCCGCCACAGAGGGCTATGCTACCGTTCCTGGCGACGTGCGCGCTGTCAGCGCTGTGCTGGATGCCAAGATGCAGCCTGGTGTCGATTTCTATCTGGCTTGGAACATCACGGTCACCTCTGGCGACAATGCCGCTGGTGCTATGGCGCTGGCCATCGACAATTTCCAGCTGACGGGTGAGCTGCCTGCCATTCCTACCGCCAAACACTACATCTATGCCATCGACGAGACGGGCTACGATGCTCTGGGTCTCTATGCCTGGGGCGACGGCGAACTCTTCGGTGCATGGCCTGGTGAGAGTTGGGTGGACGAGAAAACCATTGACGACCAGGTCTACAAGGTCTTCCTGCTCGATGCAGAGAGTGGCTCGTACAACCTCATCTTCAACAACTGGAACAATGGTTCGCAGGTTCCCGACTTCAATATCAAGGCCACTCGCGACTACTATCTGCGTGTCACGGCAACAGCGGTGACGGAGATTGGTGGCTCCGACGGCATCATCGAGACCAAGAGCCAGCAGTCTGCCCTCGTCAGCCCTTTCGTCTACGATCTCCAAGGCCGTAAGGTGGGTACTGCTGATGGTAGCTTGCCTAAGGGCCTCTATATTGTCAATGGAAAGAAAAGCATTATCCGATAATCCCAACACATGAAGAAAAATATTGTTTCACTTCTCTCTCTGGTACTCCTGTTCACGGCCTGTGGACAGGGTACCCAGAGTTTCACTGTCGACGGCACACAGCCTTTGAGCGATGCCAACCGCGTCATCTATCAGATGAATGTCGGCGCCTTCACTGCCGAGGGCACGTTCCAGGCAGCGCAGCAGGGACTCGACCGCCTCGACACGCTGGGTGTCGACATCCTCTGGCTCATGCCCGTCTATCCGCGTGGTGCCACGATGCACAGCCCCTACGCCTCCATGAATTTCCGTGCCGTCAACCCCGACTATGGTACTGTTGCCGACTTGAAGGCCTTCGTCTCTCGTGCCCATGAGCTGGGCATGAAGGTGTGGCTCGACTGGGTTCCCAACCATGTCGCTGTGGAGAATCCTTGGGTGACGTCGCATCCTGAGTATTTCACTAAGGATGCCAAGGGACAGATGATTCATCCGCACGGCTGGGGCGACGTCTACGAGCTGAACTATCAGTGCGAGGGCCTCGTCAACGAGATGAACAGCGCGCTGAAGTTCTGGGTAGACTCCTGCGATGTCGATGGCTTCCGCTGCGACTATGTCAGCAGTCCCACCATCCCCGTCAGCTACTGGCAGAACATCATTGCCGAGCTGAAGAGCAAGAGTGGCAAGATGGTCGAGTTCCTCAGCGAGACGGACATCACCAATCCTGGGAATACCCGCATCGACAGCTGCGGCTTCGACTACGACTATGCCTGGGATTTCCAGGGCACGCTGGCGTGGAAATTCAAGAACAGCACCAGTGCCGACTCGCTGAAGGCTATCTGCGAGGACTTCCTCGCAGCTTCAGGCAAGGTGAAGAACCGCCGCATGGTTTACCTCACCAACCACGATCAGAACTACAACGATGGTGGGCATACGCTGAAGGACTTCTATGGCGACAACCGCTATGCGCTCACCGTCCTCGACTTCACCTTCTACGGCATGCCGCTCATCTATAACGGACAGGAGATTGGCGACCCCGATACGCTGAACTATTTCACCGATGCCAAGGTGAAGTGGGATAGGGTAGACCGCAAGATGCTTAACACCATCCGCACGCTCATTGCCCTGCACCACCAGCACCCCTCGCTGGCTGCCGATGCCGGTGTGGAGTTCCTGCCCACCCACAATGCCAGTGTGCTGGCGTGGCGCCGTGGCGCCGTGGTGGCTGTCGTCAACCTGGCTGAGACGGATGTCAAGGTGTTCGTCGATGGTATGGACGAGGGCGACTACCACCAGTGGCTCAACAGTCAGACCATTGCTATTGCTCCCGCCTGTACGGCGGTTTCTCTCGCATCGTCAGAGCCCATCGCCCTTGAGGCTAAAGGCTATGCCGTATATGTCAAACAGTAATTACTTGCTTCATCAAAAAAAAGTATTACTGATTAGCAGAGTTAACTCGGTAGGAGTCGGCTGCTCTGCGAAGAGCGGCCGCCCCTTTTAATGCTTAATGCATAATGCTTAATGCTTAATGTTTAATGTTTAAAATGTTTATGATTAGCAGAAAAGTACTGATAATAATGTTGCTGATGGCCAGTCAGTTGATGGGAAACCACCTGCTGGCATCCGACTATGTGGACGACATCAATCGTGCAGCCAATAACGAAGTAGGTCATCAAGTTATCTACGAACTGAACGTAGGCTCATTCACTGCCGAAGGCACCTTTGCCGCTGCCCAGCAGAAACTGGCAGACCTCAAGATGCTGGGTGTCGACATCGTGTGGCTCATGCCCGTCTATCCGCGTGGCGGAGGCATCAACAGCCCCTATGCCGCCACCGATTTCCAGCAGACCAATCCCAAGTATGGCACCATCGCCGACCTCAAGAGTTTCGTGGCCGCTGCCCACGCTCTGAACATGCAGGTATGGCTCGACTGGGTGCCTAACCATACCGCCACCGATGCCACCTGGGTGACCACCCATCCTGAGTACTATGCCAAGAGTGGTGGACAGATGATTCACCCCAACGGTTACAACGACGTGTGGCAGCTCGACTATAACAACACCGCACTGGTCAATGCCATGAACGACTGTCTGAAGTTCTGGATAGACCAGACCGACATTGATGGCTACCGCTGCGACTACATCAGCAGTTCACGCATCCCCACAAGCTACTGGCAGACGGCCATCCCCCTTATCAAGAACTACAAGAGTGGCAAGACCATTACCTTCCTTGGCGAAGGCGACATTGCGCAGGATGTGACGCGCCTGAAGACGGCAGGTTTCGACTACGACTATGCTTGGGCCTATCAGAGCAGCCTGGCCAACTTTGGCAGCAGTGGCGTCTATTCCGCTTCGCTCAAGGCTAATGCCAACACTATGCTCAACGCCTCTGCCAATGTCTCTTTCAGCCGTATGCTCTATGTCACCAACCACGACCAGAACTTCAACGAGAGCAAGAAGACGCTCACGCAGAAGTATGGTCTCAACCGCTATCCCCTCACCGTGCTCGCCTACACGCTCTATGGCATGCCCCTCATCTATAACGGACAGGAGGTGGGCGGCAATCAGGCCCTCGACTATTTCAACGACACCAAAATCAATTGGGCGTCCCCTGATACCAAGATGCTCAATACCATCCGCACGCTCACAGCGCTGAAGCATGCCGTCCCCGCTCTTGCCGACAAGGTCGCTGTCAACTGGGTGACGCTCTCCTCTGGCGCTGCCAATGTGCTGGCCTTCACCCGCAAACAGGGCGATAGCGAGGTACTCGTCGTTCTCAATTTGGCTACCACCGCTACCAATGCCACCCTCACAGGTCTCACTGCAGGCTCCTGGAGTCAGTGGCTCACCAGCGAGACCATCAGCCAGGGCACCAGTCGCCGCCAACAGCAGTTCTCTGCCACACAGGCCCTCACCCTCGAGGCCAAGGGCTACCGCGTCTTTGTCCGTGGCTCCTTCCCTGAGGAAGACATTCCTACCGGCATCGGCAGCGTCAGCCTTCAGCCCTCAGCCCTCAGCCTTCAGCCTTCCACGTTCTTCGACCTTTCCGGACGTCCTGTCAGAACTCCCCAGCGCCCAGGTCTCTACATCCGTGGTGGCAAGAAGATGGTGGTTTCGCATACCTACTTTTGATTAATTTGCCGTACCTTTGCACCACCATTAGAAAAAGGTACCAGTCCCTGATGGTTACACATTCAATTTTTCCATCTTTATTTTGTTTTTTCACTTTTTATTCTTATTTTTGCAGCAGAAATCAAAGATAATTGGCTTATGACATCATTTGCATTGAACAATTTGTGGACATATCTACAGGGGCTTTCGCTCTCGCAGGACGATCGCGAGTGGCTGGCCAACAAACTGATTATGCCTAAAGAAAAGACAGCAACACTTTCTGCAGAAGAACGTAAGGCTGAATTTCTTAAATTGGCAGGTATTTGGTCGGAAACAGAAGAAGGAGAAGAGTACTATCAGATGATGAAGCATCGTAATGAAGGGCGTCCTCTTAACCGCGAAATCAACCTTGATGATTAAGAACTTATGAAAGGGTTTATTCTTGACTCCGATACATGGATTGAATTTTTCCGACATCGTGGTGGTGTAGATAAGCATATTGCAGAAACACCTGCTGAACAGATTTTTGCATCTGAAGTAAGTCTTGCCGAACTTACTTATGGTGCTCTTCATAGTTCCGCTGTAGAAAAGCATCTGCAAGAGCCTAAAGAGATAGAAGCGACATTTACGGTATTGCCACTTGGAGATTGGATACGTGATTACGCTGAAATCCGTCAGAGCCTCACCAAAAAGGGCTTGAGAATAGGCGATTTTGACATTCTCATTGCTGTCACTGCCCGCCATTATGGCTTGACCGTTGTCACGCACAACACCAAGCACTTTAGCCAAATACCTGGTATTCAATGCGTGGATTGGGTTGAATAGCAATAGTTAAATGATGCGAAACAGATACTGTTCCAAAAGTTTGGTTTTTGAAACAGTATCTGTTTCATTTAGGCTGCGCACAACTTTGTATTTAGCAGATTTCTGAGGATTGCACCTTAAAATACGTGTCACTGTCACGCATAATGACCAGTCTTACAGAACGTTAGGTGTGACACCTAATTTTCGTATCCCATTGTCCAGTATTTTGAACACTCTGCGAGACACTCTGATATATATATCAGCCTAAAACAGTCATTTATCAGCCATACTTAGCAAAAATTCTCTAGAGAATTTTCCACTTATACAGCTAATACGGACACGAGATAGGCTAATACAGATACGAGATAAGCTAATACAGGTGTGAGATAGGCTAATACGGAAACCTTCGTTTGAATGACCCCCTTCAAAAAATGGTGTCACACCTAACGTTCAGTCTTACAGAATGTTAGATGTGACAGTGACACTTTGTTTTTCTATGTAGAGAATATGACAGGTGCTGCCAGGCCCTCGTCATCTAATGTGTTCAGAAAACAATCTGCGTTACCGACGGCGGAACTCGGCGCAGGTGATGGCGGTGGCGATAGCTACGTTGAGGCTCTCGGCAGTCTCGCTGGAGGGGTTGTAGTTGGGGATGAGCAACTTGTGGGTGACGAGCTGGCGGATAGCGGGAGAGATGCCGTTGCCCTCGTTGCCCATAACAATGATGCCCTCGCTGGAGAGCTCTTGCTGGTAGATGTTCTGACCGTCGAGCAGGGTGCCGTAGATGGGACCGTCGTACTGGCGCAGCAGTGCTTCGAGGTCGGTATAGACGATGTTGATGTGTGCCAAAGAGCCCATCGTGGCCTGTACTACCTTGGGGTTGTAGCAGTCGGCAGTGTCCTCGGAACAGTAGATGGTGGTGATGCCAAACCAGTCGGCAATGCGGATGATGGTGCCTAAGTTGCCGGGGTCCTGAATGCCGTCGAGGGCGAGGGCGAGGGATGAAGGCTGATGGCTGAAGTCTGAGGGCTGAGGGTTGAGGGCTGAGGTCTGGGGTATCTCGAAGAGGGCGAGGACCTCCTGTGGATGTTGCAGGAAACTGAGCTTGCGCAACTCGTCGTCAGTTACGAGGAAGGACGAACCTTGAACCTTGGCCCCTGAACCTTGAACCATGAACCCTGAACCCTGAACCATGAACCCTGAACCTTGAACCATAAATATGGAGTGGGGCACATAGCCGGCACGCAGCAGGTCGCCCACCACCTTAGGACCTTCGGCAACGAAGAGTCCCTCTTTCTTACGGTTTTTCTTCAGCTCCAACGAGCGTACCAGCTTTAATTGATTCTTTGACAGCATATTTTTTCTGTTTTGGGTGCAAAGATAGGAAAATTATTTGTAAATTTGCACCAAAATGCGAGAGAGAATCATTTTTTATGTGCTTTTGGCACTTGTCGTAACTGGTTGTTCAGAGACAAAATATGTCCCTGAAGACAAGTATCTGCTCGACAGGGCTGACCTGCGGTGTGACGAGCCGGCACGCTATATCAGTCTGACCGATATGCGTCCCTTTATCCGTCAGCACGGCAATTCCAGATGGTTCTCGGCATTTAAACTCCCACTGAAAACATATTCGCTGTCGGGCAGAGACAGCACAAAATGGATTAACCGCGTATTGCGCAACATGGGCGAGCCCCCCGAGCTCTACGACACGCTACAGACGGCTCTGTCGCTACAGTCGCTGACCGCCCAGATGCAGAATTTAGGATACCTGCGAGCATCGGCCGATGTCGTTGTGGAACAGAAGGGTAGGAAGGTGCGCACGCACTATATCTTGCATCCGGGGGTTCCTTACTTTTTGCAGAACATCGACTTCGACATCCAGGATACCGCCATTGCACGACTGCTGAGCGAGATAGCTCCTGAACGCCGTGTGCTGCAGAAGGGGATGGTATTCAATGCCGACCATCTGGACCAGGAGCGGACGCAGATTACCCAATACCTCGTCAATAGGGGCTACTACCGCTTCAACAAGGACTTTATTACCTATAAGGCCGACTCTATTGAGGGCACCAACCGGATAGACCTTACCCTCGTGTTGCACCCTTATCAGGACAATCAGGGCACCGTCAAACCGCATAGCGTCTATACCATTGGCAGCGTGAACTTCCTGAGCGGCAATCCGGACAACCCCGTCATACCGCTGCGCGAGAAAGTGCTGCGCCGCAACACCTTCCTGGAAGTGGGTGATGTCTACTCGGCACGCGAACTGCGCAACACGTATAATCACTTTGGGCGCTTAGGCATTGTGCGCTATACCAGCATCAACTTCCACGAACGCGACGACGAACCCGTGCTGGACTGTGACATTAACCTGAGCACTAACAAGTCGTCGACCATCTCCTTCCAGCCCGAAGGAACGAATACGGCAGGTGACTTCGGTGCGGCAGCTACTGTCACCTTCCAGAACCGTAATATCTTCCATGGCTCGGAGAACCTGTCTATTGAACTGCGTGGAGCCTATGAGGCTATCAAGAATCTGGAAGGATATGGTGGCGGCAACTATATAGAGTATAGTGTGGGTACGAAACTGACCTTCCCCCGTTTCATTGCACCCTTCCTCAGCAGCAGCTTCCGCCGTCGCATCAATGCCACCTCAGAACTGGCTGCCAACTACGACCTGCAGAACCGTCCGGAATTCCACCGCCGCGTATTCTCTGTGGGATGGAAATACCGCTGGAACGACCAGGGCCGTCACGACCGCTATCAGGTGGACCTGCTCGACCTGAACTATATCTACATGCCGTGGATCAGTCCGACGTTTGAAAGGGAATATCTGGACAATGTCTCGTCGCGTAACGCCATTCTGCGCTATAACTACGAGAACTTGTTTATCATGAAGTTCGGCGTGGGCTATTCGTACAACAACAACCGCTGGGCTATCAGAGCTAATGTAGAGACGGCAGGCAACTTGCTGAACTGGGCGGCACGCGCCATGCACTTCCACGTGAACGAGGAGGGGCAGTACACCTTCCTGAATATTGCCTATGCGCAGTATGCACGCGGTACTTTCGACTTTACCCGCAACATCAATCTCGACTTCAACAACCAACTGGTGTTCCACGTCGGATTTGGTATAGCCTATCCATACGGCAACAGCACTATTCTGCCTTTCGAGAAACGCTACTTTTCGGGTGGTGCCAACAGTGTGAGGGGATGGAGTGTGAGGTCGTTAGGTCCTGGTAAGTTCGTGGGAACAGACGGACGCATCGACTTCATCAACCAGACGGGCGATATGAAGCTGGACCTCAACGTGGAATACCGTGCCAAGCTGTTCTGGAAATTCAGCGGGGCGCTGTTTATTGATGCCGGTAACATCTGGACGTTGCGCGAATACGATGAACAGCCCGGCGGACAGTTTAAGTTCTCCGAATTCTTTGAACAGTTGGCAGCCAGCTACGGACTGGGCGTGCGCCTGAATTTTGACTTCTTTATTGTGCGTTTCGATATGGGTATGAAGGCGGTCAATCCTGCCTACAGCGACAATGTAGGGCACTTCCCGCTACTGCATCCGAAATTCAGTCGTGACTTTGCTTTTCACTTCGCGGTAGGCTTGCCATTCTAACCAGCCAGCTGCCGTTGCGCTTGACAACGGTAACAGGAAACAGCGCCTCTTCAACTTGTACAGACTGTCCGCCATTGACGGCAGGGCTCAGACTGTGGCGCACCACCAACTGCACCACACGCAGCGTGTCGTCAGCCTCGGGGAAGAAATCGGTGGCATCCACCTCGGCAGGGTGCTGCCTCAGCAAGTCAAGATCTTGCTGCGTGGTATTCGAGGCGGCAAACTGCAGCCAGCGGCGGCTCTCTGCCGTGCTGAGTGCTTCGGCAGCGTGGTAGTCGCAATTGAAAAAAGCCTCTCCCCATTCTGTGGCAACTGCCGTGGCTTCGCTGTCGTCGCGTTGCACCATGCTACATGCTGTAGTAGTCAGTATAATCGCTATTGTGAGGAATTTCTTCATAGTCTGTGTCTGTTTTGTGTGCAAAGATACAAAATAATGCATAATTCATAATGCATAATTCATAATTTTTGTGTACTTTTGCAGTCAAATTGAAAAAGTCATGCTGAAATTTATCTCTTTTGGCAGTGGAAGCAGTGGTAACTGCTATATGTTGGCTACTCCAACAGACGCGCTGCTCATCGACATAGGGGTAGGGCTGAGAGGCCTGAAGAAAGATTGTCGCGACTATGGCGTCAGTCTTTCCAGCGTGAAGCATGTGCTCGTCACCCACGACCATGCAGACCATATCAAGTCGGTAGGCGCCTTCAGCAACGACTATCAGGTGCCTGTCTATGCCACCCGCGAGGTGCACGACGGCATTAACCGCAACTACTGTGTGGTGAAGAAGGTGGCTGCAGAACTGGTCGGACTGGTGGAGAAGGGTGTGACGCTGCAGTTGGGCGAGTTCACGGTAACTCCCTTTGGCGTGCCTCACGACAGTGCGGACAATGTAGGCTATTTCATTGAGGCTGAGGGTACCAACTTCTGTCTGATTACCGATGCGGGTCGTGTCACTGACGAGATGAAGGGATACATCACCAAGGCGCACCATCTGGTCATCGAGGCCAACCACGACATCGAGATGGTACAGAACGGTCCTTATCCGCAGTTTCTCAAGGATCGCATCCTTTCGGGTACGGGACACTTGAACAATCGTGACTGCGGTATTGCCGTAGCAGAGAATATGTCGGAACACCTGAAACATGTGTGGCTCTGCCACCTCAGCGAGGAGAACAACCATCCGGAGTTGGCTCGCAAGACGGTAGAGAGCGTGCTGCGCAGCTACGGCATCGTCGTTGGTGCCGATGTCCGACTGGAAGTGCTCAAACGTACTACGCCCACCGGACCGTTTGAACTGTTAGATTAAACGAATTTTTTTTAAAAACCACGAATTACACGAATTATTTTATTCACGAACACAGATATTTTTAAAACCACTAATTAAACGAATTAAACGAATTAATTTATTTACGACCACAGATTGAACAGATTAAACAGATTATATCCGCAGTGTTGGATTTATTCTGAT
>ODAJ011966827.1_pt1 | contig 17876 bp, 20 predicted proteins | sample 1539241 | NCBI WGS metagenome assembly ODAJ01 (sample SAMN02144231, study PRJEB22623) | gut metagenome | biome: sheep rumen | host: Ovis aries | place: New Zealand
CCGCTCCGGCGCTCCCCTCGAAGTGCTGGAAAACCTGCAGGAAATAGAGGATGAGGGTGATATCTACGAAAGTATCGAAGATATATGGCCAGACTATCCTACCAAAGAAGATTTCCTTTTCAACGAGGATGAATACTAAGCATCTCTAAACGGAGTAAGTCGTTGATTATCAATAGGGTGTGCAAATATGAATTATTTGCACACTTTATTTTTGTGTCCTTTTGGCTCATTTTAGTGCCAAATTAGTGGCACAATACTGGCACAAATGCCCCAAATTAGGCTTAATTAGGGGAGGAAAATGAATTATTTGCACTATAATCGCTACCTTTGCAAAATCCTCTTTTAGTGCAAATAATTATTTTGATATGGCAAGACAACAACGACAATTCCCCCAAGGGAAGTACATTCTACGGTCACAGAACAAGTCTCAGAATTATGCGGTTTATCTGTATTATTACTGGCAAGGTAAGCAAGTGCGCCGCTCTGTGGACTTATACATAACCCCAAAAGATTGGAATCAAGAAGCCAATGGCGGTACTGGCGAGTTCCGCCCGTCATACGGCCCGAACTATAAGGAACGTAATGCTTATCTGAAGGAGCTTATGCACGACATTGACTCCAAGATAATGGACTACATCAAGCAGTATGGCGAGATAGATGCTGATACTATAGAAGCATTTGTGAATGGAGACAAGAGCGTTCTCAGAGCTGACCACGGCATCGAGTTCCTTGAATTTGCCAAGCAGCGATTCATCGATAGATATAACTCCGGCAAGATAGGTGTAAGCTCCAGGGAGAACGGTATAAGCTACATCAACCAGTTTGCTAAGTTCTTAAAACAAGAACACCGTGGCAGTCATGGTGAGCATCAGGAACAACTCTACATTGGTGAGATAACAGAGCAGCTTGTCCTCGATTTCAGGAATTGGCAGCTTGGCAATGACAGGAAGGTAGATACCGTGAACAAAGTAGTACAAGCTATCGCTGGGGTATGTAGTTATGCTTCCCAGATGAGGTATGTTCCTATTGAGGTAACTCTTGCCATAAAAGACCTTCATCTATCTGACAAGTCTTTGGATGCTGAAGAGATAACTGTGAAGTACCTCACCGAAGAAGAATTGAAAAGATTCGCAGATATCCGCGAGACTCTCCCGCATATCCGGATGAAGGAGTTCCACGACATGTTCATGTTCTCCTTCTATGCCTGTGGCCTTCGTCTGATAGACATGATGACTCTTCGCTGGGTAGATATAGACTTCAAGAAGCAAGTCATCCGGAAAGTACAGGTGAAGACCCGCAACCGGAATGTTATCCCTATCAGGGAAGCTGCCATTAAGATATTGAATCGCTGGAAGGGGCGCTACAAAGTCTTCGTATTCGGTCTTTTGTCCGACAAGTTTGACTTGAACAGCGATGAAGAATTGCGCAAACGTCGCAACTCCGTCACCGCCACTATCAACACTTCCCTGAAGCGTCAATCCAAGTTCGCAAATTTCGACAAAGAGATGACTTTCCACTGGGCCAGACATACCTGGGCAGTCCTTGCCCTTGAGAAAGGTGTTGAGATAAGCAAGATAAGCAGACTCCTCGGCCACACCTCTACGGCAGTGACCGAGAAAGTCTATGCAGAATTCCTCCCTGATACTTTGGGAGAGGTAGTGGACGGACTTGACTTTAAGTTCTGAAGTTAAAAGTTGAACTTCAAATTCTTGACAGCTTCTGCTTTTGTGTTTTGTGTCCATTGGGCGTACACTTTCTCTGTTATCATTGTACTGCTATGTCCCAGCAGACTACTAATCATTGTTAATGGCATACCTTGCTCCAAGGCATTCACTGCCCAGGAATGGCGAGACATATGGAAAGTTACTTTCTTGTCAAGTTGGGCTATCTCTGACAATCTCTTGAGAGATTTGTTGATGGTTGAAGTAATAGAATTGCGCCGGATTCTCAGTTCTTCTTCATCATCCAGGTTAAAATTGTCAGGTAGAAGCCCGAAGACAAAGATTCTGTTCTTACCTTGCCAACTCTCAAGTATCTTCAAGCCCTCATCTGTTAGTGGAACGAAGTTGCGCCCACGCGTCTTTACCTGAGTCTTGTCTATCTCTTTCTTCTCAAAATTGATGTCACACCATCTTAATGTGATGATGTCACTTACCCGCAAGCCGCAGGAGTAGAATGAGAAGAGAAACATGTCAACAAAATCCGTTTGCTTCTTAGTAAGAGTGTTCCTGTCAAGATGAACAAGTCTGCCCATCTCTTTGCATGTTAGATACTTAATGGTCTTGTGTGCTTCATCACCAATACCATATTCGAGTTCAATGTCAGCAATGGCCTGTGAAACAGTCTTTGAAAGAAGTCCGTGCTCTGAAGCATAGGTGCAGACCTTACAGATGGTCTCTAAGTATTTCTCTATAGTGTCTTTCTTGCGTCCCCTTTCAAGTTCCCATGAAAGGAAGTCTCTGACCATCTCTTCTGTGATATCACCGATGAAGATGTCTGCATCTGTACTATCCCTGGACTTCATGAATTTCTCAAACTGGTTGATGTTGGTTAGACCGTTTTTGTATGTGGATACTCTTATTTTCTGGTGGTCATATTTCTTCTTCAAAACTTCACGAGCATAATCAATTAAACCAATGCCTCTATCCTCTCTTAGAGGAGTATTGTCACCAGAAATGAGGTTCCTGATGATAGTAGGAGTGATATGACCATTCTTCTCTATATAGTCAAAGATACTGTTATCTACCTTTCTAATCAGTTTCTGAAGATAGTTATTATGCTTTTTGTAGTCAGTTCCGAATGATGCACGGAGGACTCCAGATTTGCTGTTCCAGTCCGCAGCCTTAGTATAGATGCTTGTGCTTTCTCTGATCTTGTTACCGTTGCAATAATAATATAGGTATATGGGATAGGCTTGATGCTCATCCACTACCTTTGGCAACCGAAGGTAATATTTACCTTGCGGTATAGTTCTTGCGGTTCTACCCATAACGATTTAAAATAGCGTATTTAACTCATCAATATTCGGCTTTCCGTTACACAGACACATTCCCTTGCAATGGTATTTGTTGTAACCATAACGGTTAGCGCAGCCGTAGTTGCTGAATCCATAACCTTGTGAATTGTCTAATACTTCACCTGTCATCACGTCTACGATTACACATCTTCCTGCACCGTTCCTTTTTATACCCCATGTGGAGCAATGATTCTTATCCTTTTTCATATATGTTTACTTTAGTTTTATAAATAAAATCTTCAATATCTTTTTGCGTATACCAGTACTTGTCACCGTATCGGCTATATGGCAGCAGTCCCTCCTTACGGTAATCAGCTAAAACCTTCTCTGAAATGCAAAGCTTCTCACGAATCATTTTGTTGTCATATACTCTTAGATTGCTGTTTAGCCTATGAATGCTCTCCATCATCTTAGTGAGACCTATTGTGATTTTTTCAATCTCTTTTTTCTTTACTGTATAAAAATACTCTTTCATATTGACAATAATCTATTTCCCTCTGGATATTGTACAATACGATTTCAAAAAAGTTATTTGTTTCTGCACTTTTTTAGAAAATTTTCAACATTCTTCTTGTTATACCAATATTTTCCATCCTTGCAAGAGTATTCCAAAAGACCGTCATCACGATACTTACGTATCAGTTTGTCATTAACATGAAGTAATTCTCTGACTTCTTTGTTTGTATAGACGTCTGGTGCCGGATTGATTTTGTTAATAAGTGTAGCAACCTCAGTTGTCAAATCATTAACTAACTGAAGTATGCTTTGCCAGCTTTCTTTCTCTATCAGGATATAGTCATTCTGTTTGTTCATTATCGTATTCGTTTTTACCTGAAAATGGTACCATGATTTCCAAAATTAGTTCCGTTAAAAAAGAAAAAATATCAATTTTGGGGGTAATGCAGCAAGAATGGCTGGGAAAAATTATAAAAGAATATAAAAGATTTAGGCATAATTAAGAAAAATTTGGTAATATGCCTAAAAATGCCTAATTTTGCTGTGCAAAATTGTGCGCATAAGCGCAGTGATGCAAAGCCCACGCTGATTCGGACTCTTCCAAAGAGGACGAGGAAGTTGAGGGTTACATACTGGTAAAAGCGTTTGCTGACGCTTGGTTTGGGACTTCCGAAACTTCGAACATTTCAGATTCATCCTGAAACCTGGCAACGTAGATGCTCATGGGTGTGTAGTAGATGCCAATGCTATGCAAAGATAGTTGGTTCTATATACATTCAGCGTGGGGTCTTCGTTGCTCGTTTCGATGAATCGGGTAAGTTCGAAGACCTCAGGAAGTGGAACGGGCAACAGTGAAGGGTTCCACGCTTTTTCGTACATCACAGTTCCGACTGAAGTGTATCTTTTCAATAGAAATGTCTGATAGGAGCCTAGGACTTGAGATATTAAGGATATGGAAAGAACAGGTTCTATTTTTAAGACAGCACTGATATTATTGTCTATATGGGTATTATCTATCTCAGCTCATGACATTGAGGTCAATGGCTTTTACTACAACATATTGTCGGCATCAGATTTGACGGTAGACGAAGCTGAAAACCGAGCTGTAGATGGTGAAATAAATCTGTCAGCCGCATATATCATTACAGCATATGCTAAATCTCTAGGCTTTAAGGAATCAGAAAAGACTACTGCTACACTTAGCTGGATAGATGGGCGATTGGGTGTTAATGGGATTTCATCGGCAAGGATAGATAAGAGACCAGTGCTGATTTCATCATCAAATGACTGGCTGACCATCTTTGTTGGTGAAGCAGGAGAGAGGATCTCGCTATATTCAATCAGTGACAGTATGCTCTCATCTTCTATTGCAACATCCGCTACTGTGTCTGTAGATGCAAGCCGTGTTTGTGGTGGAGTCGCAATCGTTAAAGTTAGTGAGAATAGCATTAAGGTCACTGTATGATAACTTTTAATGAGAGAGTATGACTCAGATGCAAGATTACCGTATTATTTAAAATTTATATGATATGACTACAATTCAAAAAGTAATGTTTGGCATTTTATCAAGCCTTTTATTTATCCCTTATGCTACTGCACAAGAAGTTATTGATGAGGAATCATCTGAGGTCAAACGATATAACTACTGGGACAAGTCCAATAGGACAAGGACTTATAGATTAATTCGCTATTCTGATGGAACTTCAAAATTTCTTGATTACGATAATAATTATATAGTTTTCAAAACGGAGTATGCAACAAATGAATATACAGGAGAAGTGTCTACAACACCGATAAAGATAGACAATTACATAACCCCAAGAAACTATCCTAAGATTTTGTCAGCAAAACACACGTATCCCAATGGCTATGAACTAATAATTGATAATCTTAAAATGTCAATGTTATCACCCATTGGAGTCTCTTACGTTAAGCAACTTGCTGAGCCCATTTCTTCAGAAATATGGTTCGACAAATTTACTGCTCCACAAACTTTTTTCCTTTTTTTTGAAGAATATTTTGGCAACAAAATTCAAGACGTAAAGATTATGGCTAATGGCCAAGAACTTAAAAATGTCAAAAACTCTATTTTCAAAGATGTTGCTGATAACGAGATAAGAGGGGGTTACTATGACGGAAATGGTTTGATGTATTATACAAGGGATTGCTACGAGCACAATCCGTACAATGATGATTTCCCTGATGGTTACGTAATGCAAGAAATAGAAGTCAACGGAGAGAAAAAATATGCATATTGCGGATTTAATGAGAACGGTTTAGTCCTTGTTAAAAATGTAAGTAGCAACAATAATGTTGTAGAGATAAACTATGCCGATGATTCTTACTTAAAGATCTCAAAATTGAAGAATGGGGAAGTATTTGATTGTATGATAAAACGAAAAGACGGAGTTTGGACGGTTAAGCTTGACAACAGTCAACCTGTCTCAGACTTTGTTTTCGCAGATGGACCATATAAAAATCTGGTTTATAAACCCTTTCCAAGAAATAGTGCATACGGAAAGTGTGTATCTCGAATAGACTTGATTCCCCTAATGGATATAACAACTGCTGAATATGGTAACATGTATGAACCCAGCAAGAATCGGTGGGTAAGAGTAAGAGGCGACGGATTAGTTCAAGAATATCTTGATGAAGAAGAGGAAGCAAGACGAAGGATTGACCAAGGAAAAGCCAACCTGATTTACCAAGCGTATTGTAACAAATACGGGAAAAGCAATGTCGATAACATTCTAAAAAACAGAAAATTAACCGTAGGAATGCCTTTTTCTATGGTGAAAGAATTATGTAACTGTACATTGACAGACGAAACAACTGGAAGTAAGTGGTACAAAGTATGGTTCTCTGGATATGAATATGATTTAGCGAACAAACGCATAAGACCTTACGGAACAGCTTTCTCTATGCTCGCAAATCAATGGTTCATAAGAGTCTCTGACGGAGTTGTTAGATATGTTGGATTTAGGTAAGCTTTATCATGCATCGTTAAGATAAAGGTTTTGGGATACTGAACCTTATTAAAAAGCAAGAGGAAGCCCAAACGCTTAAAAAGGGAGTAGGCCAAATCATTAATTTCAATTAAAACATGTTAGTTAAAGAAGTTGGTCATTTGACTGGCATTTTTGCAAATTTAAAGCAAAATGGTATAATCTTTAAACCGAACAGGGCTAAAGATTCAGACGGAGTTATTGCGGAAATCAACGGAAAGTTCGAAAAAGATGATGACATAGTTGTTCCGAATACAATAGAATTGACTGGAGATGACCAGCAAGCATATGATATTGATTCTATTGATGTAGTTGAGGTTCATCTTATTAAAGTTGAGAGGACTAGCCCTATTTGCATCCAAATACCAGAGAATGTCAAGAACATTTGGATAGAAGAAGAGTGTAAGTCATGCAAACTCGGTTTTGTGGTTGCTGAAGGGAATGAAAACTTTTATAGTGAATCATTCTCTCTTTACAACAAAAACAAGACTGAGATGATTAGGTGTTACTCGGAAAATCATGAAGATATTAAGCTTCCCGATAGTATTATGTCAATTCGTAAAGGAGCTTTTACTGGTTTGTGGATTAACAAACTCACTATCCCAGAAGGATTTGGGCATGAATTGTCTTTTAGGGATCTTAATGCAGAGTTCATTACTGAAGTGGATTGCAAGAGTGTTGTAAGAAGGATAATAGGAACTCCCGATGACTCAACTCCAATGATTTTGAGAATCAATAATACTATGAGTGAGATTCAATGGGAAGGCTACCAATTATATAATTCAAGAAAACAGATTCGAAATATTGTAACTAGAAAACCCAAAATTAATGGCACTATGGTAGACAAGAAGATTATTAGGCTGCATGGCTTTCCTGAACATGCACCAGAACTTGCAGAAGCAATGAAGTATCATTTTGATTGTATTCCATTGATAATCGCGATAAGTTCGGAAACTGGAGGAGATATTGACACCTATGATAAAAACGGTAGTCTACATTTTGACCTTGGCTCAAACTGGATCATGGCGGCAAAAGAGAAATTTTTCGATACATACGATGGAAACCACAAGGGAGCTGTCATAACCTTTATTGACAAAGAAGGAAAGAATCGCGCGAGAGAGTATCCTGTCTTCGAAAATGTTGAAGAGATTGCTCATCTAGTTAAAGCTGCATTACTATAGTTGCTGTCAGAAAGTTGATACCACCATTTATATTGTTGATACCTAAACTTTCCTAATTTCTCACTAGTCTCGCTAATAAGCTGTATCTTTGCATAGGAATTCAAATCAATACAACAATGGATAGACAAATCAGTATTAAGGACGGGAAAAAGCAGTACTTCATAGGTGTCGATGATATTCTGTTTGCATTAGCAGACATAAATTATACAGATATCTATCTTACTCAGCATACGGTTTATAAAACCATTCGGATTCAGATAGGTCAACTCTGGAAGTTGATTGAGGATGTGAAGCCTGCAAATAGCCATACATTGGCACGTATAGGACGTTCGCACATCATCAATCTGAAGTACCTACAATTTGCCGATCCGAAGAAAAAGACTATTACCCTCCACACCTCCAAAGATGTTGTACTTGAAAAAGTTCCCAAAGCTGCTGTGGAGTCTCTTTTGATGCTATTAGATAAAGATAAACGTAGGGAAGTCCTTAGTGTTTATGCACAACGGATGAAGTTAGAAGTCCCCATAGAAGACCTCAACGACGGACATCTTGAGATAGATGGTAAAGAGTACGTAGACCTTGGACTCCCTAGCGGAACGCTATGGTCTACACTTAACCATGATGCCAAAGATGCAGAAGATTGTGGACATTACACATACTTCGATTGGGACGAGGCGTTATGTGCAGAAGACGAGAACTGGAAACTTCCTACTAAGGAACAGTTCCATGAACTCTTTGATGAGTGTCTACGCATTTGGTGTACTACTGCTAACGGAGAGAAAGGAGTTCTGTTGACAGGTCCTAACGGTAATAGAATATTCCTTGTGGCTGCTGGGTGTAAGAGAAATGGAGAGATGACCAGAGAACATGGCACGCTCTCAGGTTATTGGACATCAACATCTCTCGGAGAGCACCAAGCTGTTGCTATAGAGATGAAGGAAGAGGAAGATGCAAGTAATATTGCAGACGGAGTTAATCTAATTGAAGGGTATGAGGATGTCTTAGATGGTTACCAAGTAAGACTTGTACATTCTCCTATCCTATCTCATCAAGACTAATGGCAAGACAGAAGCACATAGGCATCTCAAAGTCGAGATATACTCTGTTCCGGCAGTGTCCCAAAGCATTGTGGTTGAAGACCTACAAGCCAGAGTTAATAGTTATCAATGATTCTCTTGAACAGCGTTTCCGATCTGGAAACGCTGTTGGTGACTTAGCGATGGGACTCTTTGGAAAGTTTGTTGAAGTGACGGCGTACATTTCAGATGGAAAAGTTGACCTGAGCAGGATGGCTGACTATACACAGAAGTATATTGCTGCCGGAGTAGATGTTATCTGTGAAGCATCTTTTTTCTACGAAGGTGGGTATTGTGCCGTAGACATCTTGAAGAAAGAGAATGGTGGTTATGCTATCTATGAGGTAAAGAGTAGTACCGACTCAGACAAGGAAGTCTATGCACAGGATGTTGCTTACCAGAAGTATGTCCTATCACATTGCGGCATCAACGTGGTAGGAACCTATCTTGTCTGCATAAACTCAGAATATGTGCTTGATGGTGAACTTGACATACACGGACTCTTTCAGGTACAGGACATCAGCGAAGCGGTCGCACAAGAATACTCACTTGTGGCATCACAAGTCGCTTCGGCAAAGAAGATGCTCTCCAAGATGGATGTAGAGCCGGACATGGATTTGGATGTCAACTGCCATAAACCATACGACTGTGCATTCTGGCAATACTGTTCACGACATATTCCCAAGCAATCGGTCTTCAATCTCTATCGGATGAACTTCAGCAAAAAGATTGCAAATTACCAGCAAGGTGTTGTCACATACGAACAACTCAAGAATGAAGAACTGAACGACAAACAGCGAATGCAAGTTGAGTGCAGTCTCAACGACACTATATATATAAATAAGGTGGAGATTGCGAGATTCCTTGATACGCTCTCCTATCCGCTCTACTTCCTGGACTTTGAGACAATGCAGCCCGTCATCCCTGAGTTTCAGGGTACACATCCATATCAGCAGATTCCTTTCCAGTACTCGCTTCACTATATCGAAGAGCCAGATGGTGAGTTGAAACATAAGGAGTTCTTAGGTGTATCTGGTGAAGACCCACGCAGAGCTTTGGCAGAACAACTATGTAAGGACATTCCAATGAACGTCTGCACAACAGCTTACAACAAAGCATTCGAGTGTACACGTCTGAAAGAGTTGGCCGAGACATTCCCAGACTTGTCAGAACATCTTCTGAACATCCGCGACCACATCATCGATTTGCTTGTGTCGTTCCAGTCAGGTTGGTACTATGTTCCCGCTATGGGCGGCTCTTTCTCTATCAAGAGCGTGCTTCCGGCACTCTTTCCCGATGACCCAGAGTTAGACTACCATAATCTTCAAGGTAGTGTTCACAATGGTGCTGAAGCTATGAACATCTTCCCGAAGATTAAGGACATGTCATCAGAAGAGCAGCAAGCAGCGAGACAGTCTCTTTTGACATACTGTGAACTTGACACTTATGCGATGGTGAAAGTCTGGCAGAAGCTGAAGGAAGTGTCAAGATAGGTCGGCTGGCAATTATTCGTAACGTAAAGTGGGGTATTCATACCTCACTTTATTTTTTCCTTTGCCAGTTGAAGTAATCGAAGTATCTTTGCGCAAGAAAAAAGTAATGATATGAGTAAGATAATGAGCAGAAGAAATCTATCAACAACAAGAAAACAGAAAGTGCAAGTTGTTCGGCAGCAGCTTGCTATAGAGGGTATGACAACCGTCGAAGCCATAGAGAGAGTGGTGGCTTTGGCAAAGGGATCGAAGTTAAGTGATATGTTCTTCCAGAAGGTAAGTCCATACTTGCATGTTGTTGCAACAAGGCAGAACATTACAGAAATACAGGCATTTTTTTTATGCTTGTTTGTTGAACGCAGTGTGTCTTATCGTCAGACAGATATGTCTGACATTTCAAACATGTTGGGGTGCAGCGCCATCAATCTTCTGAAGTATCAGAATGACTTGGATGAGCTTGCAGAGCGCTTCTTTATCAGGCGGAAAATAGAGTTTGATGGAAGAATGAGCTTTTATGTTCACAAGGATGTGGTAAAAGCATTGGCTCAGAATATCAGATATGAGCGTGAGTCATACAAATGCGAGGATGATTTGCAGTTCTTCAGCAAGTTTTATGAACTCACTCATCTCTCACACGAAGATGAACTCTGCTATAAGATGTTCTATTCTGAGATTAGAAGACTATTCTTAGATAATCTTGACTTGCGGTATGTGAAGGCTCTCAAAAGACAAAAACTCGACTTTACCAATGAAATTCTGCTTACGCACTTCTGCCGGCATCTCGCACTTAACGATGAAGATGTGTTAGCAGTTGAGAATCTCGCATTTCTGTTGGAGTACGAGCCACAACGACGCGACCTGGGTTATAAACTCAGCAAAGGAAAGCATCTGTTGATGAAGAAGAAGTTTATCGAATTCGACTTCAATGACGGATTCGAAGATAGGGAACACTATAGACTTACAGACTTTGCAAGAAAGAAACTCTTGAAGTGTTTCAAACTGAAGGTTTCAAAGAGATGCTCCAGTGATATCATCATGTGCAAAAATATCCAAGAGAAGCAACTATATTATGACAGCAACATCATCAATCAGATAGATGAACTATCTGGGTTGCTGGAAGAAAAGAACTTCATGGACATCCGCAGCAGAATGAAGGAACAGAAGATGCGGTGTGGTTTCGCTTGCATCTTCTATGGATTACCAGGGACTGGCAAGACTGAGACAGCCTTGCAACTTGCACGCCGGACAGGTCGCAATATCATGCAAGTTAATATATCAGAAATTAAGAGCATGTGGGTAGGCGAGAGCGAGAAGAACATCAAAGCAATCTTCGACCGCTATCGTGAACATGTAAAGAATTCTAAAGTTGCCCCTATCCTTCTTTTTAATGAAGCAGATGCTGTCATTGGTAAAAGAAGAGAAGGAGCAGAGAGAGCCGTGGACAAGATGGAGAACTCTATCCAAAATATCATACTTCAGGAGATGGAAACTCTTGATGGGATCATGATTGCCACCACAAATCTGGAACAGAATATGGACAAGGCATTTGAACGTCGGTTCCTATACAAGATCAAGTTTAACAAACCATCTGTGGAAGCAAGAATGAATATCTGGAAAAGTATGATTCCGGCTCTTTCGGATAGTGAAAGCAAGATCCTGGCTACGAAATATGACTTCAGTGGTGGTCAGATAGAGAACATTGCCCGGCACTATGCCATAGACAATGTCCTGCATGGTGAGAGTGAGAATAGGTTAGAACGCCTGTGCGCATACAGCGACGGAGAGAAGTTTGAGAAGAAAGAATGTCATAAAATCGGTTTCGTATGATTATCAAAGAAGTAAAATTTTCTTATGTCGATAAGAAGTTCAAGTTGGGGCCTTATGTCGATTTCTGTGGAGAGTTGGAAGTACCTTCCACAGAATATGAAGATATAGTAAGTACCATTCAGAAACAGCATCCAGAGTACGAACAGGTCAAAGTAATGAGTTTCACAAAGAAGTAACACAAGGAATGAAAAAAAGGAATCATCATGAATCAAATCGATAGTTCGTACCAAAAATTAGATGGTTCCTACCACTTAGTATACATTATTATTATATTAGATAGACTTTAAGTAATTTTGCAACACAAATCAGAGGAAGCCGAAACGCAGGAAAGGGAGTAGGCATTATTTAAAAACATTTAAAGTATGGCAACACTTAAAATTACGTACAGTGCAGAAGGGCGTTACCAAGGTTCCAAAGTTGACCTCAGACGCTTCTGTGGCAAAGTCTATGATGACTTTACAATTGACTCTTCAAGATGGCAGCAGGCTGACACTCCCAGGGAACAAGAACGTATATTGCTTGGAGTCGCTCGACGCGAGTATCCAGAGGCTGACTGGGAACATGCTTCTGTTGTGGAGATTAAGCAAATGTAGAACTATGGTCAGTCAAGTTCTATACTTAGCTGGCCACTTCAAAAGAAACTGTAGTATGAAAACTAACGAGTACGAAGATGACTTCACTATCGAAGCTGAAGAATGTGAAGACTATGATTGTGAAGAGTTCATTGATAACCCTGAAGAGTTCAACAATGGAGGTTCAGCAGTCATGAAAAGTAACGGAACAGAGTTCAAGGAGGCACTTCCGTATCTCCTGCTTATTGTAGCATTTTGTGTGATAGTAATCTATTTCTGTAATTTATCAATAAACGTATGATTATCTCTTTAATTATTATTGCCTTTGGGTGTTTCCTGGGACTTGTTATCGCTCGTCTCATCGTTGGTGTATTGTCTTTTATCGCAGACATTTTTAACTTATTTTTTGGTTAAAACTATGGAGCAAAGAATATTTCTCATTGTAATAGATAGTAAGTATACTGACTTCTGCTTTAATGGCATCGAAGAAAGACTTCAAAAAGCTATCGACTTTAAAGTGGATTGGCTGGACATAAATATCAACAACTATGAAGATGCTTGTCAACAACTCACAGCTAAACTTGATAGTATAAATAGCGAAGTTGTCATTTGTGGATTCAGTGAAGCATGTTCAGTGACTAATTTATTCGCAGGCTATGATAGAATCTGTGTCAACCCAATGCTTCACACTGAAGATGATGAGCTTCGCATGTTCACCTACGACCGAAGAAAAGACAAAGAAAACAACTCACATTGCTGGCTTGTATTCACCCAAGACTACAATTCTGATGATTACAATAGCAAAAAGAACTACTTGATGATGTACTATCCAAACGTTGTGGATCTCAACGAGCCAGAGACTACATTAGAAGATTTGACACAACAAACGCTCATCTATCTTGCACGCTGTATTGTGAAGTCTGGGTGGATAAAGGATGGCGTGAGGTTTGAGGAATATGGCCGTTTATTGGTTGATGCAGACTATTCCACAGCCAGATTATTAGTTGATTATAAGATTCCGCTTGGGGTTACTACTATTGGCGATAGTGCATTCTGTGGTTTGAGCAGTCTTCAAAAAGTTACTTTTGCAAGAACGGTGCATATCCTATCAAGAAGTTGTTTTTCTGGTTGCATAGGACTTGAAGAAGTTAATCTTCCGCTGGGAGTTGAAGTCATTCCAGAGGATTGCTTCGCTGGTTGTGTTTCATTACATAAGTTAGTCCTTCCCAATACACTTCGCGTTGTCAAAGACAGAGCTTTCGCAGGATGTCCACTTCAAGAAGTTGCAATTCCTGATTCAATAGAGTATATTAGTCCATCAGCATTTAATGATGGCGTTAAGTTTGTTGTTGGCAAGTCCCGCCTAATTGAACTATTACATAATGTCCATGAAAAAATATTTAATGATATAAGCTTATGAATAATTTTCATAGAACTATTATTGATTTATGTGAATTCCAAAATATTGAATCTTGGGCAGGGAATATCAAGGAATTCAATGATTTGATGCTTCGAAAGTATCCTAAGTATATAGCAAAATGCAAAGGTATTTTTATTACTTTCGTGGGATTAGTAAAGATATCAGTATACTCCAAAGTTCTGAATGACTTTCACCAATGGGCTGATGAAAAGGACTTAACGAAATAATAAAACTAAAAAATGTCCTAAAAAGCCAATAAATAGTATGAACAGTTTTGGCATTAAAAGTCAAATCTCTCCCGAATTAAAATCACAGGAAACAATTTGTTGTATACCTGTTCTAGAAGAAAGCATTGTGGATAAGTGTAATAGAATCGCCTTAACTGCAATGTCCCATTTCTTTCCCTGTGTGGCTGTTATTTCAATCATGATAAGTAATTCCGACTATAATAAGTCGGATCTCCTTAATGTCGTAGACGAGGCAATAGCCAAACATAATCACAATATGACAGAAGAAGAAAAAGACTCAATTCTATTGAAGCGTAACCAACTGGTAGATTTGCTATCAAATGCTGAATTTAGGCAATATTATAATGTAGAGGTTGAAGTACCATGCAGCCATTATGACAATCCTTATAAAACTTCAATGTACTACAGGATAGCGGTGAGTACAGATTTTAATGATGGTGTGATACTTAGCAACTTAAAAGAAAGGGCCAAGTTCCGCAGAATCTTGGGCATTGAATATATGAGAATTTATAATCTCAAGACGGAGATCTTGCAGGACATCCTGTGGTTAAATTCTACAAAAGATTCAGCAATTAACTCTTGAACAAATTCATGAGTCTCTTTACTTGAACGGACTGCCACGTCCCACCCTTTGCTGTCAAGAATCCATTTTGGTTAAGATAACGTGCTTTCTCACTATAGCTTCCATTCATCACACTCACTACTGCGTATGCCCTTTTGTTGGCATCATCGCTAAGAGCATTGCATAGTCTCTTCTGGAGTGCTTTGACTCTCATGTCATCTGTAAAGTTAGCATTCGGCGCTCCTAACTTGACTCCTCTTTTCTTCAGTGCATGAAGAGCTGCTTTGGTTCTTTGGCTGATATACTCTCGTTCTTGCTGTGCCATTCCAAAATAGATACTCTGTTCAAGAGTGCCCATATTGGGGTGGTCGCAGAATATTATCCTGTACTTCTCACACAACTGAAGACCATAATAGGCAACCCTGGTGAGACGGTCTATCTTGGCAACAATGAGATATGCATCTTCCTGTACGGATTCAGCGAGTGCCAGTGAAAGCTGTGGCCTGTCATTCCGTTTTCCGGATTCGTGTTCCTCATACTCAGATATAATTTCCACGGAATTCAACAAACTGTATTTCCGTATAATTTCTCTTTGTGCGGAAATGCCCAGTTGCTGATCATCCGTAGAAACTCGATAGTAAGCAATAACCCTCTTCATATTTGGTGATTTTAACGCCGCGAAGGTACAAATTACATTTCAAAAACGGACGTTTGTGAAACGTATGGAGTTCAAGTTTTAGGATAGTATAGGTTATTCATTCATTTGTTAGGAGTAATCGGCAAATATACATTGACAAGAAAAAGGTATACAAACATTTCATGTTCTATCTCTCATCCTGCGAACAACTCAGAATGAATAGCACTCATTCCGATGGATGTTACACTGCTTTTTACGTACTTTCACCGCCAAACATAATGTCATGTTTCTGATCCTATAATTAGTAAGCTGTTGGCTATCAGTCTCTGAGGAAATCCTCTTGACGCTTCAACGAGGACGAGTATTGATCATTTAATTCGGCTTAGAAAAGCGTAACTAATTGAAAATAAGCAGCATGGATAAATCACCAAGATTTTCCATGTTGCTTTTTTCGGCCATTTTAGGCCAAATAAAATGATCAAAAAATGAAATTTAGCCTCAAAATGGAAATAAAATGATCAATAATCTGTATTTTTGAAAGACTTTCCGTAGGTGATCATTTTATTTTCAAAACAAGTATAGACATATCATAAAGACTAGAATGAAAAGAGCTATGGTGGAATAGGCGAGACACGCACTACTCCAGACATAGACTACTAATACTACAATGCTTTTCTGCCTGGAAAAGCTCCATAATCTTTCCATGCAGCTTTTTTCTGCCTTATAAGGTCAAATCAACCGATCCCAAAAGTCTTTTTTAGCCTTTAAAAGAAGACAAAATGACCAATATCTTGTATATTTGCTGATACATTAAAACTAATAAAGTAATTAAATATGGGAAGAACAGCAAGAAACTATCCAAAAGGCAAATTGAAACTGCGCACTCCTAAAGAGTTGCAGCCAGGTAAGAGATACCCCGTTTACATCGAATACAACTGGCAAGCAGACTCTATGCGTAAGACTACAGAAGTCACAGTCTTCTCTAAAGACTGGAATGAAAAGGGCTATGGTGGAATAGGCGAGATACGTACTACTACAGACTTAGACTACAAATACTACAATAATGTGCTGCATAAACGCTTGGCAGATATAGATGCCAAGATTGTGCTATACTATGAGAAGAATGGTCATATTACGGGTGATGTGATTCGTGCCTTTCTGGATGAAAACTTTGAGCTTTTGCGACCTGATAGTGGTAAGGACTTTGTGGAGTTTGCTAATGAACTTGTCAAAAGTAAGTATGACAAGGGAAAGATTGGTGTAAGTTCTTATAAAAACCATGTTTCTTACTTGAATAAATTTTCGGAATTCCTTCTAATGACGAACAAGGGTACACATGGGGCAGACAATGAGCTAATCTATGTGGGGGAGATTACTGAAAGTCTGGTTTGTGACTTTCGAGCATGGCGGTTAAAGAGTAAAAAGAAGCCTTCTACAGTCAATAAGTGTCTGGCTCCGATTTTCAGTGCGTGCGAACAGGCAGCCAAATTAGACTATCTTTCTAAAGAAGTCAATGCTACTATTCAAGACTTATATCTGAAAGAGGAAGACAATTTAGAGGCAGAAGACAGGACTATTCGTTATTTGAAGAAAGAAGAACTGGAAATACTGGCTGGTAAGTATGATACTATTACGCAACCACGTCGCAAAGAGTTCCTTGAAATGTTTCTGTTCTCCTTCCATGCTTGTGGCTTGCGTCTCGTTGATGTCATGACATTAAGGTGGAAAGATATAGACTTCAAGAAAAAGGAAATAAAGAAAGTTCAGGTTAAGACTCGTAATCGCAATACGATTCCACTAAGCGAACCTGTTATCCGCATCCTTGATAAATGGAGGGGAAGAAACAAAGTCTATGTGTTCGACTTGTTGAGTGAGAACTTTGACCTAACAGATAGCGAGGCTCTTTATATGCGTCGTAATTCTTGGAATAACACTATCAATACGGCCTTGAAAGCCATATCAAAGGATTTAGGCTGGAATATTAATCTGACTTTCCATGTCGCTCGTCATACTTGGGCAGTTTTGGCTTTGGCCAGTGGAGCGGACATTAGCGAAATTAGTCGATTGCTAGGACATACGTCAACGGGTGTCACTGAGAAAGTCTATGCAGAGTTCCTGCCTGAGACTTTGTCATCAGTAGTTGATAAACTAGGCTTTAACTTCTTACCGGATATAGGAAAGCGCTAAATAATACTGAAATAGCCATCCATATTATTGATAAACGTCACAGTGTCAATATTATCTGCTAACTTTGCTTGTGAAAGTAAAACAGATAATAGCATTGAGTATGGACGTGGTGATATTTGGTCGCGTATCAACATTGATACAGGACTATGACAGACAAATAAACGAACTGACAGCTATTTGTACACAAAGAGGCTGG
>ODAJ014746429.1_pt1 | contig 17869 bp, 16 predicted proteins | sample 1539241 | NCBI WGS metagenome assembly ODAJ01 (sample SAMN02144231, study PRJEB22623) | gut metagenome | biome: sheep rumen | host: Ovis aries | place: New Zealand
TTCCTGAACTCATCAGGAATTTCCACAGACTGCTTTGCATCATGATCCACCATTACCATTACTGTCTCACATTCACATTTTATATCCTTCGTACGGTTATTTATAGCGCGCTGGATAACAGTGAAACTCTTATGACCAAGTTTACTGATGGCTGTCTGGATAACTATCTCGTCAGGAAAATACACAGGAGAAATAAAATTAGCATCTACATGCACGACGACAGTGGACATCTTCTCAAAAAAGTCTTTCCCCATTACGTCGAAGAAGTAACGGGTCTTACACATATCAAATAATGAGAAATATACCGAATTATTGACGTGTCCGAACCTGTCAACATCTGAGAACCTCAGTTGGGCAGGCATCTGATGATGAAAAATTCTATTTATCTCTTCCATTTTGCTTTCGTAAACCAATTACATTGCTCACTTCTGCACATTATGTGCATTTGTGCATTTTCTTTCTGATTTGCGGTTGCAAAAATAGGAAAATAAGAAAATTAGAACATAAAAAATCAAATTAAAAATACCGAAATGTCGGTTTTGCAAGACGAAACGTTATTCAAGTTTTAACCATTCGCACACTTCTCTTTTGCGTGTGCGACTGACAATAATGTCTGGGAAATTTTTGCCTTTCAACAAAATACGCATCTTTCCGTTTTCCCGTCTTTCTGTACCTAAAACCTGCTCCAAAGGTACTATATATTTACGATTTACTTTCTTAAATCTCTCCTCACTCAACTGGGCTACCATCTCGTCTAACGTCTTATCTACACGATAGGAATTTCCGTCAAGTAGTTTTATATAGGTATTCTTCTGTTCTGAAACGACATATCTTATCGTGGATATATGGATTACACGTTCTCCATTAAAAGTCTTCACTACCAAGCGCGGATGTTCTTCTCCGCTATTCGACCAACTGCCTTGAGGAGTAAGCAGAGGGGACACTTTCCGTAATCTGACAGCTTTCGACAGAGCTTTGACAAGGGTTGGTTCATCGACAGGCTTTACAAGATAGGACAGGCTGTAATATTCAAATGCCCGCAAGGCAAACTCTTCATGCGAAGTAATGAATATAATCGGCACATAACTGGGGACAATGCTCAGGATGTCGAAAATCATATCGTTACCTAACATTACGTCCGTTATAATGATATCAATATCCTTATGTCGCAACAGGTAATCCCTACATTGTTCTACCATAGTAAACGGACCTATCACCTCATAGCGCACATCATAATCTTCCAAGATGCCACAGATGAAATGGTAATTCTGTACCTCGCTATCAAATATCAATATTTTCATGTAAATACCTAAATATTCATCTGCAAAGATACCATTAAATTGCAAATATTACAAGAAAATCAAAAAAAAATTTTGTTTTTTCTTCGCTTAATCGTACCTTTGCACACAATTATGAAAAGAACTATAGCAATAATATGTGGCGGAGATTCGTCGGAGCATGATGTTTCTCTACGTTCAGGAGCAGGTATCTACTCCTTTTTCCATGAAGGCGACTACAACCTTTATATTGTTGACATCAAAAAGGGCGACTGGCATGTAAAGCTGTCAGATGGTACGCAGGCACCTATCGACAAAAATGATTTCACATTCATAGAGAATGGCAAGAAAGTTTCGTTTGACTATGCATACATCACCATTCACGGCACCCCGGGTGAGAACGGTCAGTTGCAAGGCTATCTGGACCTCATCGGTATTCCCTACAGCACGAGCGGTGTTCTCGTAGAAGCCCTGACGTTTGACAAGTTTGTGCTCAACAACTACCTGAAGGGCTTTGGTGTTTCTGTTGCCGACAGCATTCTGGTACGCAAAGGCGAAGAAGGTGCTGTTACAGACGAGCGCATAAAGGAAACTGTTGGTTATCCCTGTTTCGTGAAGCCAGCTGCCGACGGTTCATCATTTGGCGTAAGCAAAGTAAAGTCATTTGCCGATATGCCAAAGGCACTGGAGCTGTCTTTTAACCAGAGTGATGTCGTAATGATTGAGGGATTTCTGGAAGGAATGGAAATATCACAGGGAATATACAAGACGAAGCAGAAGAGCGTAGTGCTCCCGGCTACAGAGGTGGTCAGCGAGAACGAATTCTTTGACTATGATGCGAAATACAACGGACAGGTTCAGGAGATTACCCCTGCCCGCATGGCTCCGGAAGTGGCTGAGCGAGTAGCGAAGATAACATCTGCAATATACGACATACTGCATGCCAACGGCATCATACGTATCGACTATATCATAAAGAATCCATATACCCCTGCAGAGGCAAAAATCAGGATGCTGGAAATAAACACCACACCGGGCATGACCCAAACATCATTCATACCACAGCAAGTGCGCGCTGCTGGCTTGGATATCGGAGATGTCCTGAAAGAAATTGTAGAGAATCAGTTTGAGAGGTGAGAGGTAAGAGGTGAGAGGTAAGAAGTAAGAGGTAAGAGAAAAAATGAGAAAGAGTATATCATACATACAAACACAAATAAACGAGCGTGTGCTCATTCTGGATGGCGCTACCGGAACATATCTCCAACAGCATGGGAGCAGCGGCTGCAATGATGCCCTCTGTCTTACTAATCCGCAACTTATAAGGCAGATGCACCTTGACTATATTGCAGCAGGGGCAGATATCATCGAGACAAACTCCTTCAACTGCAACCGCTTTTCCCTGGCAGAATATGGTCTGGAAGACAAAGTTTATGACATCAGCAAGCGAGCAGCTGAGATAGCATGCGAGGCAGCGGGAGACAATGTGCTTGTAGCCGGAAGCATCGGTCCGACAAGCAAGACCCTCTCCATGTCCACAGATGTCAACAAGCCCGATTCCAGGGAGGTTTCATTTCAGGAGATGCACGACACCTACTGCAATCAGGTACGCGGTCTCATAGATGGCGGAGCAGACCTGTTGCTGGTAGAAACAGTATTCGACACCCTCAACTGCAAATGTGCCACGAAGGCAATAGAAGACGTCTGCAAGGAAAAGGGTATCGTGATGCCCGTGATGGTCAGTGTCACCCTCAGCGACAACTCCGGCAGGACATTGAGCGGACAAACCTTAGATGCTTTTGTTGCTTCTATCGGCGGCACTTCCCTACCCTCCCATCCTGAAACACAAAGCAGTATTCTGTTTTCGATAGGTTTGAACTGCGGCTTTGGCGCAAGGCAGCTGCTGCCATACATCAAACGCCTCAATGAGATTGTTCCCTACAATATCTCGGTACACCCGAATGCAGGACTTCCAAACGTAATGGGAGAATATGATGAGACTCCCGACACCTTTGCACAGAATGCAAGACAGACACTGGAAAGCGGTTCCCGCATAAATATCTTTGGTGGATGCTGCGGCACGACGCCCGCCCATATCAAGGCTCTAAAGGAAGTCGTAAGGCAATATGCCCCCAAGAAATATGAGCAGAAGCACACGCCAAATTGCGTATTGAGCGGACTGGAACCTCTGCAACTCGATAATACCTTTATAAATATTGGCGAGAGGACAAATGTCGCCGGTTCGGCAAAGTTCAAGAAACTTATAGCCGCCAAGAACTACGAGGCTGCTCTTGCCATTGCCCGCCAGCAGGTGGAGAATGGCGCACAGGTGATAGACGTCTGCATGGACGACGGCATGATAGACGGCATTGATGCCATGACGACCTTCCTGCGCCTCATCGCGGCAGAGCCCGAGATAGCCCGGGTGCCGATAATGATTGACTCCTCCAAGTGGGAGATTATAAAGGCAGGCTTGGAGAATGTGCAGGGCAAGAGCATCGTCAACAGCATTTCCCTAAAAGAGGGTGAAGAACCATTTTTAAAGAAAGCGCGGCACCTGCACTCTATGGGAGCCGCAGCTGTCGTGATGCTGTTCGACGAGCAGGGACAGGCTGATTCGTATGAGAGGAAAGTTTCTGTGGCACGCAGGGCATACGCCTTATTGAAGGGTATCGGATTTCCAACCCAGGACATCATCTTCGACCCCAATGTGCTTGCCGTGGCGACAGGTATGCCGGAGCACAACGATTATGCACGTGCTTTCATCGAGGCATGCAGGACAATACATCAGGAGATGCCGGAGGTACATTTGTCTGGCGGCATTTCAAACCTCTCCTTCTCTTTCAGGGGCAATAATGTCATAAGGCAGGCAATGCATTCTGTCTTTCTGCATCATGCAATGCAGGCGGGGCTGGATATGAGCATCCTGAATCCGGCAATGACGACAATATACTCGGAGATTCCCGAGGACTTGCTAAAGGTCGTTGAGGATGTGATACTTAACAAGGACGAAGGGGCAGGCGACCGTCTGATGGCGTATGCTGAAAGCCATAAGCCCGAAGCCCCATCGACAGCCTCAAAGGAAAACGCTTCGGATGCCGCAAAAGAAAAAGGTAACTTACATTCTCTCATCTCACGGGCTTTCCTGAAGGGTATTACCGATGACATCGAGGACTTAACGACGGAAGCTCTAAAGAAGGTATCGGCACCGCTTGCCGTAATCGACACCTATCTCATGCCGGCAATGGAGGAGGTCGGCCGCCTGTTTGGCGAAGGCAAGATGTTCCTGCCGCAGGTGGTGAAGTCGGCAAGGGTTATGAAGAAGGCTGTTGCCGTGTTGGAGCCATACATGGTAAGCGAAGGCAGCGAAGAAACCACCGGAGACGGCAATGCCCAAAATATGGCTGCACCTATTGTCTTCGCTACCGTGAGAGGCGACGTCCATGATATCGGCAAGAACATATCGGCAGTAGTGTTGCAATGCAACGGCTTCAAGGTTCACGACCTTGGAGTCATGGTAGAGACAGATACTATCGTTGATACGGCAGCGCAAGAACATTCTCCTGTTATCTGCCTGTCAGGTCTCATAACGCCGTCCCTTGACGAAATGATAAAGGTGTTGCAGGAACTGCGCCGCAGGGGAATGACGATTCCGGTGATAGTAGGCGGCGCGACCACCAGCGATGTTCACACAGCAGTAAAGATGGCACCGGAATATGAGGACGGCATCGTAATCCACTCCCCGTCTGCTGCCGAGAATGCCAATATCATCAGGCATCTGCTGGGAGAGAACAATACGGAGTACATGGCAGAGGTAAAGGCAAGGCAGGAACTCCTGAGACAAGAATATCATAATGCACGGAAGGAAGAGGCTCCGCAAAGTATCTCCCTCGCCGAGGCACGTCAGAGACGCCATATAAAAAAGGTGACGGAGGTCGCCATACCGACAGCAGAGGCAATGCGTCCATTCTATGAGGAGGTTCCGGTATCAAAGGTGAGGAGATACATCAACTGGAATATGTTCTTCCAGGCATGGGGGCTGAAAGGAGACGTCCGCACACAGAGCGACGGGCAACAGTTAAGGGCTGATGCGGAGCAGATGCTTCGCGAGATAGAGGTGCAGAATACCATCCGCCTCATGGCAAAGGCGCAGATAATGCCGGCATACAGCACTCCATACGACGAAATCGTGGTAAACGGACATATCCTCCCTATGCCGCGCAGCAAGAACGTCGAGGGCGAGAGCAAATGTCTTGCCGACTACATACTGCGCAAAGACGAGGGACATGATTTCATCTGTCCTTTCGTAGTGAGTGCCGGAATAGGTCTGCAGGAGTTGCAGGAGCACTATCGCAGCAACAACGACGAATATCGTGCCACGATAGCAAAGCTGCTGTGCGACCGTCTGACGGAAGCCCTTGCGGAATATTTGGAGAAACGCATCGGATGGGGCACAAGCCACATCAGGATGGCATTCGGATATGGAGCATGCCCCGACCACGCCCTGAAACGCGATGTCTTCGAACTGCTCGGAGTAGATTTCCTCTCCCTGACGGAAACAAATATGATAATCCCCGGCGAGTCAATCTGCGGACTGTTATTTGCAAACACCCCTACAAAATATTTTAACGTATAAAATGACGAACGAAGCAAGTGCAGAGTAAAAACTCGTTTTACTATGCCTTGCAAGGAGGAATTGCATTTTAAGTATGAAATGACGAACGAAGCAAGTGCAGAGTAAAAATCCGTTTTACTGTGCCTTGCAAGGAGGAATTGCATTTTAAAAAAGTTATTTTGAAAAATGAAAGTAACCGATATCATTAAGGATGCAGAGGCATCCGGCAAGAAACGTTTTTCGTTTGAGTTGCTGCCACCACTCAAGGGCGATGGCATACACGCCATATTCGACGCCATCGACTCACTGATGCCTTACGACCCGGCATTCATCAACGTCACCTCCCACCGCGAGGAGATGAAATATACCGAGCGTCCCGACGGACTGATTGAGAAGCACGTGGTGCGCCGCCGCCCCGGGACCACTGGTGTGTGTGCCCGTATAAAGCAGAAGTACGGCATCGAGGTGGTGCCCCACGTCATCTGCGGCGGGCAGACGAAGTATGACATCGAGGACCTCCTCATAGACCTCGACTTCCTCAGCATCAAGAACGTGCTGGCTCTGCGCGGCGATGCCATGCCAGGCACAAACCGCTTCGTCCCCACCCTGGGCGGACACGCGCATGCCGACGCTCTGGTAAAGCAGATAAGCGACATGAACCGAGGCATCTTCATTGACGCCGAGCCCAATACGAGCCACTGCTCCGAGTTCTGCATCGGGGTGGCAGGATACCCTGAAAAGCACGTCGAATCGCCCAATGCGCAAACCGACCTCGATTACCTGAAGCGTAAGATTGATGCCGGAGCGGAATATATAGCGACCCAGATATGCTATGATACCGACACCCTGCTGCGTTTCCGCGACAAATGCAGAAATGCCGGCATCAACGTCCCTATCCTTCCGGGGCTGAAGCCCTTCGCTACGAAGACCCAGCTGACCATCCTTCCACAGACCTTTGCGGTAGATTTGCCGCAGGAGCTGGTCGAGAAGGTTATGAAGTGCCAGAATAACGACGAGGTAAAGAAGGTGGGCATTGAGTGGGGTATAAAACAAGGCGAGACCCTCTTGAAGGAAGGCTTCGCCATATTACATTTCTACACCATGACCCGCACGCAGCAGGTAGAGGAGATAGTTAAAGGATTACGTCTTTAGTATTGTTGTCAACATTCAGTTTCCGGGCGAGTATGAAGAGATAGTCGCTCAGCCTGTTGACATACTTCAACATTGCACCATTGACCTTAGACCATTGAACATTGACCGTTGAGGCATCCTCCTCCCCTCGGGGAGGTCGGGAGGGGGTCTCATCCTCCACCCTCAGCATTGCACGCTCTGCCCTTCTGCATACCGTGCGGCAAACGTGGGCAATGGCTGCCGCCCTGCTGCCGCCAGGCAGTATGAAGTGGAAGCGTTTGTCCTCCTGAGCATCCTCCACGACAGCCGTCAGGCGGTCTATCTCTGCCTCCATACTTTCCGTCGTCAGCGGATGGTCGCTCTTCGCGCCCGCAAGGCAGCCGCCAACAACGAAGAGGTTTCGCTGTATCTCCGTCAAGACGTCCCTGTCCCGCTGCTCAGTGCAATATGTCATCAGCAGCCCCAACTGAGAATTCAGTTCGTCAATAGTGCCGTAAGCCTCCAGTCGTTCACACTTTTTCTCGACACGCTGACCATTCGCCAACGATGTCATTCCCTTATCACCGGTCTTTGTATATATCTTCATAGCGAGTGCGAAGGTACGAAAATTATAACGAATACGAAAATTTAAACGAAAAACTTAGATAAAAATTTGTTTTTTTCCCACTAAATCGTATCTTTGCACACGGAAAGAATTCAAATAGGATATTATGGTAGTAACAAAAGAGGATGCCATGAAGGCTTTTAAGAAAGCTTTGGCTCACAAGAAAGAAGCAAAAGACCAATTTGAACGATGGTTACGGGAAAGAGGGGTTGAAGGAAAAGTGGTTACGCTATGATAGACTTCTCGCTTCAACACATTCTTCAGAATTCTCCTTATGACATTACTCTGTCAGAGGCTGGCTTTATCTTTCTCACAGATAACGGCATACACTATCGCGTCAGTTTCGATGAGGAAGGATAGAAGCCACTGTGCTTGCTATTATTGAAGAATTCTTCCTTCTAATCAGCACGTATTGCTCATAAGCCCAATAGGACCAATAAGACCAATTACTAAACAAGAGCGCAGCATGCTATCAAGCTTGCTGCGCTCTTCACTTCTCCCTCCCTAACTGGGGAGGGTCGGGGTGGGACCTGGGGAGGGGCTTTTTGCTATGCTCCGTGCCACGGTATAGGCTGTTGTCCAGGCGGCTTGGAAGTTGAAGCCTCCGGTCACGCCGTCGATGTCGAGCACCTCACCGGCAAAATAGAGATGGGGGACATGGCGGCTTTCGAGGGTTGACATATTGACAGCCTTCAGCGATATGCCGCCGCAGATGACGAACTCGTCCTTGAACGGGGCGCGACCGGATATCTGGTAAGTATCACAGAGCAAGACATTGACCAAACGGTTGATGTCTTTTTTGTTGAGTTCCGCCCAGCGTATGGCAGCCCGCAGCTCCAGGGACTTTTGCAGCAAGTACGCCCATAGCCGCTGCTGCAAGCCGAAGGGGCAATATGACGTCAGTTGCTTTCGGGCTTGGTTTGCCTGCTGTTCCTTTATAGCCGCGTGCAATCCATCCTCCGTCAGCTGCACCCATCGTATGCTGAGGGGGGAACGGTATTCCTGCTCCGCCAGATGGCGTGCCGCATAGCTCGACAGGCGCAGTATGGCAGGTCCGCTCATTCCCCAATGGGTTATGAGCAGAGGTCCCTCGGCACGCATCTTTGTTCCGGGCAGCATGGCAGTGACATCGTTTACCACGAGTCCTTGTAACGACTGCAGTTGCTTGTCGGCAACAGAAAAGGAGAAGAGCGACGGCACGGGCGTTTCTACCTCATGCCCCAAAGCCGCTAACCATTCCAGCCCCCTGCCACTGGGCGAGCCGCCGGTCGTCACGACGATATTGTCATAGCCCTCAAGTTGCGAGAGCGACGTAACGTTCTCACCGGTCTGGACTTTTATGTCATACTTACGGGCAAGCGACAGGAAGCAGTCTATGACGGCGTGCGAATCCTGCGCCTTCGGAAAGACACACTCATCCTCCTGAGTCACCAACGGCACGCCGTGACGTTCAAACCACTCATAGGCATCCTGATAGTCGAAGACATTAAAGAGTCTTTTCATCAGCCTATGCCCTCGCGGATAGACCTGCTGCAGGTCCGTCACACGGGCAAAGGAGTTGGTGCAGTTGCAGCGTCCGCCACCGCTCACCTCTACCTTTGCCAGCACCCGCTGGCTGCGCTCAAAGATGGTAACCTCCATCTCCGGCATCATCTCCTTCAGGTTGACAGCCAGGAAGAACCCAGCCGCCCCGCCACCTATCACTGCTGTTTTCATAATGGGTGCAAAGGTAAGAAGTAAGAAGTAAGAGGTGAGAGGTAAGAGGTAAGAAGTGAGGGGTAAAAAAATTTTCTGCTGCATTTTTTGGTACTTTCATCTCTTTTTTATACCTTTGCAGCCGAATTTAAAAAATTCCATGCAATTTGGTAAATGGGAATCAGGTGTAAGACCTGAGCTGTTCCTGCAGCTGTAAGCCCTTTTTTCCTGTTACACAGAAAGCCACTGACCATTTGTCGGGAAGGCGTAACAGAGGGGGTAAGCCAGAAGACCGACCATTTTGCGAAAACAATATCCGCTCCCAGGATCTGGAGTAAGATAATGACACACATTATATATAATAATAAGGCGTATGTCATGCTCCTGTGCATGATGTGTTGGTGTATTTTCGCATCAGCACAGAAACAGCATACCCTTGACAATATAGAAACGAAATAAAATTGTATTGTATTGTATTTTGCGGTGCTGCTTTTCCTTACCTCGTGTAAGGGGGTAGCACCGCTGCTTTGAATGGGGATTAGGCAAGATAATAAGATATAACAAGATAAGCCGTCAGTTCCGTAAGTAGGAAGAGGGCGCCACAGCAATCACCTGTGTAGCCTCTGAGCCTACGCCAGATGTAGAGATATAGGAAATACATCGTCAGACAAGGCATGAAGATGAGCGAACTCCATTCAATTCGTCCCTGCATCCACCAAAGATATAGCCCGATAGGCAACAAGCCCTGAATGGCGAGACCGATACCAGCCATCGCAGGGAATTTGCGATAGACGGTTTTGTTCTTGGCTGTCTCTTCTGTACGGGCATACGGCATCAGCTGTATCACCAAAGCACTCACCATCTTGGCATACGGGTCAACGGCGAGGATAGCCAGTGCAGCGTCGGCGGGTGAAAGAGAATGCAATACAAAGAACAGCAACGCAAAATAGACGATGAGCGCCAGCACGCCATAGGTGCCGATATGCGAATCTTTCATGATTTCGAGGATACGCTGACGGTCCCGTCCGCCGCCGAATCCATCAAAGAAATCGGCCAGTCCGTCTTCATGCAGAGCACCTGTCAACAGCAGACGACTTATAATTGCCAGCACGATGGCAATCTCATAGCTGAAGAACATTGAGGTGCCATAGAGCACGCCCGCCATCACCCCCGCTGTAAGCCAACCCGCCAACGGCCAGAATTCCACAACACCCTGATAAGCATTTTTCGGAGGTTGGTAGATGCGCCAGAAAGGCAGACGGGTAAAGAAAATAAGTGCTGCCCACAGACGGTCATACCAATTAGAAGTATTTTGTAATATTTCCATTATCGAAGTTATTCATTTCATTAATCATACGGACGGCAGAGTCGAGGACAGGGAAGGCACAGAGGGCACCTGTACCCTCGCCCAGCCTTAAACCTAATGAGAGCAGCGGTTTGGCATCCATTGCATCAAGCATACGACGATGTCCGCTCTCATCGCCACAATGACCGAATACCATATAACTCTTCGCCTCAGGATAGAGCTTACAGGCAGCAAGAGCACAAGCTGTCATAATAAAGCCATCCACTAATATGATAAGGTTTTGCTCGGCAGCCCGTAACATTGCTCCAATAGCCGCACTCATCTCAAAACCGCCAAAATATATCAGAGGTGAGAGGTGAGAGGTAAGAGGTGAGAAAAAACTCTTATAATTATTAACAGCCTGACGGAGTATTTCGCGCTTATGGCGGATACCGGGTGAGTCGAGCCCTGCACCGGCACCGATACATTCGTCGAGAGGGATGTCACAAAAGATACTCATCCAAATGCTTGACGGCGACGTGTTAGCAATACCCATCTCTCCAATACAGAGAACCTTACAACCCTCTGAAACGCAGTCATCCACTAACAATGCCCCGATTTCAATTGCCTTGTCAAACTCCTCTTCCGACATAGCAGGTTCGTAAAGAAAGTTTTTCGTGCCTCTTGCTATTTTACAATCGATGATACCAGGCACTTGGGAGAAGTTATAATCAACGCCCACATCAACAATACTCAACTTAAAACCATGCTGACGGCAGAACATGTTCACGCCGCCACCGCCACGAGTGAAGTTAATCATTTGCTGCCAGGTCACTTCACGAGGAGACACACTGACGCCCTCACGCTCAATACCATGATCGCCCCCCAACAACAGATGACAAGGATTTGTCAATGAAGGAGTAAGCGTCTGTTGAATCAGACACACTTGCATCGCCAATTCCTCCAACACGCCCAACGAGCCTTTCGGCTTGTTCAGATTGTCAATCTTGTCCTGAATCGCAGAACGCATACCATCGTTCGGCTTCTCTATCTTAAAATTTCTCATTTCAACCATTAACCCTTAACCCTTACTGGGATACCACTCACCATCAACACCACTTCATCAGCCTTGTTGGCAACATATTGGTTCATCCAACCTTGCAAATCTGTAAATTTTCGTTGCACAGCATTCTCGCTAACGCCCCCCATTCCAATTTCGTTGGTCACAAAAATGAAGGTAGCATCCTGAGCAACAAACCTGTCAAACTCAGCTCTGAGGGCTTCGAGCGCAGTATCTACCTTCTTCATCTGAAAGAAAAAATTGGTACACCACAGCGTGATACAATCTATGACGGCAACCCGACCTGTGAGGTCGTGCCTGCTTAGTTGTTGTTCCTCTTCGATATTTGTCCACTCTGAGCCGCGTCGCTCCTGATGTTTCTTCACCCGCTCACGAAACTCATCGTCCCACACGTGAGCCGTAGCAACATAAACAGGATTCTTGCTCAGCGACAGAGCAAGTTTCTCAGCGTATCGGCTCTTGCCCGAGCGGGCACCACCAGTTATCAGTATTATTTTTTTCATTGAACATTAAACATTGAACATTGAACATTCATGCAGTTTGTTATTATGCAGACTGCTATGACCAGAATAATGGCGAGCACTTCTGCCATGCGGTTGACACATACTGCTTTCTGCATATCAGCAGTAGTCAGTTCACGAGCGTTCTCGCCAATATAGGGTTTGTCGAACAACTCTCCGAAATAATAATGAGGTCCTCCAAACCGGCAATCAAGTATTCCAGCCAAGGCAGCCTCAGGGTAGCCGCTGTTGGGAGAGGCATGCTTTCGTCCGTATTTGAGGACGAAGTTGAAAAGTGAAAAGTGAAAAGTGAAAAGTGATGGTAATATCATTAGCAGGGCTGTGATGCGGGCGGGGATATAATTTGCTACATCATCGATGTGGGCTGCCCAGCAGCCGAAGTCTTTGTAACGTTCTGTGCGGTAGCCTATCATCGAGTCGAGCGTGTTGACCATCTTATAAGCCATCATGGCCGGCACGCCCCCTATCGCCAACCAGAACAGCGGAGCAATCACGCCGTCACTCAGGTTCTCTGCCAGAGTCTCCAAAGCAGCTGTACGAACCTCCTGAGCAGATAGCTCTGAGGTGTCGCGCCCTACAATACGGGCGACTTGCTTCCGTCCTTCAGCCAAAGAACGGTCCACAGCATGAAATACCTCGCGAACTTCACGGATTAACGTTGTGCCCGCCAGACAATAGAAGACGATTATGCTGTCGCATAAAATTAAAAGTGAAAAGTGAAAAGTGAAAAGTAGGCTACGCACAAACCAGGTGACGGCAAAGACAAGGATGATGAGGAATACGGACATAATAGCCCCTTTCAGCATCCTATTACTCCCTCCATTGAGTCGTTTCTCGCCCAAGGCAATCATCTTACCGAATCCCACAACGGGATGTGGCAACCATGCTGGGTCGCCAAGCAGGAGGTCTAACAACCACCCTACCAGCAGGGGTAATATGAATAGAAATGCATCACTCATGTGTTTTCTTCATAAACGTCTTGACAGCATTCACCAGTGCATCATTCTCCTCAGGCATTTGTGCAGCAATACGGAAGTGGTGAAGAGTGAGTCCCTCGAAGTTGGAAGCATCACGGATTAGCATTCCGTATTCCTTGACGAGATAGTCTTTCAATTCGGCAGCTGTATGGTTCACAATTCGGCAGAGCATAAAATTCGTCTGACTTGGTTCCACAAAAACTCCACTGATGTTCCCCAGCATTTCGGCAAGGCGTTGTGCTTCTCCAAGGTCTGGCTTGCACAACAGCTCATCATGCTGTAGCAGATATTTTCCTGCCTCTATGGCTAGCGAAGACACACTCCACGGACGAATATAATTTCGGACTCTACTTATAAGGCTTTCATGAGCAGTAATATAACCCAATCGCAATCCTGGCACACCATAATTCTTGGTCATCGAGTGAATTTGGATAGAATATGGTGTACGTGCGCCCCATCGGGGATTCATCACATGAGCATTTGTGTAGTTTTCGTACGACTGATCTATCACTACCACCTCATATTCCGCCATCATACGGTCGATATACAATTGGTCATAGACTTCCCCTGTAGGATTGTTGGGATTACAAAGCCAAAGCATCTTCCCTGAGAGTTGTTTTCCCGATTTAATCGAAACGACATCAGCTTTTCTCGGAAACAGTTGGCAGGCATCTTCATATTCGCTAAAAGTAGGTTGAGGTATCACCGCCTTCTGCCGGAATGCCTGTGCGATGAGGTATATCGCCTCCGTCGCTCCACTTGTCACAATCACCTGTTCAGGTTTCATGTCATGCCGTTCGGCAATCATTCTCTCCAACAACAAAGGTTCTGGCTCAGGATAGTGGTCTATGATATCAGAGGATGACGCCAAAAAGTCCATCAACTCCTGATGGGAAGCATGCGGACAGATATTGGAAGAGAAATCACTCCGAACGCCCTCGTAATTATATGCATCGTCGCCGTGTCCGTTAATCATCGCCTTGAAGTATTTTGTAGAGTTGGGGAATATCCACGTAACGTCGCACGTGGTCAGCCAACAAGTCATACTGCTGATTCTTGAAGTCGGCATAGCTTTGAGCAGACACTTTTTCTCCCGTTTTCCCCCTGAGAAGGAAATCAATGACAGTTGCATTATCGAGGAAACCATGAATATAGGTTCCGATACAATGCTCCATCTGCATAAATGGCTGGTCAGTATCGCTGACACCTTGATGAATCTCATAGCCCCAGCACTCCTGGCCATCGAATCGGAAGGAAACCTGCCGTGTAGTCTTCTCATGAGTCATCGTGGTATGGATAGGCAACAGTCCCAGTCCCGGCAGGCTGGCAATAGTTCCCTCAATGCCGTCAGGGTCGCTGACGGTCTGTCCCAGCATCTGATAGCCGCCACAGATACCCACTATCTTCTTCCCGTCACGATGAGCGCGAATGATAGCCCGCGCACAACCGTTGCGGCGTAGTTCCAACAAATCATCAAGTGTTGCCTTCGTGCCAGGCAGGATGATGATGTCAGCCCGACTGATGTCCGACACATTATTTGTATAGAAGAGGTTAACGCGAGGGTCACGCTCCAATGTATCGAAGTCTGTAAAGTTACTGATATGGCGCAATAGTACAACTGCAACGTTCACCTTTCCTTCCGCCAATTCACGCTGTTTCTTTTCAAGACTTACAGAGTCTTCTTCCTCAATAAAGATGTCTTTGTAATAAGGTATAACGCCCAATACGGGCACGCCACAGATATCCTCCAGCATCTTTCGGCCCTCCTCGAAGAGTCGCATATCGCCGCGAAACTTATTGATGATAATACCTTTGATGAGTTTTCTGTCTTCCGGTGTCTGCAACATGATACTGCCATAGACGGAAGCAAAGATCCCTCCCCTGTCGATATCACCCACCAAGATGACATCGGCTTTTGCATAACGAGCCATCGGAAGATTCACCAAGTCAGTATCTCTCAAGTTTATTTCGGAAATACTTCCTGCGCCCTCCATCACAATCGGGTCGTATTGGGTAGCCAATCGGTCGAAGGCTTTGCAGACTTCTGCACGGAAGTCTATTCTCTCACCTCTCACCTCTTGTCCCTTACCTCGCCAATAGTCATAAGCATTCTTGTTGCCTATTGGCTTACCATTGAGCACTACTTGTGAAGTATGATCAGAGCTGGGTTTGAGCAGCAGGGGATTCATATCTGTATGACAAGGGATACCAGCTGCTTCAGCCTGCACAGCCTGCGCACGACCTATCTCCAGCCCTTCTGGTGTTGCATAAGAGTTGAGTGCCATATTCTGCGCCTTGAATGGTGCGGGACGATAGCCGTCCTGTTTGAAGATACGACAAAAAGCTGTAGCAACAATGCTTTTACCTACATCGCTGCCCGTTCCTGCTAACATAATTGGGTGGAGTATTGGTTTCATCCTTTTTAGTTTGCCAGTACAAATAGATAATCGGAAAGACGGTTCATCATCCTGAGGATACTCTCATCGAGAGGATGCTGTCGATGTACAGTCCATAGACGACGTTCTGCAGTGCGGCATTGAGCCCTTGCCACGTGAGCTATACCACGTGGCAGGACAAAGCCAGTAGGCGCCTTGGAGGCATCAATGACTTGTTCCATTCGGGTCGTTAACTCGTCGCAGTGCAACTGACGCGGGTTCTGCCTGCCATCAGGCGTTGCCACATGACTCATCACCGTCATCAGTTCTCGCTGTATATCATTCAAAAGTTGATTTTCCTCTGCTATAAGTCCAATCAGGGAGTTAAGCATGTCTATCTCCCCATTGGTTTCGATGCGCAAGTCATCCTTGTTCACACGAACGCCGTCACGTAAGCTGGTCGTGCCAAAATCTCCCGTCTTTGTGTATATCTGCTTCATATCTGATAGAGGTGTGTATAGCTTGCCAGGACATTCCCCTGTTTCAATACTGGTGTCGGCACAGGATTTCCCTTTGCATCATATACTTGGACGATGCTTTGGGGTACTTCTCCCATAAATTGTGTATAGTGGAACTCATGTCCCCGATACTCCTTTCCGTCGAGTTCGAACCGACGATAGCCCAACGAGAGTTTCCTATCGGCCTTTCGGGCCGTGATAGCGTATGGCAGCACGCCGCACATAGGGAATTCCCCATCATCTGTCACAATCTTTTCGCAAAGATACATCATACCGCCACATTCGGCTACAATTCTTCCACCATGCTCTGCATACTCCTTGACAGTCTTGCGACAAGCCTCATTCTTTACCAAAGCCTCCAGATGTTTTTCCGGATAGCCGCCAGGCAGGTAGAGAAGATCGATGCCTTCGAAAGAAGGAACCTCTGTCTCTGGATCGAAATACCTCACAGACGAAAAGCGGTCTATATTCTCCTGGTAGACAAAGCTAAAGCTCTCAGCATTGCAAGCACAGAGCACAGATTGTTCCCACACTGGGAATAAAATGTTCCCACACTGGGAATAAAATGTTCCCGGCGTGGGAACATTCAGTTCAGTTAATCTCTCCCATCCGACGTATTGCTCTAACATGGTCATCAGCTTCCCGTCCTCTGACTTTTCAGAGAAGTCAAGTCCCAAATAACGCGAGCTTTGTTCAAACACTGTCTGCTTGGGCAAATATCCAAAGCACTCTATACCAAGGTCATCGCACACCTGTTGAAGCATCTGGAAATGTTTTTCAGATCCCACCTTATTAAATATAACGCCTGCAATGCGTACATCCTTACGGAAGTTAATGAAGCCCTGCAGAAGCGGTGCCATAGAGTAAGCAGCCGACTTCGCATCCACCACTAACACCACGGGAATCCCCAGTATAGCAGCAATCTCAGCCGACGATCCCTTGTCGCGATCGTAACCGTCGAAAAGACCCATCATCCCTTCTACGATACAAATGTCAGCATCGGCACCATAGTGGGCAAACGACCCCTGTACATGCTCCTTTGAGGCCATAAACGTGTCAAGGTTGATGCTGGGTCTGCCACATACTGACTCATGAAATTTTGTGTCGATATAGTCAGGTCCGCACTTGAAGGGCTGCACCTTGTAACCTTTCTGAGTCAACAATGCCATAAGCCCTCTGGCTATCGTTGTCTTGCCCGAGCCACTGGTTGGTGCTGCTATCAAAAATGTTGTTTTAGGTGCCATTGATGGGGTAATTTTGCTGCAAAGTTAAAAAAAATCCTTGAAATATGCATTATATAAGAAAAAAATTGTACCTTTGACTTGACTGTCGAAGGTTCTTTCGCTCGAAAACACAAACAAAAATAAAAAAAGTTTTCGTTTTCGTTTTGGTTTTCGTATATTTTTTGTAATTTTGCATCCGAAATATGGCAATCCGGTGGCCGATGCCGCCTGATGTAAGGGAATCCGGTGAGAGTCCGGAACTGTTCCTGCAGCTGTAATCTCCATTATTGGGCTTGCCTGTATAACGCCACTGAGTATAACTCGGGAAGGTAAGGTAACCTGGAGAGAGTCATGAAGACCTGCCTATTTCTAACGTATGCCCGCTCAGGAGTTAGCGGTGCGGAAAAAAGAAAAAATGATGAGAATAAAATTGGCTATTAGCCTATGGCTTCTGGCTGTCGGTATGTCAGCACAAACCAAGATTGTGCGTACGGATAGTTTGCAGGAGGTTGTGGTGACGGGTACTGGTACACAGCACCTGCTGAAAGATGCGCCCGTACAGACGGAGGT
>ODAJ014753595.1_pt1 | contig 17853 bp, 14 predicted proteins | sample 1539241 | NCBI WGS metagenome assembly ODAJ01 (sample SAMN02144231, study PRJEB22623) | gut metagenome | biome: sheep rumen | host: Ovis aries | place: New Zealand
ATTGAACGCAGAAAGGGGACTCCCGCCCCCTCTCTGCGCTCTCCCCCTGCAGGCCTTTCCCTGGCCGCAGAGCTTTGTCTACAGTCTGACCTCCCTCCGAGCAATCGGAGGGAGGTTTTTTTGAGGCGCGGCAATCAATAATCCCCCTGTGAGACGCTCTCGCGTCCTCACAGGGGGATCTTGTTACAGTCCGATCCTTTCCAGCCAGCGGCCGAGCGGGATGTGCAGGACCGAGGCGCCGTAGAGCGTGTCCTCGTCCACATAGCCCACCGCGCCGCGGCTGTCCGAGCTGTGGTTGCGGTTGTCGCCCATGACGAACACGCAGCCCTCCGGCACGGTGAAGGCCGTCTCGCTCTTTTCCTCCATGGGGTCTGCCTCCGCGCCGTTGATGTACGGCTCGTCGAGGCGCTCGCCGTTCAGATAGACGGCGTTGGCCCCGTAGTCGATCGTCACGGTGTCGCCCGCCTTGCCGATCAGGCGCTTGACGAGGTTGACGCTGCCGTTGTCAAACACGACCACGTCGCCGCGCTCCGGCTCGCCGAGCTGCCAGACGATCAGAATATCCTTGTCGTGCAGCGTCGGGACCATCGACTCCCCCGACACACGCACCAGCTTGATGATATAGGTGTTGAGCAGCAGCACAATCATCATCGGGATCAGCAGCCACGCGAGCCACGAGCCGAGCTCGCGCCAGAAGGAGCTTTTTTTCTTTTCTTCCGCAGCGTTTTCCGGCTGCTGCTCCGGCAGCGGCTCCCCGCTGTCCGCCGTCGTCTGTTCGTTGAATTCTTCGTTCATGAAAAGGCTGTCCTTTGCTCGCAGTTTCACCGGGCCTTGCCCGTTAACTGAATCATTATATCATTTCACTCTGCACAATACAAGCGCCGAACGCCGCTTTTGTCCGTCTCCGCGGCAATTTCGCCCCGCGCTCTTGAAGAATCTGCCAGCGCATGGTATACTGCCCACGCAAGCAATCGAAGCGGGATCTGCCCTCTGCGGCAGTCAACAGGGGAATCTGGGTGAAATTCCCTCGCGAGGCCGTCACTGTGAAGCTGGGCGAAAGCTCACGAAGTCAGAAAACCTGCCCGTGCCGGTAAATCAACTGCCGGCGTCGTTTGAAGCTCCGCGGAACCCGGACAAAACGGAAACCGGCGAAAGGCCGGTTCTCTCTTTTGCTTCAGGCGATATTCGATGGCCGAAAGGCCGCAACAAAGAAAGGAGAGGATATGATGTCCAACAAAAACAACAAGAAAACGATCATCGCCCTTGCCATTTTGCTTGTACTGGTAGTCGGCGCGATCATCGCCTGGTTTGCGCTGCGTCCCGCGCCGCATGCCGCCGCCCCGGAGGGGCAGATCACCATCGTCGCCGCGGTCACGCACGGAGACGGCAGTGAAAAGGAATTCAGCATTCAAACGACCGCGTCCAATCTGCGCGGCGCGCTGGAGCAGGAGAATCTGATCCAGGGTGACGAGAGCGAGTACGGCCTGTTTGTCAAGACCGTGGACGGCGAGACCGTGAACGACGCCAATCAGGAGTGGTGGTGCTTTACCCGCGGCGGCGAAATGCTGATGACCGGTGTGGACGACACCGAAATTGCCGACGGCGAGCACTATGAAATCGTCTTCACCGTCGGCTGGTAAGATCTCTGTCCGCGAGCTTGCGCTGCTGCCTTTGATGGGCGCGCTGCTCTTCGGCACCAAGGAAGCCCTCTACGCCCTGCCCAACATCAACTGCAACGCCGTGCTGATCATCCTCTGCGCGGTCTTTTTCGGCTGGAAGGGCCTGTTCAGCGTGGCGATCTATGTGATGCTGGAGGGGCTCATCAACGGCATTTCGATCTGGTGGTTCGGCTATCTCTACGCCTGGCCGCTGGTGTTCTGCGCCGCGATGGCGCTGCGCCGGAACCGCTCGGCGCTCATCTGGGCCGTGTTCGCGGCCGTATACGGGCTGCTCTTCGGGCCGCTGATGTATCTCGAATACTTCGCCATCAACGGCGGCTGGGAGATGTTTCTGGCCATGTGGGTCAGCGGCATTCCCTTCGACCTGGCGCACTGCGGCGGGAATTTCGTGCTGACGCTGCTGCTGTATCAGCCGCTCTACCGGGTCATGGCGCATTTTCTCGGCGATCCGGCCGACAAAGAAAGCAATTCATAAAAACGCAGAACGCTCCGCAGGGCATGTCCCTGCGGAGCGTATTTGCTATCTGTCAACAGCTCAATATCTGCTCTTGAGCTTCTCCAGGCAGTCCGGACAGATATTTTTCCCCTGGAAGGAAATCACATTCTTCATGTTGTCGCAAAAGATGCAGGCCGGCTGATATTTGCGCAGAATAATGCTGTCTCCCTCGACATAGATTTCCAGTGCATCCTTCTCGGCGATATCCAGCGTGCGGCGCATTTCGATCGGCAGCACGATACGACCGAGTTCATCGACTTTTCTGACGATGCCCGTGGATTTCATCTCTTTGCCCCCTCCGCGATAGGTTTGATTGTTTATATCACATTTTTTGATCGTTGTAAATTATTTCGCGTGCAATGAAACAAAAAATTTACATTTGATCGTTCAATTTCCCAAAAATTAACGTATTTGACTACATTAACTGAAAAAACGGTTCGAATTTTTGTATAATCATGTATTTTTTGGGAGGAATTGCAAATGTTGGGACTGCTCTACACGCTGCTGTTCCTGCTCGCGCTGTACTTTTCTGTGCTCAGCGGCAGCGCGGCGCAGACCGGAAACGCCCTGCTGTCCGGCGCGCAGGAGGCCGTTCCCTTCTGTCTGTCGATCGCGGGCAGCCTCTGCTTCTGGAGCGCGTGGATGGAGCTGGCGGAGCGCTGCGGGATGGCGGGAAGGCTCTCCGCGCTGCTGCGTCCGCTGCTGCGGCGTCTCTTTCCCCGTTCGGCGGAGGAGAAGGAGATCCTCGCGGCGCTGAGCGAGAACGTCGGGGCCAATTTTCTCGGTCTCGGCAACGCCGCCACGCCCGCGGGCATCCGCGCCGCGCGGGGCATGGCCGGGCTCGGGCCCCAGGCGCGCGACGAGCTGGCGCTGCTCGTGGTGCTCAACACCGCCTCCCTGCAGCTCATCCCCGGCACCATCGCCGCCGTGCGCGCCTCTGCCGGGGCGGCGGTTCCCTTTGACATCCTCCCCGCGGTGTGGGCAAGCTCCCTGTTTTCCGTCTGCGCCGGACTCGGCGCGGCGGCGTTTTTCAGGCGGATATGGCCCTGCTCTCGCTGACACCGCTGCTGCTGCTCGCCCTTCTCTGTCTCTATGCCTGGCTGCGCGGGCACGACGTGTACGCGGCGCTGCTGGACGGAGCCGGAAAGGGGCTGCGGCTGTCGATGGAGCTGCTGCCCGCGCTGGTGCTCCTGTTTGCGCTGATCGCCTGCCTGCGCGCCTCGGGCCTGAGCGGCTATCTGGGCGCGCTGCTCGCGCCTCTGCTGCGCCGCCTCGGGGTGCCGGAGGAGACCGGGCTTCTGATGCTGCTGCGCCCGCTCTCGGGCAGCGGGGCGCTCGCCGCCGCCTCGGAGCTGATCGGGCGCTGCGGGCCGGACTCGCTGACCGGGCGCAGCGCCGCCGTGATGATCGGCTCAAGCGAGACGACCTTCTATGTGCTCGCGGTCTATTACTCCGCCGCCGGGGTCCGCGAAACGCGCTGGGCGATCCCCGCCGCGCTCTGCGCCGATCTCGCCTGCTTTCTCTCCGCCGCCTGGATCTGCCGGCTGATCTGGGGCTGATCCCCTTCCGCTTTCACACTTTACCGAAAAACAGCTTGACATCAATTTGATCGTCTGCTATAGTTTCAGTAAACCGTTGAGGAAGAGTGAGTAAGTCCGTATCCTTTTTCCGCAGAGAGCCGCCGGGGCTGAAAAGGCGGCGAAAAAGGCCGGGCCGAATGGACTTCTGAGGGCGAGCGGAAACGGCGGCGCCGGAGTATGCAAGACGGAGCGGGCTCTCCGTGAACAAAGGCCGGCATATGTTTGTATGCGCAAAGTGGGCACGTTTTGTGCCAAGCCGGGTGGCACCGCAGGATCTGACCGATCCTGTCCCAGCAGATTTTTTGTCTGGGACAGGGTCGTTTTTTTGTCCCGGAGCACGAAAGGAGAATCCCCATGGCAGTCACAAACATCCCCTACAAAATCTATCTCGAGGAAAGCGAGATGCCGAAGGCCTGGTACAACCTCCGCGCCGACATGAAGAACAAGCCCGCTCCCCTGCTCAATCCCGCGACGCACCGCCCGATGACGGTTTCGGAGCTCTCGGGCGTATTCTGCGAGGAGCTGGCGGCGCAGGAGCTCGACAACGACACGCCCTTCATCGAGATCCCGGAGGAGATCCGCAGCTTTTACCGCATGTACCGCCCCTCGCCGCTGGTGCGGGCCTACTGCCTCGAGGAAAAGCTGCGGACCCCGGCGCACATCTACTACAAGTTTGAGGGCAGCAACACCTCCGGCAGCCACAAGCTCAATTCCGCCATCGCGCAGGCCTATTACGCGAAAAAGCAGGGGCTGAAGGGCGTCACCACCGAGACCGGCGCCGGGCAGTGGGGCACTGCGCTCTCGATGGCCTGCGCCTATCTGGGCCTCGACTGCCGGGTGTTCATGGTGAAGGTCTCCTATGAGCAGAAGCCCTTCCGCCGGGAGGTCATGCGCACCTACGGCGCCTCGGTCACGCCCTCGCCCTCCGACACCACCGAGGTCGGGCGGCGCATCCTCGCGGCGCACCCGGGCACGACCGGCAGCCTCGGCTGCGCGATCTCCGAGGCCGTGGAGCTCGCCGTCTCCCGCCCGGGCTACCGCTATGTGCTGGGCAGCGTATTGAATCAGGTGCTGCTGCACCAGTCGGTGATCGGGCTCGAGACCAGGGCCGCGCTGGACAAATACGGCGTCCGGCCGGATCTGGTGATCGGCTGCGCCGGCGGCGGCTCCAATCTCGGCGGGCTGATCGCGCCCTTCATGGGCGAGAAGCTGCGCGGCGAGAGCGATGTGCGCATCCTCGCCGTCGAGCCCGCCTCCTGCCCGAGCTTCACCCGCGGCGTCTACGCCTACGACTTCTGCGACACCGGCATGGTCTGCCCGCTGGCGAAGATGTACACCCTCGGCAGCGACTTCATCCCCGCGCCGAACCATGCCGGCGGCCTGCGCTACCACGGCATGAGCCCGATTCTGAGCCAGCTTTACGCCGACGGGCTGATGGAGGCCGTCTCGGTGCCGCAGACAAGCGTCTTTGAGGCCGCGGAGGAGTTTGCCCGCGTCGAGGGCATCCTGCCCGCGCCGGAGAGCGCGCACGCGATCCGCGTCGCCATCGACGAAGCGCTCAGATGCAGGGAGACCGGCGAGGAAAAGACCATCGTCTTCGGCCTCACCGGCACCGGTTATTTCGACATGGTCGCCTACGAGAAATATCACGACGGGAAGATGGAGGACTACATCCCCACCGACGGGGAGCTCGCCGCCTGCCGCGCAAAGCTCCCGCAGGTGGATTAAACAATCGCCCCTGCCTTTCGGCAGGGGCGATTTCTTACGCCTTTTTCAGTTTTCCGGCGAGGGAGCAGAGCGCGAAGGCCGCGATGTCCACCGCAACGACCGTGCTGCCCACGGGGGTCTCGGCGAGAATGGAGATCACGATGCCGGAAAACGCGCATACGACCGACAGGATCGCCGCGCTGACCGTCACCGCGCGAAAGCTCTTGAACAGCCGCATCGACGAGAGCGCCGGGAAAATGACCAGCGCCGAGATCAGCAGCGAGCCGACCAGATTCATCGCCAGCACGATGATGACCGCGATGATGACGGCGATCATCAGATTGTAGGCCGCGGCGGGCAGGCCCGTGGCGCGGGCAAAGCCCTCGTCAAAGGTCACGGCGAAGATCTTGTTGTAAAACAGGATGAAGGCCGCCACCACCAGCAGCGACAGCGCCGCGCACAGCCAGACCTCCGCCTTCGTCAGCGTGAGGATCGAGGTGGAGCCAAAGAGCGTGGAGCAGACGTCGCCGGAGAGATTGGAGGACGTGGAAAAGAGGTTCATCAGCAGATAGCCGAATGCAAGCGCACCGACCGAGAGCATCGCAATGGCGGCGTCGCCCTTGATTTTGGCGTTCTGTCCGGCCTGCAGCAGCAAAATCGCGCACAGCACCGTCGCGGGCAGGACGAAGAGCATGTGATTGCTCAGGTGCAGCACCGAGGCCACCGCCAGCGCGCCGAAGGCCACGTGGCTCAGGCCGTCGCCGATGAAGGAGAAGCGCTTGAGCACCAGCGTCACGCCGAAGAGCGAGGAGCAGAGGGCGATGAGCGTGCCGACGATGAGCGCGTAGCGCACAAAGGGGTACTGCAGATAGCTCAGCAGCAGACTCATGCGCGCGCCTCCCTTCCGCCGCGCAGGTAATTGCGCCCGACCGCGCTGCGCAGATAGTCCGCCTTGCTGCCGTAGAACCAGTCGCTGCCGATCTGCAGGATGTGGCTGGCGTGGCCGAGGGCGTAGTGCATGTCGTGGGAGATCATGATGAGGGTCGTCCCCTCCTGATTGAGCCGCTCGACGAGGCGGTACATCTCCTCGCTCGCCAGCGGGTCAAGCCCCGCCACGGGCTCGTCGAGCAGCAGCAGCTTTTCCGTGGCGCAGAGCGCCCGCGCCAGCAGCACGCGCTGCTGCTGCCCGCCGGAGAGCTCCCGGTAGCAGCGCCCGGCGAGCGCCGCGATGCCGAGCTTTTCCATCGCCTCCCCGGCGCGGCGCTTTTCCGCCTGGCCGTAGAAGGGCCGCAGGCCCAGCCGTCCCTGGCAGCCGGAGAGCACGATCTCCCGCACCGAGGCCGGGAAATCCCGCTGCACATGGGTCTGCTGCGGCAGATAGCCGATCTCGTTCTGCCGCAGGCCCTCGCCGAGGATCACCCGGCCGGAGATCGGCGGCTGCAGGCCGAGGAGTGTGCGCATCAGCGTCGATTTGCCGGAGCCGTTCTCGCCGACGATGCAGAGGTAGTCCCCCGCCTGCACCGCAAAGCTCAGGCTGCGGATCAGCGCCTTGCCCTCGTAGCCGAAGGTCAGATTGTCACAGGATAGAATTGCCATCAGCTCAATGCCTCTTTGATCGCGTTCAGATTTTGTTCCATCAGCGAGAGATAATCGCCGTCGCCGACGGCACCCTGCATCGAATGGAGCGTCACGGTGCCGAGCTCGCCGCCCCTGCAGTTTTCGATCACGGTGCGCGCGAGCTTCCCGTCCGAGGTCTCGATGACGCACAGGCGCCGCACGCCCAGCTCGTCGGCCTTCTCGGCCAGGAAGATCACCGTGGCGAAGCTCGCCTCGGTCTCGGCCTCGCAGCCGGGAAAGGCGGCGTAATAGTCGAGGCCGTAGTCCTCGGTCAGATAGCGGAAGGGAAAGCGGTCGGCAAAGATCAGCGTGTGTCCCGGGGCCGCGTCCAGCGCCGCGCGATAGTCGGCGTCGAGCTGCTCCAGCTTCGCGTCGTAAACGGCGAGGGCGGCCTCATAGCTGCGCGGATGCTCGCCGTCCATCTTGCGCAGCATGTCGCTGATTGCGCTGCACAGCAGCCGCGCGTTCTGCAGCGACAGCCAGATGTGCTCGTCCGGCACGTCCTCACTCTCGCCCTCCATGCCCTCGACCAGCTCCTCCCGCAGCACGCGCTCGCCGAGCGCGTCCATCAGGCGCAGCACGCTGCGCTTCGGGTTTGGATGATCCCGGAGCAGCTCGTCGATCCAGGCGTCAGACTCGCCGCCGACATAGATCAGCAGATCACAGTCGGTCAGCAGGACCATGTCGTTCACCGAGGGCTGGAAGGAGTGCATGTCCACGCCGTCGTCGAGCAGCTGCACCAGCTCCACCTCGTCCGCCCGGTCGCCGAGCAGATTCCTCGTCCAGTCCCAGATCGGGAAAATCGTCGTCACGATCTGCGGTTTTTCTCTCTTTGCGGGTGCGGCGCCGCAGCCGCAGAGCAGCGCGGCGAGCAGGCAGACGGTCAAAACCAGGGATATGCTTCTCTTCATTCCTCCGCCTCCCTGCACTTGTCGCACAGGCCGTAGAACACCGTGCGCATGGGGTTGATGCGAAAGCCGTGGTGCTGCAGCACGTGCTCGCCGAGACCCTGCAGCTCCTCGCAGTGCAGGTGGATCAGCCTCCCGCATTTTTCGCACTTGCAGTGAAAGCAGCTCTCCCCCGCGTGGCTGTCCGCCCCGATATAGGAAAAGCAGGCGGGACTGCCCGCGTCGATCGTATATTTGCTCACAAGCCCCTCGTCCACCATCCGCTCGAGCTGGCGGTAGACCGTGGCGGTGCCGATCGGGCAGCCGCAGCGCTGAAAATGGCCGCAGACGTCGCCGACAGTGACGTGCTCGGAGCCGCTGGTGCGCAGGAAGCTCAAAAGCTCCTCGCGCTGCCGGGTTTTGTACTGGTTCTTTTCGCTCATAGTCATGCCTCTTTGAATTTGATAAGCAGTATCAGATTATAGCAGCTTTTTCCCCGAAGTCAAGAGAAAATGAAAATGAGTTTCATTTTTATTTTATGAAAAATCCCGCTTCTCTCGAAGCGGGATTTTTTGTGATTTCTTTACGATCAGAGGGCGTTGGTCTTGCTGACCAGGGCGCTCAGATCGACGTATTCCTCGGGCTCGGCCTCGATGCTCTCGTCGGTCTGCAGCTCGAAATCGCGGTAGATCTCCAGGCCGGAGCCGGCCGGGATCAGCTTGCCGATGATGACGTTCTCCTTCAGGCCGACCAGACGGTCCACCTTGCCCTTGATGGCGGCGTCGGTGAGCACGCGGGTGGTCTCCTGGAAGGAGGCGGCGGACATCCAGCTGTCGGTGGCGAGGGAGGCCTTCGTGATACCCATCAGCAGCTGCGTGTAGGTCGCGAAGCTCAGGCCCTCTTCGCCGGCGGCGATGCGCGCCTCGATCTTCTTGTTTGCGGCCTTGACCACGGAGATATCCACGGTGGTGCCGGAGAGCAGATCGGTGCTGCCGACCTCCTCGACGCGCACCTTGCGCATCATCTGACGGACAATGACCTCGATGTGCTTGTCGTTGATATCGACGCCCTGCTGACGGTACACCTTCTGGACCTCGCTGGTGATGTAGCTGCGGACGCCCTGGCGGCCGAACTCATCGTCGTTCACGCCGCGGATGCGCAACACGTCATGCGGGTTGAGGGAGCCGGAGGTCAGCTCCTGGCCGCGGTCGACGTGGTCGCCGTTATGCACCAGGATACCGGCGGAGTGCGGCACGGTGTAGACATTGGTGCTGCCCTCGGCCTCGTTGACGACCGTGATGTTGTACATGACGCCCTTCTTGGCCTCTTCGATGGTGACGGTGCCGGAGCTCTCCGACAGGATCGCCATCTTCTTGGGCTTGCGCGCCTCGAACAGCTCTTCGACACGGGGCAGGCCCTGGGTGATGTCGTCGCCCGCGACGCCGCCGGTGTGGAAGGTACGCATCGTCAGCTGCGTGCCGGGCTCGCCGATGGACTGGGCGGCGATGACGCCGACCGCCTCGCCGGCGTTGACCGGCTTGCCGATGGCGAGGTTGATGCCGTAGCACTTGGCGCAGACGCCGGTGGCGGCCTCGCAGGTCAGGACGCTGCGGATATATGCCTTGTGGATGTTGTGCGCCTCGAGCACCTTCGCGTCGTCGGGCATGAGCATGTGGTCGGTGTCGAACAGCAGCTCGCCGGTGGCGGGATCGGTGATCGGAAGGGCGGGGAAGCGGCCGTGGATCGCGGTTCCGAAGCTCTCGACGACCTGGCCGCGGTCATACACGGCGGCGGCCCAGACGCCCTCGGTGGTGCCGCAGTCCGGCTCGCGGATGATGACGTCCTGGCAGACGTCGACCATGCGGCGGGTCAGATAACCGGAGTCGGCGGTACGCAGAGCGGTATCCGCCATGCCCTTTCGGGCGCCTCTGGTGGAGATGAAATACTCCAGTACGGACAGACCTTCACGGAAGTTGGACTTGATGGGGATCTCGATCGTCTTGCCGGCGGTGTTGGCCATCAGGCCGCGCATACCGGCCAGCTGACGGATCTGGTTCATCGAGCCGCGGGCGCCGGAGTTTGCCATCATGTAGATGGGGTTATACTCGTCGAGCACGTCCTGCAGGGCGTTGGTGACGTCCTTGGTGGTCTGCTCCCACTCGGACACGACCAGACGGTAGCGCTCGTCCTCGGTGATATAGCCGCGCTTGTACTGGCGCTCGATCTTGACGACCTCTTCCTCGGTGGCGTGGATCAGCTCATTTTTCGCGCTCGGAACGGTCATGTCCGCGACGGAAATGGTGATCGCGCCCTTGGTGGAGTACTTGTAGCCCAGGGCCTTGATGCTGTCGAGCACCTCGGCGGAGATCGTGAAGCCGTACTTCTTGATGCAGCGGTCGATGATGTCGCCCAGCTGCTTCTTGCCGACCTGGAAGCCGATCTCGGGATCGAAGCTGTGCTCGGGATCGCTGCGGTCGACGTAGCCGAGGTCCTGCGGGATCGGCTCGTTGAAGATGATGCGGCCGACGGTGGTGGTAATGATCTTGTGGGTCTCCACGCCGTCGATGGTCTTGGTCACGCGCAGACGGATCGGCGCGTGCAGACCGACGATGCCCTCGTTGTAGGCCATGATGGCCTCATTGGAGTCGCGGTAGCAGAGCAGCGGCTTGTAGGTCGCGCCCTTGCCGCCCTCATGCTTGGCCTTGAGGTTGGCGGCGTAGATGTCGTCGCCGGGCACCACGGTGCCGGGCTGCAGCCCGGTGTCGCCGGGATCGTCCACCAGCAGGTTCTCCGCGCCCTTCTCGGCCGAGCCGATGCGGACCATCGTCAGGTAGTAGGAGCCGAGGATCATGTCCTGGGTCGGCACGGTGACGGGGTGGCCGTCCTGCGGGCGCAGGAGGTTGTTGGCGGAGAGCATCAGGATGCGGGCCTCGGCCTGCGCTTCGGCGGACAGGGGCACGTGAATGGCCATCTGGTCGCCGTCAAAGTCGGCGTTGTAGGCCGTGCAGACCAGCGGGTGCAGGCGCAGGGCGCGGCCCTCGACCAGGATCGGCTCAAAGGCCTGGATGCCCAGGCGGTGCAGCGTCGGCGCGCGGTTAAGAAGCACCGGGTGCTCCTTGATGACCTCTTCCAGCGCGTCCCAGACCTCGGTGCGCTGCTTGTCGACCATCTTCTTGGCGGACTTGATGTTGTTGGCAACATTGTCCTCGACGAGCTTCTTCATCACGAAGGGTCGGAAGAGCTCGATCGCCATCTCCTTCGGCACGCCGCACTGGTAGATCTTCAGATCCGGGCCGACGACGATAACGCTTCGGCCGGAGTAGTCGACGCGCTTGCCCAGCAGGTTCTGGCGGAAGCGGCCCTGCTTGCCCTTGAGCATGTCGCTCAGGGACTTGAGGGCGCGGGAGTTGGCGCCGGTGACGGCGCGGCCGCGGCGGCCGTTGTCGATCAGGGCGTCGACAGCCTCCTGCAGCATGCGCTTCTCATTGCGCACGATGATATCGGGCGCATTGAGCTGCTGGAGCCGCTTGAGGCGGTTGTTGCGGTTGATGACGCGGCGGTAGAGGTCGTTGAGGTCGGAGGTGGCGAAGCGGCCGCCGTCGAGCTGGACCATCGGGCGGATCTCGGGCGGGATGACCGGCAGGATGTCGATCACCATCCACTCGGGGCGGTTGCCGCTCTGGCGGAAGGCCTCGACGACCTCGAGACGCTTGACGATCTTGGCCTTCTTCTGGCCGTTGGCGCTTTTCAGCTCCTCGCGCAGCTGCTGGGCCAGCTGCTCGCAGTCGATCTGCTGCAGCAGCTCCTTGATGGCCTCGGCGCCGATTCCGGCCTTGAAGTCGTCCTCATACTTCTCGCGCATCTCGCGGTACTCGCGCTCGGTCAGGATCTGGCATTTCTCCAGCGGCGTAAAGCCGGGGTCAATGACGATATAGTTGGCAAAGTACAGCACCTTTTCGAGCATGCGCGGGGTCAGATCGAGGATCAGGCCCATGCGGCTGGGGATGCCCTTGAAATACCAGATGTGGCTGACGGGCGCGGCCAGCTCGATGTGGCCCATGCGCTCGCGGCGCACCTTGCTCTTCGTGACCTCGACGCCGCAGCGGTCGCAGATCTTGCCCTTGTAGCGGATCTTCTTATACTTGCCGCAGTGGCATTCCCAGTCCTTCGTGGGTCCGAAAATGCGCTCGCAGAACAGGCCGTCGCGCTCGGGCTTGAGGGTGCGGTAGTTGATGGTCTCCGGCTTCTTGACCTCGCCGTAGGACCAGTTGAGGATCATTTCAGGGGAGGCAATGCCGATCTGAATGGCATCAAAGGGTGTATAGCTCATTACATATCCTCCTCATCGTCGCTGTAATCCGAATCACTGTAGCTGGGATCGAATTCGTCCTCCGGCACGTCCTCGATGCTGAAGCCCTCGGCTTCCAGCTCGCTGTCGTCAGAGGCGTAGATCTCATCCTTCATATCGGGGATAAAGTCGTCATCGTCGTCCTTGAGCTCGATCTCCTGGCCGTCCTTGTCCAGCACGCGCACGTCGAGGCAGAGGCTCTGCAGCTCCTTGACCAGGACCTTGAAGGATTCCGGCACGCCGGGCTGCGGGATGTTGTTGCCCTTGACGATGGCCTCGTAGGTCTTGACACGGCCGGTCACGTCGTCGGACTTGACCGTCAGGATCTCCTGCAGGGTGTAGGCCGCGCCGTAGGCCTCGAGCGCCCAGACTTCCATTTCGCCGAAGCGCTGGCCGCCGAACTGGGCCTTGCCGCCGAGGGGCTGCTGGGTCACCAGGCTGTAGGGGCCGGTGGAACGGGCGTGGATCTTATCGTCGACCAGGTGGTGCAGCTTGAGGAAGTAGACCCAGCCGACCGTGACGTCGTTATCAAACTTCTCGCCGGTGCGGCCGTCGTACATGACGCTCTTGCCGTCCTCGCGCAGTCCCGCGAGCTTGAGCGTCTCGCGGATGGTGGTCTCGTTGGCGCCGTTGAAGGTCGGGGTGGCCACCTTCCAGCCCAGCGCCTGGGCCGCGTAGCCGAGGTGAACCTCGAGCACCTGCCCGATGTTCATACGGGAGGGAACGCCCAGGGGGTTGAGAACGATGTCCAGCGGCGTGCCGTCGGGCAGATAGGGCATGTCCTCCCGCGGCAGGATGCGGGACACGACGCCCTTGTTGCCGTGGCGGCCGGCCATCTTGTCGCCGACGGAGATCTTGCGCTTCTGGGCGATGTAGACGCGCACGACCTGGTTAACGCCGGGGTTCATCTCGTCGCCGTTTTCACGGGTGAAGACCTTGACGTCAACGATGATGCCGCTCTCGCCGTGGGGCACCTTCAGCGAGGTGTCCCGCACTTCGCGGGCCTTTTCGCCGAAGATGGCGCGCAGCAGGCGCTCCTCGGCGGTCAGATCGGTCTCGCCCTTCGGCGTGACCTTGCCGACCAGAATATCGCCGGCGGTGACTTCCGCGCCGACCATGATGATGCCGCGCTCGTCGAGGTATTTCAGCGCGTCGTCGCCCACGCCCGGGATGTCGCGGGTGATCTCCTCGGGACCGAGCTTGGTGTCGCGCGCGTCGCACTCATACTCCTCCACGTGGATGGAGGTGAACACGTCCTCCATCACGAGGCGCTCGTTGAGCAGGATCGCGTCCTCGTAGTTGTAGCCTTCCCAGTTCATGTAGCCGACGAGGATGTTCTTGCCGAGGGAGATCTCGCCGTGGGAGGTGCTGGGGCCGTCGGCCAGAACGTCGCCCTTGGCGACGCGCTCGCCGGCGTTGACGATCGGGCGCTGGTTGATGCAGGTGCCCTGGTTGGAGCGGGCAAACTTGATGAGCTTGTAATCCTTGGCGGTGCCGTCGTCATAGCGGACGGAGACGTAGTTTGCGTCCACGCGGGTGACGAGGCCGTCGCCCTCGGCCAGCACGCACACGCCGGAGTCGACCGCGCACTTGTGCTCGATGCCGGTGGCGACGATGGGCGCCTGGGTGGTCATCAGAGGCACGGCCTGACGCTGCATGTTCGCACCCATCAGCGCGCGGTTGGCGTCGTCGTTTTCCAGGAAGGGGATCATCGCCGTGGCGATGGAGATCATCATCTTGGGGCTGACGTCGATGTAGTCGACGTCCTCGCGGTTGACCTCGATGGTGTCGTTGCGGTGGCGGCAGGTGATGCGCTTGTTGATCAGCACGCCGTTTTCATCCACGGGCTCGGAGGCCTGGGCGACGATGTACTGGTCCTCGACATCGGCGGACATGTACTCCACCTCGTCGGTCACGCGGCAGGTGCCTTTTTCCACGCGGCGGTACGGCGTGCAGAGGAAGCCGTACTGGTTGGCGCGGGCATAGGAGGCCAGGTAGTTGATCAGACCGATGTTCGGGCCTTCGGGCGTCTCGATCGGGCACAGACGGCCGTAGTGGCTGTAGTGCACGTCTCGCACGTCGAAGCTCGCGCGCTCGCGGCTCAGGCCGCCGGGGCCGAGGGCCGACATACGGCGCTTGTGCGTCAGTTCGGCGAGGGGGTTGGTCTGATCCATGAACTGGCTGAGCGGAGAGGAGCCGAAGAACTCCTTGATCGCCGCCGTCACGGGACGGATATTGATGAGGCTCTGCGGCGTGACCACGTCCAGATCCTGCAGGGTCATGCGCTCGCGGATCACACGCTCCATGCGGCTGAAGCCGATGCGGAACTGGTTCTGCAGCAGCTCGCCCACGCAGCGCACGCGGCGGTTGCCCAGGTGGTCGATGTCGTCCGGCTCGCCGATGCCGTGAGCCAGGCAGTTGAGATAGTTGACGGAGGAGAACATATCGTCCACGACGATGTGCTTCGGGATCAGCACGTCGATATTCTCGCGGATGGCGTCCTTGAGGGCCTCGCCCTCGTACTGCTGCATCAGGCCCCGCAGCACATTGCCGCGCACCTTCTCGGTCACGCCGACCTCGGCGGGATCGAAGTCCACAAAGCGGCTCATGTTGACAAAGCCGTTGGAGAACACGCGCACGAGCTTGCCGTCGAGATTGAGCACGACGGCGATGACGCCGGCCTCGTCGATCTGACGGGCCTCGTCACGGGTCAGCACATGGCCGTCCTCGAACAGCAGCTCGCCAGTGAGCGGGTCGACGACGGGCTCGGCCAGCATGAAGCCCGCGATGCGGGGGTAGAGGGAGAGCTTCTTGTTGAACTTATAGCGGCCGACATTGGAGATGTCATAGCGGCGGCGGTCAAAGAAGAGGCCGTCGAGCAGGGTCTCGGCGGATTCCACCGTCGGGGGGTCGCCCGGGCGCAGCTTGCGGTAGATCTCCAGCAGGCACTCGTCGCGGCTGGTGGTGGTGTCCTTGTCGAGGGTGGAGATGATGCGCTCGTCCTGGCCGAAGATCTCCTTCAGGCGCTCGTTGGTGACGGCGCCGACCTCGGGCGCGTCCACGCAGCTGAGCCAGGTGGCGGGCTTGGTCTCGTCGTAGGCGCCCATGGCCTTGAGGAACCAGGTGATGGGCAGCTTGCGGTTCTTGTCGATGCGGACGTTGAACATGTCGTTGGCGTCCGTCTCGTACTCGAGCCAGGCGCCGTGATACGGGATCACGGTGGAGGCGTAGACGTTGATGAAGGACTTGTCCGTCGTGCGCTCAAAGTACACGCCGGGGGAACGGACGATCTGGGAGACGATGACGCGCTCGGCGCCGTTGATGATAAAGGTGCCGCCGGCGGTCATGATCGGGAAATCGCCCATGAAGATCTCCTGCTCCTTGATCTCGCCCGTCTCCTTGTTGTGCAGACGGACGCGGACCTTGAGCGGGGCCGCGTATGTGGCGTCGCGGGCCTTGCACTCTTCCTCGTTGTACTTGGGCTTGTCGTTCATCGAGAAATCGATGAAGCTCAGCTCCAGATTACCGGAATAGTCGGTCACCGCGTCGGTGTCCTTGAAGACCTCGTTCAGCCCGGTCTTGAGGAACCACTCGTAGGAGCTCTTCTGGATTTCCAGCAGGTTGGGCATATCCATGATCTCCTGGGTGCGGGCAAAGCTCTTTCGCAGAGTTTTGCCGTAGAGAACGTCTTTCGGCATTTGCGCACTCTCCTTGTTTGAATTGAAACGCCCGGGTGGGTTGCTTGTTTCTGTTCGCCCGGCCTTGATTTTACCACGTCGGGATGCTATACTTTTTACAGATAGTGGGGCATAGCGGCCCCATCCCCTGACAAACATAGCAAGTTATTTTACTCCTTTTATACAGTAAAAGTCAAGAGGTTTTTCGGGGATTTTTTCCGTCGGGAGTTTGATCTCCCGCTTTTTTATTTTTGGGGCAAGCGAGGCTTGCGTCGCCATCGGCATCTTCCGGATTATTTGCGCCCTGATTTCATCACTTTTTCTTGAAATACACAAAGTATTCCTGCGAAAAAGTGCTTTCATCAGAACACAAATTCTCTCGGAATCTGCTCTCGCCGATGCAAGCCTTGTTTGCCCTGGGTCTTCTTTCCCACCACATATTTTCATTCGGGGTGTATCTCTATGGATTACCGCGTCACCTTATGGATTCTCGCAGAGGCGCTGTTTGCGCTTTATCTCGTCTATCGCAGCGGCTGCGTCAAAAAGGCGGAGCACTGGGTCGTCGTCGGCACGCTGCTGCTGGCGGCCTTTGTCCCCCGGCTGCTCGCGATGAAGTATGAGACGCTGGACTACCAGAATTTCCTTGCGCCATGGGTGGATTTTTACCGCCGGAACGGTGGCTTTCGCGCGCTGTACCAGCCGGTGGGCAACTACAACGTCCCCTACCTCTATTTCATGGCGCTTTTCTCCTATTCAAAGATCCGCGACCTGTATCTCATCAAGCTCCTGAGCATCTTTTTTGACATTCTGCTCGCCTGGGGCGGCCTGCGCATCGTCTCCCGCCTGACCGAGAGCCCTCTGCGCCGCCTCGGCGTATTCTTCTCTCTGCTGTTTCTGCCCACCGTGTTTCTCAACGGCGCTGTCTGGGGCCAGTGCGACAGCATTTATGTGGCTCTGGCGGTGCTCGCGCTGGCCGACGCGCTGGAGGATCACCCCTGGCGCTCGATGGTGATGCTGGCCCTCTCCTTCGGCTTCAAGCTCCAGGCGGTGTTCGTCATGCCGGTGTTCGCGGTGCTGCTCTTTGCCGGAAAGATCCAATGGAAGCATCTGCCGGTGTTCCCGCTGAGCTATGTGCTGCTGATCCTGCCCGCCGTGATCGCCGGGCGCCCCTTCATGGACACCCTGCTCATCTACCTCAGCGAGTCCGGCACTGTGGGCTCGGCGCTCAACTACAACTCCGCCTCCGTTTTCGGCTTTTTCCGCTCGGTGGAAAACCCGGAGGCCGCCGCGAAGCTCGGCATCTTTGCCGCCTTCCTGTTCATGCTTCTGGTGCTGGCCGTCTGCTTTGTGTTCCGCAAGCGTCTGACCGACCGGCTGATCCTCGCCGCGGCGCTGCTGCTGGCCATCGGCATCCCCTACTTCCTGCCGCACATGCACGACCGCTATTTTTATGCCGCCGACGTGCTGAGTCTGATGCTGGCCTTTGGCTTCCCTCTGCTCTCCCCGGTCGCCGCGCTGGTGCAGTTCGGCTCGCTGCTGGGCTATTACGCTTATTTTGTCAAGCGTTTCCTGCTGCTGATGGATCACGGCGCCCGCGCGCTGCTGCTGGCCCTGCTGCTGCTCTGGATTGCTCTGATTTACGATTTCCGCCGCCCTTCCGAAAAAGTGCTTGACAATCCTGAATAATCTGCTATAATACCCCTTGCCTTAAATGGGGCGCGCGCAATGGACGAACGCGGCTTTCAATGCAGCCGATGCGTCCGCGCCAATAAGCGAGAGTGCTGGAACAGGTAGACAGGCACGTTTGAGGGGCGTGTGTCAACCGACGTGGGAGTTCAAGTCTCCTCTCTCGCACCAAAAAA
>ODAJ011676227.1_pt1 | contig 17850 bp, 25 predicted proteins | sample 1539241 | NCBI WGS metagenome assembly ODAJ01 (sample SAMN02144231, study PRJEB22623) | gut metagenome | biome: sheep rumen | host: Ovis aries | place: New Zealand
TAATTTATATCTAAATATGTGTAATTTAAATATTATTAAAAATACTTATTTAGAAGTTAAAAGAAGTTGTCATAATAAAAAGAATATTTATAAATATGATTTATATGAATCTATTAATTTATATAATATTTTAGATAAATTAGTTAGAAGAAATTATGAATTTGATAAGTATTTTATATTTTTAATAAAAGAACCTAAATATAGACTTATAATGAGTGAAAATATAAATGATAAAATAGTTAATCACTTAATTAGTAGATGTATCTTAATTCCATCATTAGAACCTAAATTAATAGATACTAATGTTGCTACTAGAATAAACAAAGGGACTAGTTATGCTTTTAATTTTCTTATTAAATATTTAAATATAATGAATTTATATTATGATAATTTTTATATTTTAAAAATAGATATTAAAAAATATTTTTATAATATTAATCATGATATTTTATTTAAGATGTTAAAAAAGAATATTAAAGACAAGGATGCTTTAAATATTATTTTTAAAGTTTTAAATACAACTAATGATAAATATATTAATGAAGAAATAAAACAAGATAAAAATAAGGAAATTAAAAGAATATTAAGTCTTAATATTAGTAATGAAGAAAAAAATAAAAAGATTAATGAAGTAAATAATATTCCATATTATAAATATAATAAAGGGTTAGGTATTGGAAATATGACTAATCAAATACTAGCCATATTTTTCTTAAATGATATTGATCATTATATTAAAGAAGAATTAAAGTGTAAATATTATATTAGATATCAAGATGATTTAGTAATAATTGATAGTGATAAAGATAGGTTATTAAATTATTATTATTTAATTAAAGAAAAAATTGAATCTTTAGATTTAGAGATTAATAATAAAAGTAGAATTATGAATATTAAAAGAGGTTTTAGTTTTTTAGGATATACTTATAAAAAATATGATAAGTTTATTATTAAAGTTAATAATATAACAATGAAAAGAATTAAAAGACATTTAGAAAGTGTTAATTATAATAAATCTAGTTTAATTAGTTATAAAGGATTTTTAATGAGGGCTAATTATTAGTAAGCATGTTATATAATAATCATATAAGTTATTTATTATATTAAATGTGTTGGCAAATGTATAAACAAAGTATATACTATATGTAGATTGGAGATGGCATAATGGAAGCAAGACTTCAAAAATGGGGAAATTCTGATGGAATAAGAATACCTAGTAATTTTCTAAAATCATTAAATTTAAAAACAAATGATAAAGTAGACTTAAATTATGAAGATGATAAAATAATAATTAGTAAAATCAAAAAAAATAAAATATCATTAGAAGAAAGATTTTCAAAATACAATGGTGAAAATTTAGCTAAAGATTTTTCTTGGGATAATGCAAGAGGGAAAGAAATATGGTAAAAGATTATATTCCAAAACAAGGTGATATAGTTTTTTTAGATTTTACAACTACTAAAGGACATGAACAAAAAGGTTATAGACCAGTGGTAGTAATTTCCAATGATACGTTTAATAAAAATACTAAAATGGTAATGCTATGCCCTATTACTTCAAATGAAAAGGAATTCCCAACTCATTATTTACTTCAAGACTCTAAAAAAATTAAAGGGTCGGTGTTATGTGAACATATAAGAAGTATTGATTATGAGATTAGGAATTTAAAGTATATAGAAAAATTAAGTAATAATGATTTTGAAAATATTATAGATCTACTTAATGCTTGTCTATAATAGTATATATAAAATTATAGTATTTTTTCTTTCATTATTTGATAATTTTTGTAAAAATGCATATAATTATTATATAAGATATATATTTAAATTATATTAAAAGTATTGACAATTTATATTATATTTGTTATTTTATAGAAGGAGTTGATTAAGAATTATGGAAAGCTTAAATACTGCTATTAGCGTTCAAGTTAATAAAAAGGATAAAGAAGAGGCAACTGCTATTTTAAATAGATTAGGGGTTACTATGAGTGGACTAATTAATATGACATTAAAGCAGGTTATATTACGTAATGGTGTTCCTTTTGATGTGCGAGAACCAAAACTAACAAAAAATATGAGAGATGCTTTAGAAGAGCTTGATTATCTTGAAACTCATTTAGATGAATATAAAAAGAATAATAATTGGGAAGATTTAAAGAAGGAATTATTATCGGATGACTAAATACACTGTAATATATACTAATCAATTTAAGAAAAGTTTGAAGAAAGTTTTAAAACAAGGTAAAAAATTAGAAAAATTAGATGCAATAATCGATAAATTAGCATTAAAAGAATCTTTAGGCCCAAAATATCGAGATCATGCCTTATATGATAATAAAATGTTTAAAGGATGTCGTGATTGTCATATTTAACCTGATTGGCTACTTATATATAAATATTTAGATGATGAATTAATTTTGTTGTTAGTTAATATTGGCAGTCATAGTGAAGTATTAGAAAAATAAGCACTAGATTTGATAATCTGGTGTTTTACTTTTAAGTTATTTTGTGTTATATTCTAATCGTGATGTTTTTATGAAAAACTTAATTATGGCTTATTTGGGTGATGCTGTATATGAACTTTATGTTAGAAATTATTTGATTAATAAAGGTCTTAGTAATGTTCATGATTTACAAACTAAGTCTTTAGATTATGTAAGTGCTAAAAGTCAAAGAAGAATATTAGAAGATTTAACTCAAAAGAATATTTTAACTGAAGAAGAAATGGACATAGTTAGACAAGGTAGAAATGCAGATAGTCATAAGAGTAAGACAACTGATGTGGTTACATATCATAAATCTACTGGTTTTGAGTGTTTAATTGGATATTTATATCAAAAGAATAAAGATAGATTAGATGAATTAATGGAGTTGATATTATGCGAGTAGGTGGAAAAAACGTTTTTAATGAACTTGATTATAAAAAGGTACGAAAAGTATATTTAGCTAATAATTTTAAAGATCAAATTATTATGCAAAAGATTAAGGATAATAATTTAAAATATGTTTTAACTGATGCTAAGGTAATGGATAAAATGGCTCCACATAATCAAGGAGTTATAGTCGAAATAAATGATTATGAGTATGGTAATATTAGTGATATAAATGGTGAATCTTTAGTATTAATGTTAGATCATTTAGAGGATCCTCATAATTTTGGGGCAATTATTAGAAGCTGTGAAGCTAGGGGAGTTAAACATATTATTATTCCTAAAGATAGATCAGTTGTAGTTAATGAAACAGTTATGAAAATAAGTACAGGAGCTTTAGATAGAGTAAATGTAATTATGGTTAATAATTTAGTTAGTGCGATTAATACTTTAAAAGAACAAGGTTATTTTGTATATGCAGCTGAAGCTGATGGAGAAGACTATCGTAAAGTAGATTATGCAGATAAAGTATGTTTAGTAATTGGCTCTGAAGGATTTGGTTTATCAAGACTTGTTAGAGATAATTCTGATGTTATTATAAGTATTCCAATGAATGGTAAGGTTAATTCATTAAATGCTTCAGTATCAGCAGGTATTCTTTTATTTGGTATAGGTGACTAATGGAATTTAATGATGAAGAATTAACTTATATGATTAGTGAAAATAATGAAGATGCTAAAGATGTTTTATATGAAAAATATAATTATATTATAGATATTATTTTATCTAAGTATAAGAAAACTATATATGCTTTAGGGATAGATTATAATGAGATTAGACAAGATGCGATGTTTGCTTTTTCAGATGCATTAGTAAAGTATTCAGGTAATAAAGAAACTAGTTTACCTACATTTATATCAGTTGTAGTTGAAAGAAAGGTTTTAAATTGTATTAGAAAAGCAGAAACTTTAAAGAATAAAATATATAATGATACTTATAGTTTAGAGTATGAATATGATGTATTTAAAAGACCTTTAGAAGAAATTATTGGCGATACTAAAGAAGAACCTTTAAGAAAGATGGAAAATGATGAGAGTTATAGGGAACTTATTAGTAATATAAAGTCATCTTTATCTCCTTTTGAAAGTGATGTATATGGATTAATTATCAATGGTTTTAATTATATGGATATTGCGAAAATATTAGAAAAAGAACCTAAACAGATAGATAATACGATTCAAAGAATAAGAAATAAAATTAAAGAGATAATTCTTTAGTTTTTATTTTACATACAATTATTGATAATCGATAAAAAAATATTGACAAAAAATAATATATGTTTATAATAGTGATTGAAAGAGGTGATTTATTTGCCAAAAAGTATTATTGCTAAAATAGTTAGTATTTTATTTATGATTCTTTTAATTGGTGGGATAGGTTGTTTATTTTTTATGCCTACATTATATGATTTATTAGGGGTAAGTAAATTTTTATTTCAGGATGCTCCATTATATTATAAAGTAGTATTTTATTTATGTTATATTATATCTTTTGGAATTATATATATTTTAAATAGGATATTTAGTTTTATATATAATAAGAATCCTTTTGAACATGATATAGAAAAATATATTAAAATATTAGCTGTATTATTTATGTTATTATCTGTATTAGTTGGAATTAAAACAATATTTATGCCTACAGTATTATCAATTGTAGTTATAGTTCTTACTTTTATAATTAGTTTATGTTTTTATGTAGTAGCGGAAGTATTTAAAGTTGCGATTAATTATAAAGAGGAAGTAGATTTAACGGTATGATAATAGTTAATTTAGATGTTATGATGGCTAAAAGAAAGATGTCTTTAAATGAATTAAGTGAGAAGACAGGAATTACACCAGCTAATTTATCAATTTTAAAAACTAATAAAGCTAAAGCAATTAGGTTTTCAACTTTAATTGAAATATGTAAGGCATTAAAATGTCAACCAGCTGATATATTAGAATATAAGGAGGATTAAGATGAAAGAAGAAGATAATGTTATAAAGGGAAGTATATTAAAATTAGTTCTTATTATTGCAGTAATAGTTAGTTTATTTATTACAATAGTTACTAGACTTAATATTGATCATTATGTTAAATATATTATTTTACCTACAATGAGTGTTTTAGTAGGATATACTTATTTTGTAAATTTAATGGGAGTAAAAATAAATAAAAAGGCATATTTTTATTTAGCATATATATTTATTATTTTACTTAGTTATTTTATTATTCCATTAGTAGAAGTTAATAAATATTTAAATTTTATAGTAGTACCTATATTGACAGTAATTTATGTATTTAGTTTAATAAATCCTAATTTTAAATTAAATTTTAATTTTGGAAGATGGTTTATTAAATTATTTCCTGGGTATTTATTTTCAAATACGGAATATATTAATGAAGCAGTTAAAGAAACTAAAGTTAATAAAGGAAGTAGTGGAGTATTAAAGGGTATTTTAATAGGATTACCTATAGTAGTAGTACTTATTTTATTATTAACTAGTGCTGATAAGTATTTTAGTAGTGTTATTAATAATATAATATCTCTATTTAAATTTAATATTAATATAGATAATTTAATTGAAACTATAATTATATTAGTATTATCATTTATATTTGTATTTTCAACTTGTATAAACATTTATCAAATGAGAAAAGCAAAAGATTTTAATAAGAAGGAAGTAGATGTTAAAAATGTTACTTCTTATATAATTTTAAGTTTTGTTAATTTTGTTTATTTATTATTTTTAGTATCAGAAATAAGTAAACTTACTACTAATTTCTTAAATGTTCCGATAGAGTATACATATGCTAATTATGCTAGAGAAGGATTCTTTCAATTACTTGGAGTATCTACTATTAATTTTGCTATTATTATATTTTATCAAAATTTTGTTAAGGAAAAAGATAATAAGAATATAAGAAATTTACTTTTATTAGTAGTAGCGTTTTCAATATTTATAATATTTAATTCTTATTATAGAATGGGATTATATATATTTGAATATGGATTTACTGTACTAAGATTACAAGTTATATTATTTTTAACCATGGAATTAATATTCTTTGGAGTATTAACTTATAAGTTATTTAATAAAGGAAGTAATGATAAGTCATTAAAGTATTTAATAATTATGTTAGTTACTTATTTTATGAATGTATATTTATGTAATGAATTAGTTATTAATTATATAAATGAATTATGGTTTAAATAATAAAAAAGTATGGAAAACACTTGCATGTGAGAAAAGTTTATGTTATATTACATTTAACAAGCACGAAAGTGTTTTTTATTTGAAATAAATAGAGGTGAGAAGATGGCAAAGGCTAAGGAAGAAAATGTAAAAAAAGTTTCTAAGAAAGAAACAAAAAAAGTAGTAAAGAAGGATAATAAAAAGAAGTATACTGATGAAGTGAAAACTGAACTTAAAAAAGTAAAGTGGCCTACTAGAGAAGAAATGATTAAGTATTCTATCGCAGTTATTGTATTTATTGTATTATTTGGTTTATATTTTTATGGACTAGATGCATTCTTTGCTTGGATTAGTTCATTAGTAAAGGGGCTATAAGATGGAAAAAGAATGGTATGTTGTAAATACTTATTCAGGACATGAATCTAAAGTTAAAGAAAAACTTGAGATGCGTGCTGAATCAATGGGTTTTCAAGATAATATTTTTAGAATTATTATTCCAGAAGAAACTGTTAAAGAAACTATGAAAGATGGAAGCATTAAAGAAAAACAAAAAAAAATGTTTCCAGGATATATTTTAGTTGAAATGATAATGACTGATGAAGCTTGGTATATTGTTCGTAATACTCCAGGTGTTACAGGATTTATTGGATCAAGTGGTAAGGGAGCTAAACCTACTCCATTAAAACCACAAGAAATTGATAAAATTCTTGCTAATATGGGTATGACTAGAATGGATGTTGATAAAGAATTATCTGTTGGTACTAAAGTATCTATTGTTGATGGACCATTTAAGGGTATGGAAGGTACTGTAGATAGTATTGATATAGAACATTCTACATTAACTGTATTAATTGATTTATTTGGACAAGAAACTCCAGTAGAAGTAGAGTTATTCCAAGTATCTGCACTTAACTAAGAAATTAGTTAAGTTTTTTATGCAAATTTTTTATTTCGCAAATTTTAAAAATTTAGCGAACATTTTTTCGAAAAACTATTGACTTACATTCTTTCTTATAGTAGAATTTATAGTGTAAGGAGGATTGGTAAAGATGAAAGAAAAAAATAAAGGAGAATTAGTTTTGTATCAAACTTCTGATGGTAAAACTAAATTGGAAGTAAGTTTAGAAAATGAAACTGTATGGTTAAATCAAGAGCAATTAGCTAAATTGTTTGGAAGGGATAAATCAGTTATATCTAAACATATTAAAGAAGCTTTAAAAGATGGAGAAATTAATTCAGATAGCTCAATTGCAAATTTTGCAACTGAGCTAAAAAAATATGATCCAAGGACTGGTAAGGATAGATTATCAAATGTTATGATTAAGTATTATAATTTAGATGTTATTATAAGTGTTGGATATCGTGTTAAGTCTTTAGAAGGAGTAAGATTTAGAAAGTGGGCTACTGAAAGAATTAAGGAATATATTATTAAAGGATTTACTATTGACGATGAAAAATTAAAAAATCTTGGTGGTGGAACATATTGGCATGAGTTAATAAATAGAATTAAAGATATTCGATCATCAGAAAAAGTTCTTTATAGGCAAGTATTGGATTTATATGCTACTGCCTTAGATTATAATCCATCTTGTGAAGAAACAATTCAGTTCTTTAAGATAGTACAAAACAAATTTCATTATGCAGTTTCAGGTCATACTGCAGCAGAAATTGTATATGAAAGAGCAGATGCTAATAAACCTTTTATGGGACTTACAAATTTTAAAGGTGAACTTCCTGGTATAAATGATATTCAAATTGCTAAAAATTATTTAACGGAAGATGAACTAACAATGTTAAATAATTTAGTGTCTGGATATTTTGATTTTGCGGAATTCCAAGCAATGCAACATAAACCAATGTATATGAAAGACTATTTAAAACAATTAGATTCTATTTTAAAATCTATTGACGCCAAAATACTAGATAATTCCGGAAAAATTAGTCATGATAACGCAATGAATAAAGCTGAAAATGAATATCGAAAGTATGAAGTTCGTGAATATAATAATATAGAAAAAGATTATTTAAAATCTATCAATGAATTAAATAGTATAAGTAAGGAAATTTCTAAAAAGGATAAATGAAATTATTGTTTTATAATAATTAATGACATGAAATATTCTCCTTCTGAGGAAGTTGTGACCGTAATGTATTCATTAAAAAACAGATTAAAAACTTTGGTTTTAATGCCAAGGAAGAATAAATAATTATTTTTGAATATATATACTTGAAATAGACAAAAAATTGTGATATTATCTTAACTGCAATTATATATTTTAATTGTAAGTAAGTGGCGGGGAATGCGGATTAGCCCATACCACTAAGCGAAAATATGAAAGGATGTGTTTTTCGTGGCAAAAGAAGTCGTAAAGAAAATTAATTTACAAATTCCTGCTGGTAAAGCTACACCAGCTCCACCTGTCGGAACTGTTTTAGGACCTGCTGGAATTAATTTACAAGAGTTCTGTACAAAATATAACGACGCTACTAGAGATAAGATGGGAGATATTATTCCTGTTGTAATTTCAGTATATGATGATCGTTCATTTGATTTTGTATTAAAAACTCCACCAGCTGCATCTTTATTATTAAAGGCTGCTGGAATCTCTAAAGGCTCTAAAAAAGGAGCTAATGAAATTGTTGCTACAATTTCTAAAGAAGATTTACGTAAAATTGCTGAAACAAAAATGCCAGATTTAAATGCTAGAGATATTGAATCTGCTATGAGAATCGTTGAAGGTACTGCTCGTAATATGGGTATTGCTGTTAAAGGTGTAAACGATCAAGAACTTGCAGAACAAGCTAAAGAAGCTGCTCTAGAAGAAAAAGAAATGGCAAAAAGAGAAGCTGAATTAGAAGCTATGGAAGAAGAAGTTAAGAATGAAACTTCAGCTGAAGTAGAAGTTATTGGCGAAGAAAATAAAGAAAACGAAGAAAATTAATTATCCGCTGGTTAACCACGATTGGAGGGAAATGTAATGAGAAAACTAGGAAAGAAATATGTGGAAGCTTCTAGTAAAATCGAAAAGAATAAAGAATACGATTTAGCTGAAGCAATAAAATTAGTTAAACAAACTAGTACAACTAAATTTGACTCATCTGTAGAAGTTGCTATGCATCTTAATCTAGATACTAAAAAATCTGATCAACAATTAAGAGGATCTCTAGTTTTACCTAATGGTACTGGAAAAAGCAAAAGAATTTTAGTTTTAGCTAAGGGTGCTGCTGCAAATGAAGCAAAAGAAGCTGGTGCTGATTTTGTTGGGGACAATGATTTAATTGATAAGATTTCTAATGAAAATTGGTTTGATTATGATGTAATTATTGCAACACCAGAAATGATGCCTGCCTTAGGAAAAATTGGTAAGGTTTTAGGACCAAAAGGTTTAATGCCAAACCCTAAAACTGGTACTGTAACACCTACACCTGCTAAAGCAGTTGCTGATGTTAAAAAAGGTATGGTTGAATATCGTGCAGATTCTTTAGGAAATGTACATGGTCTTGTTGGTAAAGTATCATTTGATGATAAAGCTTTACAAGAAAATTTAGCATATTTTGTTAATTCTATCTTAAAGAGTAAACCAACTAGTGTTAAAGGAAACTTTGTTAAAAATATTAGTATTTGTACTACAATGGGTCCTGGAATTAAAGTTAGTTTAAATTCTTTTGACAAATAATAAAATATGTAGTATATTAATTTCGTTGAAAAAACTTTTTATCCAAAGACAGCAGGGGCTTATGCTTAATAATCCTGCCGAGGAAGGTTATCTAAAACTCTAACTTTCCTCATGGAAAGTTTTTTTATAAAATATAAAGGAGGAGAAATGGCAAGTACAAAAATTCTTGATGAAAAAGGAAAAGTAGTAAGTGAAATAGCTGACAAAATTAAAAATAGCGAATCAGTTGTATTATTTTCATATCAAGGATTAACAGTAGCTGAAATGGCTGAACTTAGAAATAAGATTAAAGAAGCTAATGGTGAAGTTAAAGTATATAAAAATACTTTAGTAAAACGTGCTACTGATGAGTTAAATTTAGATTTAACTGAATCTCTTGAAGGACCTAATGCGATTGTATTTGGTAAAGAATTACTTGAACCTATTAAGGTTTTAAGCAAATTTGTTAAAGATCATAATTGTACTGAAATTAGATCTGGAGTTATTAATGGAGAAGTTGCTACATCTGATGTAATAGCAGAATATGCTTCTATTCCATCAATGGAAGGCTTACTTACTATGCTTGCAGGTGGTATGATAGAACACGTTAAAAATCTATCTATAGCATTAAATTTATATGCTGAAGGATTAGAAAAGTAATTTAGGAAAGGGAGGAAAATTAAAATGGCTAAAATTACAAAAGAAGATTTTATTAATTCATTAAAAGAAATGACTATTCTTGAAGTTAAAGAATTAGTTGATGCAATGAAGGAGGAATTTGGTGTAGATCCATCTGCTGTTGCTGTAGCTGCTGCTCCAGTAGCTGCTGTTGAAGAAGGACCTTCTACTAAAACTGTTGTATTAAAAGATGCAGGAGCTGCTAAAATTGGAGTAATTAAAGTTATTCGTGAAATTACTGGTTTAGGTTTAGTTGAAGCTAAAGGATTAGCTGATAATGGTGGAAATATTAAAGAAAACGTTTCTGCTGATGAAGCTAATGAAATTAAAGCTAAATTAGAAGAAGCTGGCGCTACTGTAGAACTTGCTTAATTTTATAAAACCTCTATTGAGGTTTTTATTTTATTGTAATATAATTATTTTGAGGTAGATATATGAAATTAAATAATCGAGGATGGGGTTATAGAATGATGGCCTTTATAATGTTTGTATTAGTTGCTTTTTTACTAGTAGCAATTTATTATATTTATAAGTATTATGATAGAATGAAAAGTGACTATAATAGAGTAGAAAGAACAAATTATATGGTGGTGATTAAATGAAAAAGATAATGATAGTTTGGGCAGTTGTAGCAATTATTTTAGTTGGAGTGTTAACTTATATTGGTTTTAATATAAAAGATAATAATAAGCCATATAAATCATTAGAGAAAGAGCTGGAAAGTAAAGCTTCTGCTTTAATTGGTGAAAAACCAGGATTATTAATTAGTTTAAATAAATTAACAGTTGAAGATTTTAATAATAATGGCTATCCAGTTGAAATGACAGTTAATGGGGATAAATGTGATGGTTATGTAACTTTAAGTAAGAATATTAGCATATATGAATATAATGCTTATATTAAGTGTAATAATTATACAACCAATGGATATCAAAATTAGTAATTTTTAGTATTGACATTAATATAATATAATGATATATTATTTTTGTTTTTAAATGAGGTTCTATCTTAGATAGGGCCTTGATTTAAGGAATAATTGATACACCAGGGTATGTGTATTAGGAAGGAGAGAATATGCCTACAATTAATCAATTAGTAAATTCTAAGAGAAAGAAAAAGACTAGAAAAGGAAAAAGTCCTGTATTAAATGTTGGATTTAATAGTATGGAAAGAAAAGCAACTAAGACTGATCATCCACAAATGAGAGGTGTTTGTACTCGTGTTGGTACTAAAACGCCAAAGAAACCTAACTCAGCTTTAAGAAAATATGCTCGTGTTAGACTTTCTAATGGTAGAGAAGTTGATACTTATATTCCAGGCGAAGGACATAACTTACAAGAACATAGTGTTGTATTAGTTCGTGGTGGACGTGTTAAAGATTTAATCGGTGTACGTTATCATATCGTACGTGGAACACTTGATACTCAAGGAGTTAATGATCGTAAACAATCAAGAAGTAAATATGGTACAAAAAGACCAAAAAAATAGTAAATAAAGGAGGATTATAAATATGCGTAAAAGACGTGCAATTAAACGTGATGTATTACCAGATCCTATATATAATTCTAAAGTAGTTACTAAGTTAATTAATGCTGTTATGAAAGATGGTAAAAGAGGAACTGCTTCTGGAATTTTATATGAGGCATTTGATATTATAAAAACTAAGAGTGGACAAGATCCAATGGAAGTATTTAACAAAGCTATGGAAAATATTACTCCATCACTTGAAGTTAAATCACGTCGTGTAGGGGGTTCTAATGTTCAAGTTCCAATTGAAGTAAATGAAACTAGAAAACAAACTTTAGCACTAAGATGGTTAGTTAATTACTCAAGATTACGTAATGAAAGAGGAATGGCTAATAAGTTAGCTGCTGAAATTATGGATGCTGCAAATGGTGTTGGTGGCGCTGTTAAGAAGAGAGAAGATACTCATAAAATGGCTGAAGCTAATAAGGCATTTGCTCATTATAGATGGTAGGTTTATATGGCAAGAGACGTTTCAATAGATAAAATAAGAAATATTGGTATCATGGCTCACATTGATGCCGGTAAAACTACTTTCACAGAAAGAGTATTATTCCATACCGGAATTACTCATAAAATCGGTGAGACTCACGATGGTGAATCTCAAATGGACTGGATGGATCAAGAAAAAGAAAGAGGTATAACAATTACTAGTGCCGCTACAACTGCTCACTGGAAAGGTTATAGACTTAATATTATTGATACACCAGGTCACGTAGACTTTACTGTTGAGGTACAAAGATCACTTAAAGTATTGGATGGTGCTATTATGGTACTAGATACTCAAGGTGGAGTTGAACCACAATCTGAAACAGTATGGAGACAAGCAACTGAATATAAAGTTCCAAGACTTATTTTCTGTAATAAAATGGATAAAGTAGGTGCTGATTTTAAATGGTGCTTAAATAACATTAAAGATAGATTAAATGTTAATTTTGCTCCTATTGAATGGCCTATTGGTGCTGAAGATAATTTTAATGGAATCATTGATTTAGTTACTAGAAAAGCTTATCATTTTGATAAGGAACAACATGAAAATATGGTAGAAATAGAAATACCTGAAGATTTAAAAAATGTTGTTGAAGAAAAAAGATTAGAATTAATCGAAAAAGCAGTTGAATTTGATGACACTTTAATGGAAAAATACCTTGAAGGAGAAGAATTAACTGTAGAAGAAATTAAAAGTGCAATAAGAAAAGGAGTGCTTGATGCAAAGTTCTTCCCAGTATTATGTGGTACTGCTCACTTTAATATTGGGGTAAAGCTAGCTTTAGATGCTGTTATTGATTATTTACCAGCACCAACTGATTTAGAAGCTATCGAATGTACTGATAAAAATGGCAATTTAGTTTTAAGAAAGCCAAGTGATAGTGAACCATTTACTGCTATGGCATTTAAAATTATGACAGATCCATTTGTAGGTAGACTTGCATTCTTTAGAGTATACTCTGGTAAACTTACTAGTGGATCATATATTTTAAATAGTACTAAGAATGTTAAAGAACGTGTAGGACGTATTCTACAAATGCATGCTAATACAAGAAAAGAAATTACAGAAGTTTATACTGGTGAAATTGCGGCTTTAGTTGGTCTTAAAGATACTACCACTGCTGATACATTATGTGATGAAAAAACTCCAGTAATTATGAATGGTATGGAATTCCCATCTCCAGTTATTGATGAAGCTATTGAGCCTAAATCAAAAGCTGATGGTGAAAAGATGACTATTGCGTTACAAAAATTAGCTGAAGAAGATCCAACTTTCAAATATAAAACTGATCCAGAAACTGGACAAACAGTTATTTCTGGTATGGGTGAGTTACACTTAGAGGTTTATGTTGAAAGAATGAGAAGAGAATTTGGGGTAGAAGTTACAGTTGGTAGACCTCAAGTTGCTTATAGAGAAACTTTAACTCAAACTGCTGAATGTGAAGGTAAATATATTAAACAATCAGGTGGACGTGGACAATACGGACATGTTTGGGTTAGATTTGAACCTAATAAGGATAAAGGTTATGAATTTGTTGATGCTATCGTTGGTGGTGTAGTTCCAAGAGAATATATCCCAGTAACTGATAAAGGTTTACAAGAAGCTATGGCTGGTGGTATTTTAGCAGGATACCCTATGGTAGATGTTAAAGCTACATTATTTGATGGTTCATACCATGATGTAGACTCATCAGAAATGGCATTTAAAATTGCTGCATCAATGGCTTTAAAAGAAGCTAAAAATAAGTGTAAACCAGTACTTTTAGAACCAATTATGAAAGTATCTGTTGTAGTTCCTGATGAATACTTAGGAAATGTTATGGGTGATTTAACTAGTCGTCGTGGTAGACCTCTAGGACAAGAATCTCGTGGTAATGCATTACAAATTACGGCAATGGTTCCACTATCTGAAATGTTTGGATACATGACAAGTTTAAGAAGTAATTCACAAGGACGTGGTACATTCGTTATGGAACTTGATCATTATGAAGAAGTACCAAAATCAATCTCTGATGAAATTATTAAGAGAAATAGTGTTAATTAATTCTTAGACAAAAAGTGTAAAAGAGTTAAATAAAATTAAATAATACTTGAATTATATTCAAGAATTAGATAAAATATTTTTGTAGAAAATTTTTATAGGAGGAAAGAAAAATGGCAAGACAAAAATTTGATCGTAGTAAACCACATGTTAATATTGGTACTATTGGACACGTAGACCATGGTAAAACAACATTAACTGCGGCTATTACTAAATATTTTGGTGAATTTGTTGATTATGCTGATATTGATAAAGCACCAGAAGAAAGAGAACGTGGTATTACTATTAATACTGCACATGTTGAGTATGAGACTGCAACACGTCACTATGCTCACGTAGACTGCCCAGGACATGCTGATTATGTTAAAAACATGATTACTGGTGCAGCACAAATGGATGGAGCTATCTTAGTTGTTTCTGCAGCTGATGGTCCTATGCCACAAACTAGAGAACATATCTTACTTGCTCGTCAAGTTGGAGTTCCTAGAATCGTTGTTTACATGAACAAATGTGATCAAGTAGACGATGCTGAATTACTAGACTTAGTAGAAATGGAAATCAGAGAATTATTAGGAGAATACGGATTTGATTCTGAATGTCCTATTATAAGAGGATCTGCTCTTAAAGCTCTAGAAGGAGATGAAGCTGCTGTTCAATCTATTAAAGACTTAATGGCTGCTGTAGATTCTTATATCCCAACTCCAGAAAGAGATACTGACAAACCTTTCTTAATGTCTATTGAAGATGTATTTACTATTTCAGGACGTGGTACAGTTGTTACTGGACGTGTTGAAAGAGGTAGATTAAATCTTAACGACGAAGTTGAAATCGTTGGATTAAAAGACACAAGAAAAACTGTTGTTACAGGAATTGAAATGTTCAGAAAATCTTTAGATTATGCTGAAGCTGGAGATAACGCTGGAGTATTACTTCGTGGTATCAATAGAGATGATGTTGAACGTGGACAAGTATTAGCTAAACCTGGTTCAGTAACACCTCATAAGAAATTTAAAGCTTCTGTTTATGTATTATCTAAAGAAGAAGGTGGAAGACATACTCCATTCTTCTCAAACTACAGACCTCAATTCTATTTCAGAACTACAGATGTTACTGGTGTAATTGAACTTCCTGCTGGAGTTGAAATGGTTATGCCTGGTGATAATGTAGAAATGACAGTAGAACTAATTAGTATGGTTGCTTTAGAAAACGGAACTAAGTTCTCAATTCGTGAAGGTGGACGTACTGTAGGTGCTGGTACTGTAACAGAAATTATTGAATAATAAAACTTGCTTCGGCAAGTTTTTTCTTTACTTATTTTTAAAAAACAAGTATTATTATAGTAGGTGAAAGTATGTTTAATCTATTACATAAAAATAATAATATTTTAAAACTTGTTAATCATAAAAGTTATGGTATAAGACTATTATTTTTAATAATATCTTGTTTTATATATGCTTTTAGTTATAATGCTTTTTTAGTTCCTAATAATATAGTTACAGGAGGAGTATCTGGTCTTGCTATTATTATTAAAGCTTTATTTGGACTTCCTACAAGTTATTTTATTTATGGAGCTACTATTGTGCTAATTATTTTATTTTATATTATATTTGGTAAAGAAAAAACTATTAATACTGTTATAGGATCTATTGTTTTTATGATAATGGTATCTATTACAGAACCACTTGCAAAAATGTTAACATTTAATTTTAATAGTACTTTAATTATGATTATAGTAACTGGTATTATGCAAGGAGTTAGTAATGGTTTTATTTATAGAGGTGGTTTTAATACTGGTGGTACTGATATTATAGCAACTATCTTTGTTCATTATTTTAAAATATCTACTGGGGTAGCTTTAAGAAGTATTAATGCAATTATAATTATATCTGGAGGATTAGTATTTGGTTTTGCTAATGCAATTTATGCAATTATTGTACTTTTAATATCTTCTAAATTGGTAGATATGGTAATGCTGGGTATAAATGATAGTAAGATGTGTTTTATTAAGAGTAAAAATTGGAAAGTATTAGAAAATAAACTTAATTTTAAATATAAAGTAGGAGTTACAGAAATGGGTAATTTAGGTGGTATCTTTAAAAAGAAAGAACCGGTATTATTTGTTATTGTTCCATATCATTTATATCATGATTTAAAAGATGAAGTATTAGAAATAGATAATAAGGCATTTATAACAACTCTAGATTGTTATATGGCACTAGGTGGTTATAAAAAGATGATAATACCTTTTTAATTTATTTTTGATATGGTATAATCTTCTAGTTAGGGTGTGATTTATATGGAAACATTAGATTTAAATGAAGAAATAGATACTTTAAATAATAATAGTAATAATATTAGTTTATTAGATAGTTATGGAGAAGATTTAACCGAAAAAGAATATATTACTAATCCGGCTATTGGAAGAGATAATGAAATTAATGAAATGATTTTAGCATTAATTACTCCTGATAAAGGTGCTTTACTTACTGGTAAAGCTGGTATAGGTAAAACTGCAATTGTGGAAGGACTTGCTTATCGCATTCAAAAAGGTGATGTTCCAAATGCATTAAAAAATTGGAAAATTATTAAAATTAATATTACTAGCTTGTTAGGATCAAATACGAATAGTAATGGATCTACGGATTCTCGTATAGAATTATTATTACAGGAATTAAAATCAAAAGAAAACACGATACTATTTATAGATGAAGTACATTTATTAGTTAATAAACAAACTTCTAATAATAATATAGATTTTGCTAATATGTTAAAACCTTTTTTAGATAGAGGTACTATTAAAATGATAGGTGCTACTACTACAGAAGAATATGAAGCATATATATTAAGAGATAGAGCTTTTTTAAGAAGATTTATTAAAATAGAAATAAAAGAAGCTGATACAGAAACAGTAGTTAAGATATTAATGGGTACTTATCCTAAATTTGAGAAAAAGTTAAATGTTAAGTTAGCATATTCAGATTTTCAAAAGGAAACTATATTTAGATTTTTAACAGAAATGACTAGTGAATATAAAAGGGTATATGAGATATCTAGTAGATACCCAGATATTACTTTAACAATACTAGCTAATGCTTTTAGTTATGCTGTATTTGAAAATAGTAGTGAAGTTAGAATTAAACATTTTTATAAGGCTGTATGTAATGCTAAGAATATATATCCTGATGCTTTAGTTAAAGAAATAGCTAGATTTAAGGAACAATTTAAAGAAATGCTTACTGAGGAAAATGTTAATTTAGATGAAATAGAACAAAGTTAATTATTTCATAATTAACGCCATTTACCTTGCGATAAATGTTTTCTACTTCATAGAAGTCTTTGACTTCTCCATAGACC